>Ga0180434_10003208_pt1 | contig 21023 bp, 19 predicted proteins | sample SS_ome_7_FD_132453 | JGI IMG/M metagenome (GOLD analysis project Ga0180434, IMG submission 132453) | Hypersaline lake sediment archaeal communities from the Salton Sea, California, USA - SS_1_D_2 metaG | ecosystem: Environmental > Aquatic > Non-marine Saline and Alkaline > Hypersaline >...
AACGTCTCTCTGGCCGAGGAATACCTGGCTGACCACTTTCCTATATTTCCGGTTCTGCCGGGCGTATTGTTGCTGGAAGGTCTAATCGAGTCAGCCTCGTGGTTGGTAAGAGACGCTGAGAACTTCGCTCACAGCATGATATTGCTGGAGCAGGCCAGGAATGTAAAATACAGAAGTTTTTTGTCGCCGGGCGGCCGAATAGAATATACTGTGCAAGCCAAGACCATAGAAGAGAATCTTAGCTCGTTTATTGGCTTCGGAGTCTCAGGAGATGAACAGATTGTCGAGGCAAAATTTGGCCTGAGACACTTTAATCTCGCCGCGCAGGATAAAAAAATGGCGGCCGTGGACGCAACGGTAATAGAGAATCTAAAAAAAAGGTGGAAACTGTTAAGAAGCTAAGAGCAACAGCAGTTGCAACTGGCTACACATCAAGAGCTGATTGGATACAGGAGGTACAAAGAGCATGGCAAAGAGTCGGGACGAAATTCTCAAGGACGTTCAGGAAGTCCTGGTCGATGCCTTAGGCGTCGACGAAGATGAGGTCACGCCCGAAGCCACGTTGATCGGGGACCTGGGAGCTGAAAGCATCGATTTCCTGGATATCGTTTTTCGATTAGAGAAGGCGTTTGGCATCAAAATCCCGCGCGAGGAGCTATTTCCGGCTGAGAGCTTGATGAACAATCCGGAGTTTGTCGATAGCGGCAAGTTTACGGAAAAAGGATTGGAGGAGCTGCGGGCCAAGGTTCCGCATACCGACATCTCCTCGTTTGAGAATGATCCGGATATCAACAAGCTCGGCGACCTGTTCACCGTCGAGGCCATCGTGAACTACGTCGAGAAGAAGCTAAGTACCGCATAGGCGTGCACAGCAAATTGGAAATCTTGACGGCAGGATTGGTCAGAATCAACCTGCCGTTCGCTTTAACATACCAGCAGGATGCGTTGGATTTGGATAGACAAATTTGTCGAGTTTCACAGCGGGCAGCGTGCCGTAGCCGTCAAGAATGTGACACTGGCGGAAGAGCATTTGCACGATCATTTCCCCGGCTTCCCGGTGATGCCGGAGACGCTGTGCATCGAGGCAATGGCCCAGACCGCGGGAATTCTCGTGGGGCAAGCCAAGGATTTTCAGGAAAAAGTGATTTTGGCCAAGATAAAGAAAGCAGTGTTTTTTGACTACATCAAACCCGGTGACACCATCCACCTGGAGGCACAAGTTGAATCCATCACTGCGGAAGCCGCAACGACAAGCGGCAAAATCACTCGCTGCGATCAGGTACTTGCCGAAATTGACTTAATGTTCAGCCATATAGACCGAAATCTTGCAGGCAAAAAGTTTCCCGAGGAGAATTTTGTATTCACCGGCATGTTCGAATCACTTTTGCGTGATGTGCTGTTAGCTGATGCTCCCGGTAACAAGCCAAGATTGGGGCAGCGGGGATGAATCCAGCACGGGTTGTGATTACCGGCTTAGGTGCAGTAAGTCCACTTGGATCGACCGTCAACGAAATGTGGGACGGGCTTTGTGCCGGCAGGTGCGGCATTAGCGAGATTACAGCCTTCGACCCGGCGGGCTTTGCCTGCAAGCTGGCCGGTCAGGTTCCCGAGTATAAGATACAACAATATGTCCCGAAAACGTATCGCAAAGCCGTCAAGCTGATGTGTCGCGACATCGAGTTGGCGGTCATTGCCACCAGTGAGGCTCTAATTAGCGCCGGGCTGATAACCAAAGGCATCGACCCTGAAAATGTCAACATCGAGCCGCAGCACATGGCCATCAACCTGGCGGCAGGTTTCATAAGCTGTGATCTGGTCGAATTAGCTCCGGCGGTGGCAGCGAGTATCACCGACGGTCGGTTCGACATTCGGAAATGGGGCCGCGAAGGCATCGAGTTAGTGCCGCCTTTGTGGCTTCTAAAGTACCTGCCCAATATGCTTGCCTGTCACGTCAGTATCATCCACGATATTCAAGGGCCCAGCAACTCTATCACCTGCGCCGAAGCAGGCGCACACGTAGCGATAAGTGAGGCCGGCCAGGTCATTGCTCGCGGCGCCGCCGATATTGCCCTTGCAGGCGGAGCCGAGTCGAAGGTCAACCCCATGAACGTGGTCCGTCAGAGCCTGCTGCGAAGAGCTGTTGGTCAGAACGAAGATGAACCTGCTTCTGCCTGTAGGCCTTTCGACGCCGATGCCAAGGGTTCGGTCTTCGGCGAAGGGGCGGGCGTGGTCATACTGGAGAATCTGGCAAGCGCCAAGAAGCGAGGCGCAAAAATCTATGCTGAGGTGGTCGGAAGCGGCCAGAGCAGCAGCAACAACCCGACCTACGAGTGTCTCGAACCGGACGGCCAAGCAGTCCGGACAGCTATCGAGAAGGCCATGGCAGAGGCCAACCTTGCCCCGGACAAGCTCGACCTGATTATTCCGCACGGCACGGGCATACGGCAGGATGATTTGGCCGAAGCCAGGGCCATTGAAGCCGTACTTGGCTCAGCGACGGCAGATGTGCCGGTCTGGCCGACCAAGAGTATGCTCAGCAACACAGGGGCCGCTGCCGGCGGGCTGGACGTCGTTGCTGCGGTTCGTGCGATGATGGAAGGCACGATACCTGCTGCGAAGAACTGCGACAGAAAAACGCCCGGCTTCGCGCTGAACATCGTGACACAGCCGCTGCAAAGGCGAATCCGTTACGCATTGTGCTGTAGCTATACATTCGGGGGTCAGGCGGCTGCCGTGGCATTGAAACGCTTTGAAGAGGAATAAAAAGCTCCATGGCGAGAAACGATGGTTCACGGCGTGTGGTTATTACGGGGATGGGGATAGTCTGTCCTCTGGGAAGCGGTGTGGAGACAGTGTGGCAAGCTATCCTGGCCGGCAAAAGCGGCATGGCAAAAACCACCATCTTCGACGCATCCACGTTTCCTTCGACATTTGATGCCGAAGTGAAGAATTTTGATCTCGCAAAGCACGTAAAGAGCTGGCCGCTTCACAAACACAGCAACCGCGGCTCAGGCTTTGCCCTTGGTGCCGCCGTCCAGGCCTGCAAACAAGCCAAGATCGATGTGGAGACCGACGAGCCCGGCGACTCCGTAGACCGCACAAGACTGGGCATTTACCTGGGAGCCGGCGAAGGCTCGGTCGAGAACGATGTCTTTTTCGGTGCACTCGTGCAAGCCTGGGACACAGACCGCAATGCAATGGACTGGGGCAAATGGGCACAGGCGGCTTTCGGCGGCATGGACCCAATGCACGAACTGGAGCAGGAGCCAAATATGCCCGCCGCTCACCTGGCACGGCTTACCGGGGCGCGCGGGCCGACCAGAAGCTGCCTTACCGCCTGTGCTGCCAGCACGCAAGCGGTCGGCGAGGCGATGATGTTAATCCGCAGAGGTGACGCGGATGTTATGATTGCGGGCGGCGCACATTCGATGATACACCCGCTGGGACTTACCGGTTTCAACCGTCTGACCGCCCTATCGAGAAGAAACGATAGTCCCGAGACGGCCTCCAGGCCCTTTTCCGCCAGCAGAGACGGCTTCATCCTGGGCGAAGGTGCAGCCATTTTGATCCTGGAGTCTTTGGACTCGGCGAAGAAAAGGGGTGCTGACATCCTGGCTGAGCTCAGCGGCTATGGGAGCAGTTCCGACGCCTTTCGTGTGACGGACATGCACGAGGAAGGAAGAGGAGCTATCCAGGCGATGACAGCGGCTCTTGCCGATGCAGGGATCAGCTACAAAGATGTGGACTACATAAGTACACACGGCACCAGCACAGTAGAAAATGATTTAGTCGAAACCAAGGCCATCAAGGCGGTGTTCAAGGAGAAAGCAAAAAGTGTCCCGGCCAGCAGTGTCAAAAGTATGTTGGGTCACCTGATTGGAGCCGCCGGTGCGGCTGAACTGATTACCTGCGTTCTGGCTATACGCGACAACATTGTCCCGGCGACGATGAATCTGAATGACCCTGATCCGCAGCTCGATCTAGATTATGTGCCCAACGCACCTCGCAAATGCCGAGTCGACATTGCCATGAATGAGTCTTTCGGATTCGGCGGACAGAATAACGTAGTGATCGTGAAGAGATACGGGCAGGGAAAAGGCGGATATCAGGTCAACAGGGAATCAGGGTGAAGGACATCAGGAAATCAGAATACCAGGAAAGGCCTGTGGCAGGGTTTGAAAAGCTCTGGGTATGGCAGAAGGCCCACAAACTTATGCAGGAAATTCACAAATTCTGCACGACGTTGCCAAGAGATGAACGGTTTAGATTAAGGGACCAAATTGAACGTTGCTCGTCATCAGTATGCGATAATATCGCCGAAGGATATACCTCTTATTACTATAATGATAAAATAAACGGATTCAATACAGCAAGGAGAGAAGCTGGAGAGACACAAAACCATATACGTAAATTATCAGGCAAGCGCTATCTCGATTCTGAGAAATCACAGACATGGGTAGGGCAATATGAAGAAGTCATACGAGGAATTAACGGCTATATCAGATATATCAGAGAAAAGAAGGGCACGAAGCGATAACAGGTGCCTGTTATCCTGATAACCTGGTGTCCACTGCCCGATTCTCTGATGGACTGGTATCCTAGAATGAGACGTAGGTGAATGGTTGACATTAAGCACATACGCCGGCATCCACAGAAGTTCAAAGAGGCAGCCGAAGCCAAGCGATTCGCAGTTGATATCGACAGGCTGCTGGAAATTGACTCTGCGCTGCAGCAATGCAGGAAGAAGCTGCAAGACATCACGACCGAGAAGAACCGGCTGGGTAAATCCGTCCCCCGTCTTTCCGCCGAGGAAAAACAACCTATCTTGGACCATCTATCAAGATTAAAGGATGAGGAAACAAGTCTGCAAGACCGGGCCAAGAGCTTGCAGCCGGAATTCGACGACTTGATGCTGCAGGTTGCTCAGCCCGCCGATGATGATGTGCCGTTCGGCGAAGATGATACGCAAAACGTCGAGATAAAAACGGTGGGCGAAATAAGGCAATTCGATTTCAAGCCCAAAGACCACGTGCAGTTAGGGCGTGACCTGGGCATTATTGATATCGAACGCGGCGTTAAGTTAGCGGGTACACGAAATTACATTCTCAAAGGTGACGGGGCGCTCTTGCATTGGGCGGTCCTGCAATTCGCCGCTGATTTCATGGTTCAGCGAGGATATACGCTGCTTTGTGTGCCGCTGCTGATGCGTGACGAGGCCATGTTCGGCACGGCCTATTTCCCCGGCGGCGAAGACCAGACATATCGCATGGAAAAAGACCAGCTCAATCTTGTGGGAACCGCCGAGGTGCCGGTGACTGCATACCACATGGGTGAGATATTAGGGCAGGATGAGCTTCCCCGCAAGTATATCGCTCTTTCAAGCTGTTTCAGGCGTGAAGCCGGGGCCGCAGGAAAAGATACGTATGGCCTGTATCGCATCCACCAGTTCGACAAGGTCGAGCAGGTAGTGATTTGCGAAAACAGCTTCGAGCAAAGCAAACAATTCCATGACGAAATTCTAGCGAACGCCGAGGCCGTTATGCAAGCGCTGGGGCTGCCGTATCGTGTGGTGAATGTCTGCACTGGGGATTTGGGCCGGGGACAGGCCAAGAAATTCGACATCGAAGCATGGATGCCTTCGCGAGACAGTTACTGCGAGACGCACAGCGCCAGCAAATTCTACGAGTTTCAGGCCAGGCGATTGAACCTGCGGTACAAAGAAGCCGAGACGAAGAAGAACATCTACTGTCACACGCTAAATAACACGGTCATCGCTTCACCCAGAATCCTCATACCGATTCTGGAGCTGTACCAGAACGCAGACGGCTCGGTGACGGTGCCCGAGGTGTTGCGTCCTTATCTGGGCGGCAAAGAAAAGCTGTCCCCGTCCACATAGCAAACATAGGCGGAGCTATCGCAAACCGTTTGCCAGTCCGCGAGATAAGCAGGTTCTATAGCCCGACGGCCGTGTAGGCAACGCGCGGGGACTCTTATGGACCGTGGGGCTTACCAGGTAGCTTTGCGCTGGCCAACGCGGGCTCCGTGTCACGCAGGCACGCCTGTATGGTCTCTTGCATCGGTGGCGGAACAGAGCCGCTCTTGGTAACTTCAAGAAAGCCCTGTCGCGCCTCCTCGAACCGCCCCTGGCGATGTAGTTGCAGGCTGCGATAATAGACTTTGGCGATTTCTTTGTCCTGATTGGTCGGTGGCTGTTCCGGTTTCTGGGGCGGTTTGGACTTTTGCTTGGGCTTTTCGCTGGCGGTCGGCTCTGTTCCTAATTCTTTCCGTATATCCTCGAGCTTTTGTTTGGAGCGTTCTATCTGCTCCTTTGTCTCCGGCAGCATTTTGCCCGGTTCGTCTATCACATACGGCGTGACAAATATGAGCATTTCATTGTTGGACGCCACCGCTTCATTATGCCGAAACAGCCCGCCGACCAAGGGCATGTCTCCGAAGAGCGGGATCTTTCGCTCTGTAGTGCTCTTCTCCTGAAAAAGGATGCCGCCGAGCATAATGGTCTGGCCGTCCTGCACGATCATATTGGTTGTGGTGTCCATCTCGGTCCTGACTCGCTGGTTGTTTATCTCTTCGGAGGTTAGTTGTGATAAGATGACATTCACAACCATATCGACGTTTTTCTCCGGTGTGATATTCGGTCGGGTGCGTAAGGTCATACCTACTTTCTCGTATTCAAATTGAGAGGTAGCTCTACCGCCCACTTCTGAAATCGAGACTTCCGTTTGGAATCCGACTCTCTGACCTTTGAAGAACTCAGCTTCTTCGTTGTCCTTGGTCCACAGTGTCTGCTGGTTCAGAATCTTTGCGTCCATCTGCTTGACCAGGAAATCGATCAACGCAGTGACATCAGCCGCTATGCCGACCTCCGTCCTGGTGCCTGCATCGCGGCCGGCACCGAAGACCAATGCCCCGTGCCTTTCCAGAAGAGACAGCGCGTTGAATGCGGTGATTGCATTTTCATTGTCCAGCGTAGACCACTTGGTGGGGTCGGAGCTTAGCTGCAGGCCCAGAGAAGTCATGCTGCTGTGATCGATCTGCATGACCACCGCCTTTATCATCACCTGCTTACCGGGGATGTCCAGCTCTTTGATGGTCTGTTCAATATTGTCCATGAACTCAGACGGGGCCAGAACCAGAATCGATTTGCTGCGAGGGTCAGGAATAAACCGCACCCTGCCTATGACATTGCTGATGGGCTTCTGTTCCGTGGTGGTTCGACCGGTGGTCCACCAGGGCCTGTACTCGCCTTGGCTGGTCTGGCTCGTGTCGCGGTTAGTTTGCTGATTCTGGCCGTCTTCCGCAGCAGTCATCGAGTACTCGGAAAGTCCTCTGTCTCCAAACTGAATGGTAGCGACCGTTCCTTGCTCGTTAAAGACGGCATTCAGTCGTTGGGCCAGGTCTTCGGGATCGGCATAATTCAGAGTGATGACCCGTGGTACTTCAGCCATTTCCTGACTGTCGATATCGCGGATCAGCGCCTCAATCACACTGTATGCTTCCGGAATTTTGCTGATGACGATGATTTTCTTGGTCCCCGGTATATGCTCGAACGTCAATTGTCCATAGAGCGGCCCGACGATTTTTTGCCTTTGCTCGGTCATACCGAGCCCACGGAACATAAGATCCATAACTGAGACTCTACTCGAAGTTGCACCCTCACTAAAAAGTGTGTTGAGCAGATCGGCCATCTGCAGCGGATCGGAATTATGCAGTTCAATGATTCTCGGCTTGACTTCCTCCACATCGAGCGGAGCATCCCACTGGGCTATTTGCTCTTCAATTTTCTTCATATTCTCAGAGGAGGCAATTACGGTGATCTGTCGCAGCGACACATAGGAGATTACCTTCACCATCTCGGATGAGGTTGACCTTGTACGACTATAAGAAGACCAGGGAGAATAGAATCGACCATAGGATCTGCTACCGCCGTAGATTCCTTCTTCGTAGAGCTCTTCTATATTCAGCTTGACCTGATCGGGATCGGCATATTTGAGTTTGAAGTGCTCGGTGACGAACTGGCCTGGTGGGATATCTATCTCCTCGATCATTTTCTTCACCATCTCACGCAGATCTTTCCTGCCGAAGATCATCACCTGCCTGCTATTCTCCAGCGCTTCCACCAGGACACTGGGTAAAAACTCGGTTCCCGGCAGGTCCTCAAATCCATCCTCGATGGCGCTCTCGACTTCCCTGGGATCGGCGTATCTAAGCTGTACCGTCTCATAATCCGATTCGACCGGTTCTTCCTTGTCCAGCTTCTTTATCCATTCGCCGATTTGGCGGATACCCTCAGCCGAGGCCTTTGCAATAATCCACTTGCGTCGTGGCTCCGGAATCAGAACAACCGGTACGTCACCGGATGTGATCACGACCGACGTAGCCTCGCGGGTCTTTGAATCGGCCTTTTGGGGCGAAGAGGATCTGCCGGACTGGCTTGACGGACCAGACGACCTACTACTTTGACTATAGCGGCCGCGATCTCTATCTCTCCTGTAGTAGCGGCTGGTACGTCCCTCCGTCTCACCTAACAGTATGTTCAGCATCTGAACGATCTCCGAGGGATCGCCGTATTGGACCTCAAAGATCTCTGTCAGGGCTTGCTCGGCCTCGGGAACATCAAACTCTACGATGATCCTCTCTATGCGTATGAGATTCGTTACCGTGTCAATCACCAGCAGGCTGCGCGTCGTCTCATCCGAACTGACATATCCATACTCGCCGATCAAAGGCTGAACGATCTGGCCCATCTGAACCGGGCTATAGTTCTTCATCTTGAAGAACTTCTGCACGATTTGCTCTTTGTTTTCTATCAGGGCCAGTGGCTGGTCGGCCGGTATCGTGGGCACCATGCCCAGTTTTGCCTCCGCCAGAGGTTTCAGGCAAATCGAGTCGTCATCTTCTTCCGCGACATAGCCCTTCATACGTAACGCGCTGTAGATCTTAGAAATGGCGTTCGTTTTGGACAGCTTCTTCGGGGCGTAGATGGTGATCTTCTGCTTCATCGCCTCATCATCCGGAATCACCACCTTGCCGGTCCACTGGCCCAGCTTCTCGACGATCTTGCGGATCTCCACATCCTTCAGATTCAGAGCTACCATCGGCTCATTCGGCTCGCCAGGCTCATTCGGTTCGACCGCTACGGTTGTTTCAACCGGCTCATTCGGCTCGTTGGGCTCACCGACAGCAGCAAATTCTTCCGGCTCATTCACATCAGCCGTTGGCTGGAGTTCCTCCGCGGCGATGGGTTTCTGGGCTTCGGCAGGCTCGTTGGGTTCCATAGCTACTTTGGCTCGAACCGGCTCGTCTGTCTGTTCGGGCACGGGGGGATAAAAACCCACCCTCCAAACAATAAGAACCGCCGCAACACCGACTCCTATGGATATCACTATTTTTAGCCACTTCATCTAATCACCTCACTTCAACCATTTGCTCGCCGCCCGGCGTTGAGCTGCTCATTTCTTCATTCACTTCTACACTCTTGCCTCTATTTCTCAGAGGTGTTGTTCTGCTGCCCGTCGCTCTTCGCTGGTTCATCCGGTGGTTCCTCCATTTGTCCATCGGACAGGTCGGAAGGCGCCTGTTGTGGTGGAGGCATCCTGCGACCGAATCGCTCGCGCAGGCGGGCTCTGACCTCCTCTCTCTCTTGTTCAGACATATTCCGCCATCTTTCGCGCAGACCTTCGAACTGCTGCCTTAATTCGTTGATCTCATCTTCGGAGAGGCTCTGCGACCGCTCTGGACCCCTTCGTCTAGCGCCGAATCTTTCCCGCATCTGAGCGAGGAATTGTTCTTTTTCCTGCTCCGACATATTCTCCATCTTTTTTATGATTTCTTCCCTCTGCTGTTTTCGTTGGGCTCGTTGTTCAGGAGAAAGCTGGCGTCTGCGCCCCGCGAGACCCTGCCCAGGGAGGAATTTCGAGGGGTTTTCTTCTCCATCGACCGTCGCACTGTCGTTGGGCTCGGCCGTTGCGCGCTGCAGTCGAGCTTGCCTGATGTAAAAGCCAATGCCAACTGCAGCAACAAGCACCGCACCACAAATGATTACCACTATTATCGTGTTTGTCGCGTGTTTCATCTTATCCACCATACATCAATCGGGTCGACGGCGACCACGGCCGGGCCCGCCATCTTGCGGCCGTCTGCCCCCAAATCTCTGGCGCATTTCGGTCCTTAGTTTTTCTCTTTCTTCCTCAGACATGCTTTCCCATCTCTCCCTCATTTGCCGCGCTTCGGCTCTGCGTTTCTCTCTTTCCTGCTGTCTTTCTTCCTCCGACATATTCTCCCATCTCTGTCTTAATTTTGCTCGTTCTTCCTCAGAGAGATTGCCGAACGGCATTCTGCCTTCACCGCCGGGCATCGGTCTTCTGTCGGGCCGAAACCCAGCCATCCCGGCACGTTCCCTTTCAGGCTCGTTTGCATCGCTCGGCCTTTGTATCTCGGCACTCGCCTGCGGCTGAGCAATGCTTGCCTGAGGTTGAGCAACTGCCTTCGATGCGATCCTGGCGTGCTGGAACCTGACCCGTCTGATGCATAGACCAAGCCCCCAGGCCCCAACAAGCACCGCTATCCAGACTACTACAAAGACGATTGTTTTTCCCGACTGTTTCACTTGCTTCACCTCGTTTCAATCACCTTATCGTCCTCTGCGGCCTCGGCCGCCCGGTCCCCCGGGGCCACCCGGTACCCGGCCCCCAAATCTCTCACGCATTTCGGACCTGAATCTTTCCCTTTCTTCGGGCGACATGTTCTCAACCCTCTGCCTCATCATCATGAATCTCTCTCGCATTGCATCTCTTTGCTCTTCAGAGAGATTGCCAAACCTACCCGTGCCTGGTCCCGGACCCGAACCCACATCAACCTGAACTTGGACGACCTCGGCACCCTCGCCTCCAGCCGCGTCGGCTTTGGCTACTGCCGGCCCAGGCCGCCGCCCGCGCGGAGCGGCAGGACCGGCCGCATCAATCGGAGCAAAGTACTTTTCATTGCCGTCCCACTCGATCTTAACCCGGCTTGGTTCAATGGCTACGATCGTGGCATCGCTGACAGTATCGCCTGCCTTGTACCATCGGTCACCTACGAGCACCTCATCTCCCATGATCCCGGCCACCTCCTTTACCGGATGCTGCTTGGGCGGAGGCGGCGCAAACAGGTTTTTCTCTTTCAGGTCTTCAGCTACCTTCCGCGCGTCCGCCAGGAGTTCTTCCATATTTGCGTCTGGCATCTCATTGCGTGCCGCTGCACCGCCCGTGAGTGGGCGTGGACTACTCGGCGCCGCAATAAGATCTCCGGCCTTTAGAAGCACCAGAATCGCCAGAAATGCCGAGGCTCCGAGCAAGATGGTCGAAACCAATCTCTGCTTTTGTTTTACACGCTCATTTTTCATACATTCACCCGCAATAGTCTGTGAAAGGCTTCCCCGTTATTTCACAAACGTAGATACCGTTAGATCCAGCTTTACTTGCTGCCGTTGCCCCGGCGGCTTCTTTTTATCACAGGTTATCCGCAGCTCCTCTACGCCAAGCAAGTAGGGATTGTCTTTGAGGCCCGCAAGCAGGTCCAGAACCTGTCCGAACCTGCATTCGGCGCTGCATTTTAAGCGCAGCAATTTGTAACCCGCCGCAGGCGACTTGCCGCCCGGCGAAACTTGCAGCGGCTCGCTTCGTATCCCCACTCGCTTTAGTTGCTCATTCACCTTGTTTCTGAATAGAAGCTTTTGCTTTTCCTCACCTTGAGGCGTCTCGAACACCGGCACAATCGAAAATAGCCCTGCCTGTTTGGCTTTGTCGGCATTCGCAAGCTCCATCTTGGTCCGTAGCGCAGCGAGCGATCTTCTCGTTCTGCGCCAATGGTCAAGCCACTTTGGGCCGTAAGTGAATATCACTATGGCCGCTGCACAGACGGCGCCCAACGCCAACATCCGCTTCTCTCTCTGGCTCAGCCTTGCGGTCATAGGTTCACCTTCCTCAACGTTGGTTTCGCGCTTCTTTGTGTAAAGGTCTTCCAGTCGAACGTAATCGTGAACGTTATCATCTTGCTTTTGCTGTCGGTTGATGTACTCGGTATCAGCGCGTGCTTGATACCCTTCTTGCTCAGCAGGCTCTCGTGGAAATCGTACAGTTGTTCAGTGCTTCGTACCTGGCCGGTTATCTTGACCGGCTGGCCCTTCTTGAAATACAGGCTATCCAACGTCACCCCGGCGTTATCGCCGGAGTTTATCTCGCTCAGAAGCTCCAATAGATCGGGGCGGTGCAGGGCAACCGTTTTCATCAGGGCTCTTTGCTCGAGCAGTTCCTTGAAACCTGCCCCCTCCTGGAATCGACGCAAGCGTTTTTCGTTGGTCACGTCCACCGCATACGAGACAATGACCAGCAGGGCCAATACTGCCGCTGCAATCGCCCCCGAGACCTTTGGGGACAGTAAGCCCGCCCTCGGGCGCTCTTTTTCGCCCGGCCGGTACACGCTTGCGAAGACGTCAATGGCCTGCTTCGGCGTCTCGAGAGCCATCAGTGCAAGCCCTATGGGAACGCGATATTCGTATATCTGTGCCGCGCCAAATTCCTCCGGAGCACTTAATCGCCCAACCCGAGGCAAGACAGTCCTTGCGTTAATCCCCGATGCGCGCAGGGACCGCGCGACTTGCTCGTATACGCCGTTTCCATCCGACAGTACGTAAACCGGCAGCGCCTTGGTCTGCGCGAGGCCGAATGCCTCCAAAATGCTCTGAACGTCCTGCGCATACCTTTCGGTTATCTCTGTCTGTTCAAGCACGTCTATGTCCTCTGGCGCGCCGGGAGCTGACCCCAAAAAATCGGCCAAGCCGACGTCTAACACCGCGGCATTGGACAACCTGCTCTGCTCCATGAGACAGACTTGCGTGCTCTGTGCCGTCACGCTTAAAACAACCACATCTTTTTCTCTGCCGGAGAAGAATGCATCCCACGCCTTTGCCGTCCCTTCACAATCCAACCATATCCTTGACGGTTCAATAGCGCTTACCTGTCCCACGAAAGCTCGCAGAGTCTGGCTCCGCGCAGCGACTATAGTGATCGCAGCACTATCATCCCGGACCGCACCTCTTCGCCAGGCCACTTCCATCTGGTCGGCGGGCAGAGGCAGCAGGGTCTCGGCCTGCATCCTGACGATAGCTTCGGTTTCGTCCGGCCCGACGTCGGGTGCTTCAATGCGGTAAAAGGCCGCCCCCGCCGAGCCAAAACCAACCACGACTTTCCTGTGGTCGTTCTTCTTGTCGCGGCCGGCGGAAAGCGGCAGGCCACATTCCGCTGCAAAGCTGGTCCAATCCTGGCCGCTGGCATCAGCGGTCTTTGCCCAGACAAGCTCAAAAGAGGTATCGTTCTTTCTGATCTCCGCAGCCTTGAAGCTGCCGTTGTGGCGCGCCATGGCGATGGCCGAAGTATGTGCCCCTCGATTGGCAAGATTGCCGCCCATTAGTAACTTGCTCCTTGGTAGCAGTATAATATTGTGCAGGGTTGTGAACTTCTGTCCACCACAGCCTCTGTTTGCACAGTAGCTCCACTTGAGCCACTCCTATCCGCGGTGGCAATACAACGTATCGTGTAGACAGCCGAGCGCGTCGTTACATCGTTTGCGATTGTCTTGAACGTATCGATGTCCATCGACTGTACCTGCAGCAGTTCGGCGATACCTTCCATTCCATCAAGCAGACCTGCCCTATAGGCGACTATGTTATCAGCGAGTATCTCGGCTCTATCGTCGTCGCCGAGCAGCGCCGTCAATACGGGCGCCGGAGCTGTATTGACGTTGATACGTCCCGGAACCTCATCGTTGTCGTCCACGGTTATTCTATCTGCTATTTGGGCAAACGTCTGTAAGTCCAACGGCTCAGCCTGGTCGGAATCTCTCCTGGTCTGGTTCGCAGGCTCTCTTGGACTGTTGCGATTAATCAAATCCGCGATGCTCTCGTATCCGTTCCCGCTGCGGTTCTCCACAATCCACCGGGCCTGCGATCTTCTGATCCCCAAAGACCTGGTGAGCTGGCCCTCATTGGCCTCGTTAATGTTGATGCGTTCTTCGCCGGCGGCATCCTGGTTTCTGTCATAGGAATAACACGTCAAATACGCAATCCATCCCTGATCCAACTCATCGTCCCCGTCGTCTGCAGGCGGATTTTCGCTGCCGTCCGCTTCATTGTAGTCCAACTGTCCGTTCAGATTTGTATCTTCCCCGTACAGCAGTTCCTCGGTGACACCCCGGACTAAGAGCAGCTCCCGTATCGTGCGAAATGGGCCGTTGCGAATGAAGTACCCAAACGGCAAATTCTCGTAATAGCCTGCCTCCACACCCTCTGTGCCGGGCGTATCATTCTCGTCACGCCAATCTATGATGGCATCGGCTATCTGTTGCTCCATGTCGGGAAGTTCCATGAGCTGCTCACGGGTTGCCGTGTTTACGTTCAGTTTACTTGCCTCATCAATGACCTTGACGCTGAACCAGCATTTCTCCAGCGCAACGTCGTTGAAATCATCATCATTGTCGCTCCACAAATCCGTCAGACAGTCACTCTCCTTGAAATCTTCATTCAACACCGCGATGGCTGTTTCCACGCCGGCCCGGCATGCCCACTTGCATCGCATTTCTTCCGTCTCGAAAAGACAAATCCTACTATCCAGCCTGCTGGTCCGCCCTACCGTTGCGACAATGACCAGCAGCACCATGACCAGCCATAACACGGCGACAAGAACAAGCCCTTTTTGATTGCCCTTCTTATGCACTTGGTCACCTACCCGTACCCGCGGAGCCTTGCCCACTTTGGCCGGCCTGTATCTCGGACTGCCCAGCATTTTGCTGGCCACCTTGCTCGGTACCCTGCTCGGTACGTTGCTGGCCACCTTGCTCAGCCGGACCTCCTGATTCGGCAGCGCCCTGCTCGCTGGCCACACGAACAAAATTCGCAATGAAAGACGCCACAACAAAATCATCCCGACCCGGCTGCTGCGCGGCTATGTTGACTTCAACTAACCGTGGAAGGGACTGCATTTCCTCCGGCCACTCGTCGTACCACTCCTGTCCGTCGTAGAAGCGAACCTGAAAGAGATCGATGTTTCGGGCGATTGGAATCACCACCCCGCCCGGCTCAAGATCTTCATCAGGATAGGGCCACAAGCGTCTGTATAAAGCTGATTCTTCTTCATCTTGCACCAAGAAGTACTCTGCTTCATAGACGTCCGCTTCCGGTTGGTCAGCTCGGGCTTTAACTCGGCCCACAGTGTACAGCGTCAAGATACTGGTGGTCCCAACCTGTGTCTCTTCGAAAGCGCCAACCAGCTTCATGTTCTGCGCATCGCTGTCACGATATAGATTCGTTAAATCTCGCGCGATAAGATCTGCAGCGTACCGGACTTCAGCGGAAGTGTCGATATTGCTGTTGATCATTCGGGCGCTCGAGGAAATAGTACGTAGAGCACCCACCGCGACCAACGCAATAAATGTGCCTATCGTCGATGCAACAAGCACTTCCACCAATGTAAAACCAGCTTTCCTACAGAACATCGCCTCTATTGCACCTCAAGTATGGTTCCTTCACCGTTGAGCCTTGTCTGCACGGTCATGGAGTAGGGCCGATTGCGCTCAAGCCAGCTCACGGTTATGGTCACTAAATAGAGATTGTCTATTTCCTGATATTCGACAGAAGCCTGCCAATGGTATCCAGGTTCAAAGTCGGTAAAGTCCCCTTCCATCTGCCCCAGATCTATGAATTCATCTATGCCCATGTAATCGATCAGACTCAGTTGTTTATCGATGAGAGAAGCCGCAATCTCATACTGTCTGTTCAGTCTTGTTCCGGTAAGAGCCCGCGTGCTGATGGCCCCTACGGTCAGCACGGCCCCGGACAGAATCACGCTGGCCACGACTGTCTCGACCAGATTGAAGCCTCTGTCTTTTGCTCTCACGTACACCATCATTGTGCATCCAAATCAATAGTGCCGACTTGAATCTGCTCGGCCGGACCAAAATGCATCGTCGCCTTTGCCGTTGCGGCATCAATGACCACCGTATAATGGTTTTTGCCGTTGCCGACCTGTATCATCACCGACTGCGCGCTGCCGTCTGCGCAGAACACTACGGCGAGCTGGCCATCCGTGTCAGCGGCAGTTTCGGCATCGGAAGTGGTCGGTGCTGTTTGTACGTCTTCGAACACGACGTCCCCTTCGAACTGTACCGGTTTGCAATAGTTGTCGCTGACCACAACTTGCTCGGTGCCCTCAGCCTCTTCGCTGTATTGCGTAGTAGTCACTGCATATCCGTTGTTTGCCAGGTCCAGTTGAATCTCGTAGGGCCGCTGTTTTTCAATAGCGGAAATCCTTGCGTATTTGGCCGTGAGCACAAGACCGCGGGCCGCTTTTTCGACCAGCAGTTTCTTGTATGTGCCCACATAGAGGCCTCCGCCGACGCCACCGAGAAGAGCGATGATGACCACGACGAGCAAAAGCTCCGCAACGGTGAAGCCGGATTGCGCTTTTCTGAATTCAGTTTGTGAAATCGGTCTTGTCATCAGGTATTGTCGGGTATTTTCCTAATTGTTGACAACATCTTCGTTGTCGCCCTCGCCTCCATCCATGCCGTCCGCTCCGTAACTGATCAAATCGAAGCTGCCCGGATTGTACACGCCTTCGGCGATGTATATATACGGGTTGTCCCAGGGGTCCAGCAGCTCACTTTGTTTTAAGTAAGGGCCGTTCCATTTCTCTTCCAGGTCGGCCGGAGCCATCAACAGAACTTCAAGGCTCTCCGAGTCATCCGGATAGCGTCCGCAATCAATGTAGAACCGCGCCAGGGCATCCTCAATAATCGCCATCTTGGCTCGCGCAATGTCCCTTTTGGCCTTTCCCAGTCCTTTGAACATCCTTGGTGCAACGAACGCAGCAAGCATCGATATGATCAGAATAACGACGAGCAACTCAACAAGCGTAAATCCCCTTCTTCTCTGCTCTTTGCGTTTCATTTGGCAACCTTTCACAAAACAAAATACTCAAAGCCCCAAAAGTCCTATTGATTCGAACGCCAAGTCTTGCCGGCCAAACGGCCGTGTTGTGTTCTTCCTTTCTTACAAAGCGCCTGCGCCAAGCTCCATGACCACAATTGGTAGCAAGGTCGCTGCTATGATAAAACCGATTATCAGTGCCAACAGCAATATGAGAATCGCCGGGAAGACGGCCATGAACCGACTGATCGCTGCATCCGCCTCTGCGTCGAAGGTGTCCGCGGCGTTGAGCAACAACTCGTCGAGCTTGCCTGTCTGCTCACCGATAGAGACAATCTGCACCAGCAGAGGCGGAAAGTACCCGGACTCATGCAGAGGCTCCGCCAACGACTCGCCCCGTTTGACCTTTTCCGCCACGACATCGATCTCTCTGCCCAGAAGCTCATTGCCCAGCGTGTCGCGGACCACCTTCAGCGCTTCCAGGATAGTGACACCGCCCTTTGTAAGGGCGCCCAGCGTTCGGGCAAATCTACCCACCGCGATCGTGCGCAGGACAGAGCCGAGCACAGGGACCTTCAACTTGAAGCTATCCCATTTGATTCGGCCGGCTTGCTTTCTCCAGCGCCCGAAGGAATACAGACCCGCCACGATCAGACCAAGAACGATCCAGCCGTAAACCGTCGTGAACAAGGCCTTCACGGAGTCGCTTAGGGCCATTAGTATCCTTGTCGGTAAAGGCAAAGCTGCAAAGCCGCCGCCTATTGTTTCGGTTATGTTGGGTAGTATCCATGTGATGATGATAATCACCGATACCAGCCCTATGCATAAGACGAAGATCGGGTACGCTGAGGCATTCTTCATGTTGGTCTTTATCTGCTCTTCTCTGCCCAGCAGCGCCGCCAACTGAGCGCTTGTTTGCTCCAGGATACCGCCGGTCTCTCCCACTCTTATCATAGAAAGATACAACGGGCCAAAGACCCCTCCGTGGGCTGCCATAGCCTCGGAGAGTGATTGGCCCGAACTGACCGCGTGCGCCACTCTGGCAAGCATGTCTTTCATGGCCGGCTTGTGTTGCTGCTGTTGGAGCAGTTCCAGCGCATTGAGCAGCGGCAGGCCCGCCTGCAACGCTGTGCTCAACTGCGTCGTCATCGCCAGGATGTCCTTGCTGCTGATTCTTCTCGACCCAAACCGTACAGCCTGGAGCAGTTGCTGCATCGGGAGTGTCTCGGCGGCAGCTTCTTGCCGTCTGGCACCGGTCGATTCCTCGATCAGTTCTATCACGAACTGGCCCTTCTCGCTCAGACCGGCGATAGCGCTCTTGCGGTCGGCCGCCTCAATGGTCCCGGCGACATAGCCGCCGGCTTGTTTCACCGCTTTGTAAGAAAACTGTCCCACAACTCAGCCTCGCTACACGTGTATGTCAAAGACACCATGCCAAGCGACGCGTGGCAAACCCGGGCCGGTATGCTAATCATCTTCACCGATGCTCTTGGAGACCCTCAACACTTCTTCCGGTGTAGTGACCCCTTCCAAGACCTTCGTCAGACCGTCATTCACCATACCCACATGGTCCTCCGGGGCGGCCTTAATAATCTGCTCCGTGGTTGGTCTGGACGCGATCAGCTCCCGCAGTCTGCCGGTTATCCGTAGCAGTTCAAAGATGCCGGTTCTTCCGCGCATTCCGCTCTGCATACATTTGTCGCAGCCGGCGCCATGGTAGAATTTTGTCTTAGGGCCAATCTCCATGGAGCCGTTCAAGCTCTTTATCAAGTTCTCGTCCGGTCTGTAAGGCTTTCTGCAACTCGGGCAGATTGTGCGAACTAATCTCTGCGCCAGCACCGCCTCCAGGGAGCTGGCTAACAGAAACGGCTCTACTCCCATATCAATCAATCGGGTCACCGCACCGGCAGCATCATTCGTATGAAGCGTGGAGAAGACAAGGTGTCCCGTCAGCGCGGCCCGGATAGCAATATTCGCGGTCTCGCGGTCTCGGATTTCGCCCACCATGATGATATCCGGGTCATGGCGAAGTATGTGCCGCAACCCCGTCGCAAAGGTTAGCCCTCTCTTGGGATTAATAGGCATCTGGTTAATGCCGTCAAGCTGATACTCGACCGGGTCCTCCACGGTGATCATCTTCACGGCCGGTGAGTATATTTTGTTCAAAGCGGCATACAGCGTTGTCGTCTTGCCGCAGCCTGTCGGCCCCGTGACGAGAACAATTCCGTGCGTTTTGCGCAGACATTTGCCAAAACCCTTCAGACTTTGGGCGTTCATGCCCAGGTCTTCCAATCTCATTAACGATGCCGATCTATCCAGCAGCCTTAGCTCCACACATTCGCCGAACACGGTGGGCACGGTTGACACACGAATATCAACCTTTCCGTCCCTGCCCGAAAACTCGATGTGTCCGTCTTGTGGAACGAAACGCTCGGCGATATTCATATTCGCCATAATCTTGACGCGTGAGATAATCGCGGCGTGCAGTCGTTTCGAAGAGGGCTTTTTTTCCACCAGTAAACCATCGATTCTGTATTTGATTTTTACCTCGTGCTCGAACGGCTCGATGTGTATATCGCTTGCCCGGGCATCAATCGCTTCCAATATGATCAGATTGACCAGGTTCACCAAGGAAGGCTCTCGGGCCAGTTCATGTAATCTGGCCGGTGAATACTCTCCGTTTTCCGCATTGTTCTCCTTCCGTTGTTCCGCCGGTGCAAGGTGGTCGAGCATCCTGGCCACATTGCTGCCGTAGAACTTCAGGATCGCGTTCTCCAGTTGCAGGGGGTGGGCGTAGTATCGCTGGGCGGTAAGGTTCGTTACGACCCGCAAGTCTTCCAGAACCCGGGGCTGGAACGGGTCCGCCATAGCGACCGCTAACCGTCCATTCTCCTTCCATAGCGGTAAAATGTTAAATCTGCTGACCAGCTCCGCGGGCACGAGAGCGACGATGTCAGGATTGACCGAAATATTGGCCAGATCGATCCTCTCAATCCCTGCTTGCAGAGCCAGGGCCTCGCTTAACTGGGCCTGCGTGATATAACCAAGTTGCAGAAGGATTTGCCCCAGGCGCTGATGTTTTGTCCGTTGCTCTGCAAGTGCAAACTCAAGGGCGGATTCATCCAGGTAGGCTTTCTCACAAAGAAGCTCACCCAACCTCTTTTTCCTTTTGTGATTTGGCTTAGCATCCATCTTTGCGCATCATCCTGCAAGTGATACTGAGAAAACGTTAACTTCCTACAGAAACAGAACTTACGGTTGCTAACCGGATATCTTGGCTTTGGGGGCCCGCTTGCCAGGAACCCTTTGTTGGCCGTTCAAGACCCGCCACGGCGATCCATGCTGACCCAGCCGCAACGGCATAGCCAAACCCCTCTCGGGTTACTATGCTTAGACCAACACATTGTTTTAGACGTTTTGCACGTCGCTTTTATTACTGAAAATGGTATTTTAGTCCGGAAAAATGCCCGCTTAGCGGCAGCACCGCCGGGGTTCATCAAGGCGCTTGCTTGGCCGTAATCTGCGTATTTCGCCGAGAAATCCGCGAAAGCCTGGAGGTGCTTCGCTTTGCGGAGACTACCACTATTATCCTGGCCCTTCAAGGTCGATTTTTAAGTCCAGAAACTTGAGCATGTCCTTCAGGGTTACGATTCCGACCAAGCGATCTCCATCGACGACCATCAATCGGCTGTTGCCGGTGCGATTCATCACCGACAAAGCCCTCATCGCATCCATCTCGGGACGAACCGTGTTTTCCGGACTGCAAGGCTGAGCAAGCTCTCCCACGGTTTGCTCGCTCCACTGCTGCCTCGGAACATCCTTGACCTGGCCGGCCGTGATGCATCCCACGAGTCTGTCGCCGTCGCTGACGGGGAACATCTTGAAGTGATACCGATAGAAGTAGTCGTTCACAAGCTGCTCAATGGAAATCGACGGCGGCACGGTGACCGGATCCGTCTTCATGAATCGCCGGATCGCATCGCCACCCAGAGCTCGTCGCATCAGCAACTGTTTGTAGGACATCTGGGAGGCGCTGCGAATAAAC
>Ga0180434_10003209_pt1 | contig 21023 bp, 19 predicted proteins | sample SS_ome_7_FD_132453 | JGI IMG/M metagenome (GOLD analysis project Ga0180434, IMG submission 132453) | Hypersaline lake sediment archaeal communities from the Salton Sea, California, USA - SS_1_D_2 metaG | ecosystem: Environmental > Aquatic > Non-marine Saline and Alkaline > Hypersaline >...
ACCTTGTCGGCCTGACGTTTTCTCGACTCCGCGATACTCTTGGGAAGAAAATCATACATGCATTTTCCAATCAGCTCACCTTCACTTGTACCTAATCTCTCGGCCGTCGCTGCGCTGGCTATCAGGACCGTTCCTTCAGTCTCCACCAAGAGAGCAAACTGGGTTACCGCATGTATCATCGCCCGGAGAGTTTTTTCACTATCTCTCAGCGCAGTTTCTATCTTCTTACGGTCGGTACTATCTCTGATTATGCCGCGTGTCCCCACAGCCTTGCCGTCTCTTATCATAGGCGTTGAACTGAACTCAACATTGCGTGGTTGCCCTTGCCTATCGAGCATTACGGTTTCTGCGGTGATTTTTCCTCCAGCCAGGATTCGCCTAAATACTGCGACGGCATTGGATAGATCTTCTGGTGGAATCCACGTGCTGAAGTGCTTGCCGATGACCTCTTCAGGCTCCCGTCCGAACATGGCTTTGCCAGCCTTGTTCACGGATGTGACGTTGCCCGTCGTATCCAGGGTGTACACTATGTCGGGCAGGCCTTCAACAAGGTCCTTGTACTTCATCTCGCTCTCTTGGAGCGCCTCGGCCGTTTTCTCAAACTTCGAGACACGAGCACGTAGTGCGCTTAGTTCCTCAATCAGTTCCTCTTTGGTCTTTTGATGGTCTGACATGGTAGGCCGTACCCCTTCAAACAAGGCTATAGAGCATCCATAAATAGCGAATTCCTATCAGGCAGTCAACAAAAAAACCCTGAAATTCGCCTTGTTGACCCATTTTCTCGCACCGGGGTTCGGAGATGGCTCCGCTTTGCCAGCCGTGGACCGGACACTTGTCTTGGCGAAACGGCAAGCCGTAGCCAGATTTCAGGTTTCACAGAATTCGGGCCGCACGTACGTAGTTTCGATGTCATCAAAATTGATGAATTGACATAGCTTATGAAATCCTTAGCATCGGCTGTCGTCGGTACTGATGACGTCAGAACTGACCAATCCGGGCTGGGGGAAAATGGTCCGCAGTATTCGGCCCAACCTTGGGACCTGCATTGGAGATTTGCGGGTTCGGATAGAGGCAAGCGGTTTGCGAGCTTAGGGTGAAGCACAAACCGGCCTTGTTGACGCCGAGTGCTCCATTCGGAGGACGAGAAATGCCAAGGAAGGTGCATCCGCCACCGGTTTTCCTGTCAGGGCACAGGCTGAATAGTAACCATAGTATCGGTTATCAGGCCATGAAACCCCATACGAACGACGAGATTTTCTCTCCTGCTGAATGGTCCGAGATCATCGACGACCTGGATATTTCACAAAGGCAGGGCCAAGTGCTTTGGCAGCTACTTCATGGGCGATCCGACAAACAAATTGCCCGAGAATTGGCATTGTCTGTCGGGACCGTGCGGACCCATCTGGACCGGTTATATTTGCGATTCGCCGTTCAAGACCGGTCCGAGCTTATTGTTCTCGTATTCAATCATTTTCGCAGAAAGTGCCGCCTGGTCGGGTGTCCGCGCTTAAGGAGATATGAATCAACCTAAGCAAAATCGATGTTGCGGCGCCGGTCGTCCGGCGGCGTGTGCACTGGGGCGGCACCGTAGGAGATGATGTCAAACCTCCGCAAAGTGAATGTTCGCGTAGTGGAGGATAAAACATACGGGAGTTGAGGGCCAGCCGACAGGATGCGCCGTCGCGGCACGTCGTGCAGGAGGCACGAGCTTATTGCCGCTGCCGTTGACGGCAGCAGCTTGCAGAGTCGGATGCTGCTGTCGGTGCGTACCATTAAGTCGGTAGTGCTGCTGTACACCGACGGGGACGGAGTCTAAGCGCAGATATGAGCAGAGGCCGCTGCTTGTCGGAGACAGAAGGCTTTCGGCGGCGTGACGTCGGCTACTGCAAAATGAACTTGCGAACTATTCGGGTAAAGAAAATGAGAATGAGCGCAAACAAGAATCTGCTTTTCGTCATTGTCACCGTTGCGGCTTTGCTGGCCGGCTGTGGCACCATGCAGTCACGGTCTTTTCCCAAATATAGTAGCTCGGACCGCGTAGGGCCATACAAACCCGATACAGAACATCAGGAATATGTCCTGCAGGCCGGCGACGTTCTGGAAGTGAAGTTCTTTCACATGCCCGAACTGAACGAGCAGCTTACGATCAGACCCGATGGCAAGATCTCTTTGCAGCTCGTAGACGAGGTACAGGCGGCAGGCCTGATGCCGGCGGAGCTCGATGCCGTGCTGACGAAAAAATATGCCGGCAAACTGGACAATGCTGAACTGACCGTCATCGTCAGGACGTTTGCGGCCTACACCGTCTATGTGGGAGGGGAGGTTAGAGCCCCGGGCACTATCGCGTTCTCCGGCGATTTGACGGTGCTGCAGGCAATTCTAAAAGCGGGCGGATTCAAAGATACCGCCGAACTTAGAAACGTGGTCATCATTCGTAACCAAGGCACCATGACGCCTGAGTTCATTTCGGTGGACTTGAAGCAGGCGTTGGTCGAGGATGGGGTCCTGAACGACATCAAGCTCAAACCTCGAGATATTGTGTTCTTGCCCAAGACGGGCATCGCTCAGGTAAACCAATTTGTCAACCAGTACATCAATCAGATCATACCAAGCGCTCTTAGTATGGGTCTGGTGTATAACTTGAATCCGGAAGTGGAGGTGGACCAATAGGCTTATCCCAACAGGGTGAACAAGCCATTCGCCGGACGGAAAACCAGGCGGCTCGCGGCCCTGATGCTCGGCTGCAGTATAGACTATGCCGTCAATCCTGAAGCAGAGGTGAAGTAGCTATGGTCAGGAAAATTACGATGAAGGGCAATGTCGAAAGTCTCTTCTCCACGAGAGACTTTTGGAACCTGATATTCAGACACAAGTTCTCAATCGTTCTGATAAGTCTGTTCACCGTGGCCACGGTGTTCATCGGCTTGTGCGTGTGGCCGGAGACCTACGAAGCGCAGGCCGCATTGCTGGTCAAGTTGGGCAGGGAAAACCTATCCGATCCAACAGTCAGGCCCATGGGTCACCAAGTACTGACCATGGGGATTAGAAGAGAGGATATTCGCTCAGAGATCGAGCTTCTGGATAACCGATACCTGGCGGAGAAAGTCGTAGACGCCTTGGGTACGGCGTTTCTGTTCCCTGAGCCGACAGAGCCTACCACGCAATTTGCAACCATCAAATATGAATTGCGACAGTCAGTCAAGCGCGCCAAGGACTTCATTTTCGAAATCTTGGACAAGCTCGACCTCATAGAAAGACTGCCCGATCACGAAAAAGTAGTCTTGGCCTTGCGCGAAAATCTTTCTGTCGAGAACATTCGCAACTCAGATGTGATCGAGGTTCGATTTCGCTGGACGGACCCGGCCATCGCGAAAAAGGTCCTGCAGACCCTTTTGGACCTCTACATAGAGCACCACTGGCAAGCACATCAGGCTTCGGGCAGCTACGACTTCTTCCAGAGACAGGTCGAGATAATTCGAGGACGTTTGGAGGAATCGGAAGAAAAGTTGCGATTTCTCGAAAAGAACCAAGGAATCGTATCATATGAGCAACAACGAACCGCGCTACTGGCGCAACTGAATAGCTTCACCGCCCTGCTAAAGGAAACGGAATCCGACATCGTAGGAACCAAACTAAGAATAGATGAGCTCAACAACCAAATCTCTTCTCATTTGGAGAAGATGAGCAGCGGTGTTAATCAGATCATCACAGAGGCGCGGCGGGACCTGTTGCTGCAAGAGGTCAAACTCAGGGCCCTTGAGGGCACCAAGGAGAGCCTGCAGAAACACATTGCATCCTATCAGGCAGACCTCGATAAACTCAGCGCCCAGCAGTTGAAACTCAAGCGGCTTACCAGACAAGTGGCCATCGATGAGCAAGACTACGAACTCTATCAGAAGAAACTGGAGGAGGCCAGGATATCTGACGCTCAGGGTATGAACCGGATCGTGAATGTCAGAGTGATTGAGCCCCCTACGGTCTCATATCAACTGGCCGGACCCAAGAAAGTATCGCTTCTGGCGCTCGGTCTCCTATTAGGTCCCGTAGTGGGAATGGCCTTTGCCCTTGCCCGGGAATACCTGGACCATTCGATCAAAACAGCAGAAGAGGTCCAGCAATATCTTGATTTACCTTTACTAACGTCCATCCGGGAGACCAATCGATGGAGAAGATGGAAGAATATGAAGCTTTGAGAAGTACGTTGCTCTCCCTTACCGCGGGCAGCAAAGTCAAAGCCGTCGCTATCACCGGCTGTACTCGCAAAGATGGTGCCTCGACTGTGGCTGTGGGACTTGCACAGGTCTTAGCGCGGGAAGGAACCGGAGGCACTCTGTTGGTTGACACCAATCTGCGATATCCGATCTTGCGTTCTGCATCCGGCGTGAAGAACGGCAAGGGACTCGCGGATCTGATCCTCAATGGAGATAACGTATGCGACATCATATGTGAAACCCGAGTACCGCATCTGTCGCTGATCACTGCGGGGAACTTGGCGGGACACTCACCTTCGGAGGTCTTCGCATCCGCTACATTCACAGAACTCGTGTCTTTCGTCAGAGAAGGCTTTGACTATCTCATCTGGGACACTCCACCGGTAAACGTCTTCGGGGACGCTTCGACCCTGGCCCGCTTAATGGATGGCGTCGTCTTGGTCGTGCGTGCCGGCAAGACGCGCTGGGAGGCTGCCCGAAAGGCAAGAGATCAACTGGAAAGGGCCGATGCAAACGTACTGGGTGTCGTTCTGAATCGAAGGCGGTATGCGATACCCAGAATGATCTACGACAAGTTATAGATGTACGCTCACCCGCTTGGGCAGCCCCAAACTGCGTTGAAACCATGTAATCTATCCTCATCGCCTTGATTGCTGCCGAAGCAAGATCAACGTCCTTATCTGCGCTGGGACGCCGCTCGAGACCGCCGGTGCGCTCCGGTCGGCACGACAAGGACCTTCCGTTGCCATGAAATCACAAGAGAGAATCAACGTTTTAGGCACCCCTGTTGACGCATTGCTGTTCACAGAGCTGCTTCAGCGCGTCGGTACGGTTCTGACGTCGGGACAGCGGGCACGCATCATGTACGTAAACATCCATTGTATGAATGTGAGCTGGCAGAATCCCGAGTATCGCCGGATTCTGAACGAAGCCGATGTGGTGTACTGTGACGGCGCGGGAGTGTTGCTGGGGGCACGCCTGCTCTGCAAGCATCTACCCGCACGCATGACCGCCGCAGACTGGATAGATGATCTGTGCGAACTCTGTGTGCAGAAGGGCTATAGGCTCTTTTTGCTTGGGGCAGAAGAAGGGATTGCCGAAAGGGCCGCCCAAGTTTTATGCCAGAGATTTCCAAATCTGCAGATCGCGGGCACGCATCACGGTTTTTTCAAGCAAGATGGACAGCAGGACGTTATCCGCACCATAAACCAGGCAGAAGCGGACATACTGCTGGTCGGCATGGGCACGCCCATTCAGGAACTCTGGATCGATAGGCACGCAGACAAACTGAATGTCCCTATCGTATGGGCCGTAGGGGCTGCTATGGATTTCATTTCGGGAAAGGTGCCTCGGGCTCCACGATGGATGAGAAGCTGTGGGATGGAGTGGTTCTTCCGGCTCATCATCGAGCCCAGAAGAATGTGGAGGAGATACGTAGTGGGCAATGTTGTCTTCATGCTAAGGATTGTAAGCAGAAGACTCCGCGGTGCAGAAAGCGGCGTCACATAGAACAGAAAACAATAACTGAGACCGCGCCACACCCGCTCTGTCGGGCGAGAAGAACATGTTTGCTGTTCTCATTTTGCGGTGCTTCTGAGCTGCGATGATTGGAGACTGCTTGAAACAAAGTCAGCCGCATAGGAAAATAGGGGTGCTTCTTCTAAGAAGTACTGAAGATATCACAGGTCCTGAGACATTCATCCTATCGTTGTTAGCAAATATCAATCGCAAGAAGTACGATGTGCACCTGGCACTTCTCGTAAAAACAAAAGACCGTCAAGTCCGTCTTTTGGAAGAACTGAAAAAAAACGGAATCGCTGATCACAGCATAGAAATCATCCACAGCCCCGGCAAAATTCAGTATACCACCATCCGCACAGTTCACTCGATATTAAGAACCCAGAGACTGGATATCTTGCACACGAATGAGCACAAATCGGATGTTGTCGGGCTCATAGCAGCCAAGCTCGCTGGTGTCGGTACGGTCTCGAGCGTCCACGGCTGGCTGTCAAATTCAGTGAGGACAAAGACCTATGAAGCTGTGGACAGATTGGTCGTCAAATTCTTCGATAAGATTATTGTGGGCTCTACCGCACTAAAGAACGACCTCGTAAAGAACGGGATAAAATCAGACAAGATCACGGTCGTGCACAATGCGGTACGTTTAGAAGCTTTCCACGAATCAAACGTGGATCCCGCCATCAAGCAAAGACTCGGTCTCCACCCGCAGAGCCCCGTCATCGGTGTTGTCGGACGGCTCAGCAAAGAAAAAGGACACCAATACATTCTGCGCGCTATGTGTCACGTTATCAGGGTCTTTCCCGCGGCACGGCTATTGGTTGTGGGCCGGGGAAGCGCGAAACCACAATTGGAGCGTTTAGCCAAACATTTGGGCATCGCCGGCCACGTGATTTTCACAGGCTTCTATAACGATATTCGGTCGGTATTCCAGATAATTGATGTCTTTGTTCTGGCATCCGTGAGGGAGAGCTTGCCGATGGTAGTGTTGGAGGCTATGGCGGCCGGCAAGCCTGTGGTCGCCACGAGCGTCGGCGGGGTGTCTGAACTGGTGCGCCATGGACAAACGGGACTGCTCGTAAAGCCCAAAGACAGCCGCTCCATAGCAGAAGCCGTTATCTCCCTGCTGCAAGAAAGGCAAAAGCGAGCGGATATGGGACAGAAGGGGCGAGAACACGTCCGAGCAAATTTTTCCGCACCGCTTCTGGCGCGGAAGGTGGAGCATGTCTACAATGAGCTATTTGCATTGAAAAACGCCCGAGCTCCTGCGTACGCTTGTCCGAGATGGTTCCCATGCCGAACCAGATAGTGTAGAGACTCAGTCGATGATTGCCAACGTGACTGCAAAGACCAACAAAGGACTACGGAGAGTCAATTCTCTCGTGCACACGCCGGCTCCCGAAAGGATTAGAAAAGTCCACTACGCAATCACCTACCGCTGTCAAGGACGCTGTACTTTCTGCAATATATGGAAGTATTATAGGGATAACCCCAAGCTGCTGCGGCAAGAGCTAAAGCTGAGGCAAATAGAGCAGTTATTTGAGACATCGCGCTACCTGAGACATGTCCAAGAGATCCTTTTGGGGGGAGGGGAGCCTTTCCTACGAGAAGACTTTTCTGCGCTCGTCCATTACTTCGCTAAACATTATTCCCGGGCGGAAATATATACAGCCACGAATGCATTGTCACCTAAATTGATAGAGCGGGCACTGCGAGAAATTCTGGGATTCATGCCCAGCTCAAGATTCAAATTAGCTATATCGCTGGATGGAGACGCCGAAATGCACGGACGCTTGCGAGGAAGGAAAGATGCATACCAAAAAGTGCTACACACCATCGATTCCGTGCGACGCCAGTGCACAAGTATAGATATAACCTTGAGCTTCACAATCACTCGTGACAACTATAAGCATCTTGCCGCTTGCTATGAGCTCTCCAAGGTCTTGGGTACCGGATTCACCATGAGATTCGCACAGACCAGCGGTCTTTACTATGGCAATGCCACCATGGACTTAGGGTGGACGGACGCGGATTTGCAGGCTGTGGATGGCACCATTGGCGAGATTATTGCGGACCTCCGCAAGAATCGAGGCATCGTACAAGGACTGCTGAAGCCCGATCTTTACTTCTTCAGCCGCATGGTCGAATACCAGAGAAGGCCGGAAAGACTCGTGAAGTGCTTCTCCGGAACGCACTCGTTGTTCCTCGACCCCTATGGGAACGTCTATCCGTGCATCAATCTGAAGAAGAAGATGGGCAATGTCACTCAGGAACATTTCGATCGCCTTTGGATGTCACGTCGCAGCGCCGACGTCCGTCAGTTTATAGCCCGGCAGAAATGCCATTGTTGGACGGAGTGTGAAGCATTCCCCTCGTTGCACGTGAACCGATCTGTACCGGTTGACAATGTCAAGAAGACCGCGCGCTCGATGCTTTGACGAAAGTCGTAGTGTGAGCTCGCGCCCACCCAGAACCTAATGGCGGCCAAAACCTTGCCTTACTAACGAACTCTCTGGGAATTACCGGGAGCAATGAGAATACTTTTTCTATCTTTTGTTGTGCCGTACCCAGTCAACCGAGGGGACAAACGAAGAATAATGTCTTTTCTTCAAAACCTCGCCAACCGACACTCCGTCTCCTTACTGTGCATCAGCCGTGACGAGCCGGATCGAGATGCAGTAGAACAACTTGGCCGTTACTGTGACTCTGTGGACGTCGTACCGTTACGTAGCTACCGCAGGCGGCTCAACCAGATTGCGAGCCTGCTGTCTCCCAGACCGCTGCGTGTATCATCATGCAAGTCGCGCGCGATAATGAAGAGGATCACAAAGACTCGGCAAGAAACTGCATTTGATATGGTCTTTGCGTGCGACATACGGATGGCACCGTATGCGCTGCAGTTAGAACATCCGTGCGCGATATTGGATTTTGTCGATGCGTATTCCATCTACTATGATAGAGCAGCCAAAGTGGAAAAGAACCTCTTGCTAAAGCTTATTTTTGTGGTCGAATCTCTTCGCATGAAATCGTACGAAAGGACAGTTGCTCGTGAATTTGCCACGTGCCTGGTATCTTCATCCCTGGATCAAAGGGTCTTGTTGTCTACATCACCTAACGGTCATAGTATTCAGGTCATTCCAAACACGATTGACACGCACTCTTTTGAACATACCAATGGAGAACTGGAATCACATAGCATTGCGTTCGTGGGGTACATGGGCCACAAGAACAATATTGATGCGGTGGTTCACTTTTGCTCCGATGTCTTGCCGCGGATTGTAGATAGAGTCAGAGACGCGAAGTTCTACATCATCGGGGACAACCCAAGCCCTGAAGTCCGCAGACTTGCCCGCAGCAATAACAACATCATAGTCACCGGACACATTGCTGATCTGGTGAGGTTTCTGGCAAAGTTGGATGTATTTGTATGCCCGCTCCGAATGGGAGCAGGGACACGGATAAAGCTGCTCGAGGCTATGGCCGTCGGCGTGCCGATTGTCACGTCACCGCTCGGATGCGAGGGCCTCGATGTCACAAACGGCCTACAGATGCTCATTGCCAATGACGATCGGGCCTTTGCCGAAGCTGTTATCCGGCTGTTTCAGGACAGATCATTACGCCGGAGCCTTACAAAGCAAGCGAAAGCATTCGTTCAGCAATACCATGATGTCACGATAGTAGGTACTTACCTGGATCGCATTCTCACTTCACTGGGTCTCGACAAGTGACAGCCGGCAGGAGGCGCGCTACCTGATCAATGGACAACCCCCATACAGGCGTCGAACGTGCTCGCTGTGTGACATCAATCGTGTAGACATTCATGATATCCGACCTTAAAAAACTGACTTTGGTTGCCGGGAGCAATGTTCTCAACTCCGGACTGGGTTTTCTGTCGGGAGTCCTTATCGCCCGCCTGTTGGGCGCTGAGGCTTTTGGTTCGCTATCCATTTTCGTTGCTCTTACGGCGATGTTTGTCGAAATAGCCGGCAGGGGAACGGACTTGGCAACCGTGCGGTTTGCCGGAAAGTATTTGGATGAGAGTCCGCGCAGAAGTGCGGTCTATTTCAAAGTCATGCTGATCACGAGGATCATTTTGGCCACTGTTGTTCTGGTGGCGGGCAACATATTTGCAGGCCTGCTGGCGGACATTGTATTTCACACGCCGGATTACGTAACCATCATTCGCTTTGCCACAGTGGCGGCGGTTGGAATGTCCTTTTGTTATTTCATATTGTCCTACTACCAAACCACACAGCAATTTTTTAAATTCGGGATCGTCAATATCCTGGGAAACGGCTTTAAGTTCTTTCCTGTGCTCTCGTTGATGATCGCGGGAGCCCTGACGTTGAACTTGGCCCTTTTCGTTTACTCCATGGTGGGCTTCGCCGGCGTGATCACAGGTTTGCGATGGCTGCCAAAGGGATACTTCGGAGCAAAGGGTAGAGAGAAACAAGTCGCCCTGGATCTCTGGAGATTTGGCAGATGGATGGTGTTAGCCACTTTTCTTGACGCGGCATACCGCCGCGTCGACACCATTATGCTCGGACACTTTCTCAACAGGCGAGGTGTGGGAATCTACTGCGCGGCACTGAATATCGTCTTTGCCATGGACCTGTTGATCATGTCGGCATTTACTATCCTGATACCCAAGGTGAGCAAACTCAATACGAAAGAACAGTTTACCACTTACATTTGGCAGGCACTGAAACTGTCAGCCGTCATCGCCATTCCGCTGAGCAGCGTCTACTGGCTTTCCGATACACTGATTACGCTCTTCTACTCCGAGGCGTTTGCAGAAGCCACTCATGTATTTAGAATTCTCTTTATCGGATTCATCTTTTCGCTCATGGTCCAGCCCATCTCACTTCTGTTCGTCGCCAAAAACAAACCGGAAATCTTTGCCTGCATAGACCTGGTCCTGATCATCGTCCTCGTAGTTGCTCATACTCTTCTTATTCCAGCGAAAGGGATTGTCGGCGCCGCGTATGCCACCGCAGCGGGGCGCATACTACAGGCTGCAATCACTGTCGCACTGATCTACATCCTGATTTATCGCCGTTCCGGCCGCATTTCCTCGGAATCGAATGAAGCTTGACATCGTACAAGATGAAGCCGGATTTTCCCGGTTGGAACCCGTTTGGGATTCCTTGTTGCGTCGCAGCACCTGCTCCAGTTTCTTTCAAAGTTACGTATGGGCGCGACAGTGGTGGAAGTGTTTTGGAAACGCCGGGCATTCGCAGCTTTGCATACTGATCTTCTCCGAAGATGGCCAAATCCTTGCCATCGGACCTCTGATGGTCATGAAAAGAGTCGTGTATGGCATGAAACTACGTGTCCTACGCTTCATCGGGACAAGCAGCACTCACACATCCCGCCGGGGTCCGCTGGACAGACTCTTTGCCGTTGACAACAGCCTTGGCTGGTCTGACCGCTGTGACTTTATCGTACGCGATGCTATCAACTTCGACAAAGTAATGGACGTCTTCTGGTCACATCTTATGCGTTGGAAGGATTGGGATATCGTAGACCTTAGAGAGATCGACGGTCGCTCCCCTCTGCTGACCTACCTGCATAAGAAAGACCTTCCTGATTCCCGTTATCGCAGCGTCGAGCGAACGATGAATCCGAGTTACTGGGTCCCGCTCAACGGGACCTTTGGGCAATACCACGCAAGTCTCAGTAGATGGACAAAGAAAGCATTGCGTCTCTCCGAGAAGCGCATCACGCACAGTTATCAGCCGGCATACAGGATTGCAGCTACCCCAGAGCAAGTAGAGAGTATCCTGCCGGTTATACAAGAAGTGGAGCAAAGGAGTTGGAAAGGACAACTGAACATAGGTGTTTTCAGCACAGCAAGGAACGAGCAGTTTCATCGATCAGTTGCATTGAACCTGGCACGCAAACGGGCCGTAGAAATCCACTATCTGGAGCTCGATGACACGCCCGTGGCCTATTTCTACAACTTCGTATTCAACAACACCGAATACCTGCACAACACGGCTTATGATTCCGATTTCAGACACCTGAGCCCTTCCCTGTATTTGGCTTTTCGTGTAGTGGAAAATGCCTTCGAGCGCGGACTCCAAGGGCTGGACTTCTGTCGGACCGCCAGCTTTTTTAAGAGACGGTTCAAGCCCACCGAGATTCCGCGTGTGTGGTGGACCTTGTATTCGCGACGAATCGCGCCATACGTGCAGTATTTGGCCGAGTTCAAGGCCAAACCGGCCCTGAAGTCCTGCCTTCAACGCATAGCCGGACCAGGCGCCAACACGGCGTCTGACGGGGCCGACCAACTTGGAGGTAAATGAATGAGCACGGGAACAACAAACACGATCAGAAAACGAGACGTCTCCGTCAGTAGAGAGGTAGAGCGCCACAACACCTGCGCTCGACTCAAAGCCTTCACCAAGCATAGATTTGGTCCTCATTATTGTGCTCTTAGTTGCTCATACTATTCTATTCTCATTCCGGCAAAAGGGATTGTCGGCGCCGCTTATGCCACCGCAGCGGGGCGCATACTACAGGCTGCTATCACTGTCGCACTGATCTACGTCCTGCTCTATCACCGTTCCGGTCGCGCTTCTTCACAATCTAATGAAGCTTGATATCGTCCAAGATGAAGCCGGGTTTTCCCGGTTGGAGCCCGTTTGGGATTCGTTGCTGCAACGCAGTACCTGGTCCAGTTTCTTTCAAACCTACGTATGGGTAAGACAGTGGTGGAAGCATTTCGGCAACGCCGGGCATTCACAGCTTTGCATATTGGTCTTTTCCGAAAACGGCGACATCCTTGCCATCGGGCCTCTGATGGTTATGACAAGAACCGTGTATGGCATGAAACTGCGCGTTCTACGCTTTATCGGGACAAGCAGCACGCACACATCTCACCGGGGGCTGCTGGACAGACTCTTTGCCGTCGACAACAGCCTCGGCTGGTCCGATCGTTGTGACTTCATTGTACGTGATACTACGAGTTTCGACAAAGTAATGGATGCCTTCTGGTCACGGCTTCTACATTGGAACCGTTGGGATATCGTTGACCTCAGAGAGATCGACGGTCGCTCCCCTCTACTGACCTACCTGCGCAAGAAGGAACTGCCTCGTTGCCGCTACCGCAGCGTCGAACGAACGATGAATCCAAGTTACTGGGTGACGGTGCAGGGACACTTTGACAAATACTTCGCAACGTTGAGCAGGCGAACCAAAAGGGCGCTGCATCTTTCGAAGAACCGCATCATGCAATGTCATCGGCCGATATACAAGATAGCAGCGGACCCGAAGCAAGTGGAGAGTGTCTTGCCGGTCATACAACAAATAGAGCACAGAAGCTGGAAAGGAGAAAGGAACATAGGTGTCTTTAGTAAAGCACAGAACGAGCAATTTCATCGATCACTCGCGTTGCAGTTGGCACAACAGCGCAAGATTGAAATCCATTATTTGGAACTCGACAGCAAGCCCGTGGCATATTCCTACAACTTCATCTTCAACAATATCGAGTACTTGCACAACACCGCCTATGATTCCGATTTCAGGCACCTGAGCCCCTCACTGTATTTGGCCTTTCGCATGGTGGAGAATGCCTTTAATCGGCAACTCCGTGGGCTGGACTTCTGTCGGGCTCACAGTTTCTTCAAGGCACGGTTCAAGCCCACCGAGATTCCGCGTGTGTGGTGGACCTTGTATTCGCGACGAATCGCGCCATACGTGCAATACCTGGCCGAGTTCAAGGCTAAACCGGCCCTGAAGTCCTGCCTTCAACGGATAGCCGGACCAAGCGGCAACGTACAGCCTGACGGGGCCGACCAGGCTGGAGGTAAATGATGACTATGGGAACAACAAATACAATCAGAAAACGCGAGGTGTCCGTCAGTAGAGAAGCAGAGCGCCGCAACACCTGCGCTCGGCTGAAGGCCTTCACCAAGCGACGAAACCACAGCCCCAGAAGACTGCTCAATGAGGTGCTCTCCATTCCCAGCCGGGCACTGCATTGTGCGAGGCCCTTGAACTACCCGATGTCTCTGATAATTGAACCGACGACTGCCTGTCAACTCAAATGCCCGCTCTGCCCGGTCGGACTGGGTACTCTGAAACGCGCCACACAACACATGCGTTTTGAGACCTTCAGGAAAGTGGTCGATGACGTCGGCGATTACATCTACAGCATCAGTCTCAACGGCGCAGGGGAGCCTCTATTGAATCAGCGGATCATCCAGATGATTCAATATGCCAAGCGAAAGGGCATATTCATCGATGTGTACACGAATTTGCAGGCCAGAGACGAGGATTTTCTCAGGGCTCTGGTCAGATCCGGGCTTGATCGCTTCCTCATCAGTATGGAAGGGACTTCCAAAGACGTCTACGAATCCTACAGAGTGAACGGCTCTTTCGAGAGAATCACCGATAACATCTGCCTATTGGTCCAGGAAAAGAAACGCTCACAGAGCACCGTCTCCATAGATCTTCAGTTTGTCGTCATGAAGGAAAATGAGCACCAAGTCGAAGAGGTCGTGCCGTTCGCAGAAGCTCTTGGCGTAGACAATCTCTTCTTGAAGCCGGCGTTTCTTTTCCAGGAGGGGCACAATATCGAGAAGGTACAGAAATTCATCCCACAGAACGAACGTCTGACCATGTACAAAAAAGATGGGCAAGAGCTGCATTGGAAGGGCGCCCGAAGAAAGGCGTGTCCGGAGTTATGGGTGTCTTCCACCATCCTTGTTGACGGCTCAGTTGCGCCGTGCTGCTTTGACTATGACGGCACAGTGATCCTTGGAAATGTTCGCAAGACCTCATTCCGAAAAATCTGGCGCAGCCAGAACTATCGCCGCTTTCGTCGGAAGGTGACGCAGGATGCCGATTCCGTGGGCCTGTGTGCATCGATCGAAGGCGGCTGTCCCAGCTTGTTCTTTCGTCCTCAGAATTGGCTGATCCATATCAGGTAAAGCAGGAATGATCCCATACGTGAAACCAATGTCCTTCAGTCTGGCCGCAGATGTCCGCTGGAGTTTCCTGCGTTGCATGGCATGGATTGCAACCGGCACGCTGTTGGGTGTTGCGATAATTTGTGCAGGGCTGAAGGCGGCGGTGCTTCTGGGCCTTGGCTTGTTCTGCATCATTATGGCCCGTCCGCGCATAGGCCTGTTCTTAACGATTTTTGTCATATTCACACTGGCCAATCCGGGGGTCTTTGGGCCCAAAGTTGGAGACGCATTCTGCAATGTGGCACATCTACTGGTCATCGTGAGTCTTCTCGCAGTCACGTGGCATTTCTTCACACGCCGGCTGCAAGCCGTTCTAACGCGGGCAACGGCAGGCTTCTTGCTGTTCTGCCTCATAGCGTTAGGCTCGGTGCTTTATGCATCCAATCCACAGGTGGCGTGGGACGACCTCTTACATTTCGCGCCTTTCATTTGCCTGTATTTGCTCACGATTCATTTAACAAAGACGCCGAAACAAGTTGAGAAATGTATCCTGCTTCTGTTCATCGTATCGGGCGTCGCCTCGGCCGTTGCCGTCCTGCAGTACTTCTGTCCGGTCTATCATGTCGACACATCCACATGGCATCTGAAATTTGGTCAACAAGGTGCAGGCATCATCGAGTCACTTGGGACCGGCGCGATGACAATCGTGCGAGTTTCAGGGACGCTGTGGCACCCGGACTGGCTGGCCTTATTTCTTGTTACTACGTTGCCGTTCAATCTGTATATCTGGCGACACAGCCCGTCCAACGTCGTCAAGATTTCAGTACTGGCTGTTACGGCTACGGAGCTGGCCGCTCTGGTACTAACCTTTACGAGAATGAGCTTTCTAGGGCTGCTTTTTATCCTGGCGTTGGCTTGCTACAAGCGGCTGCTTCACCTGCCGAAGCTGCTTCCAGCTCTGGTTCCGGCCGCGCTCATCGCTTTTCTGCTTCTTCCGGCGGGCTACAAGGCAAGGGTTCTCTCACCCGTTCAGTTGAAGGCCAGCGATTCTATTTCATCCAGGCTGGTCCTGCAGAAAGGAGGCCTGAGGATCTTTCAGGATAACTGGCTGCTCGGGGTGGGATACGGCAATTTCGGTGTGGAGTTCAACAAGCAGAATAACTGGCTGACGGACCTGTCTTCGGACCTGGAGCGTTTCGGCTCAACCTTTGATCCGAACACGGCAGGCGCTCACAACATGTATCTGGAAGTTGCTGTGGAGACGGGGATAGTGGGCCTGACGCTCCTCATTATTGCGCTGTCCATGTGCGTGAAGCGATGCGGGCAACTGGAGACGTATTATCGGCTGGCGAATCTCTCAGAATATGCAGATCTCGCGGCCGTCCTGCAGATCAGTCTGCTGGCATTCCTGTTTCTGGCCGTATTTCTACACGCCCTGGACCAGAAAATACTCGCCGTGTTGATGGGATTGTCCGTAGCCTTTGAAGTTGCAACCTGGCCGGAGCACAACCTGCTTGCAAGGCCTCAAACCAGTGAGAATACAATCGGGAGCTCGCGCAGTTATTGTGCTCGGCAACTGCAAATGAGGAACCGCCATGAGCTTTAGTACGCCCAATGTTTTGAGAACGCTTGCGTTGATTGTCATGTTGCTCTCAGCACAGCACACGACAGATCGTTGCTCGGCCGCAAACCACGATCCCCTCAATGACACGGTTGAGGTCGGGCCGGAGCTCCTAACGCAGCCACCGAAAAAGGGAGACATTCCTATTTTTGCCTCGATCTACAGAGATGTGTCCAATCAGGAGACCACATTCCTTGCCACTCACTACGACTGCATTTTCGTGGTTGATGCGCACTGTGACAAGGAGCTTGTAGATAAATTGCGTCAAGAAAATCCCAGGCTGAAGGTCTTTGTGCTTACGAACCCTTACTTCTTTCAGAACCACTACGGGACACTGAAAGACGAGTGGAAGGCCCGTACAGAGGGTGGCCACTACATCTATTCCACTTATGGGCGGACAGCCGACTATAAGATACATCTGATGGACTACCCAAACCGACACTGGCTCACGTTTTTCGCTGAACAAGCGGCAAAGACTGTCAAAGCATCTGGAGCGGACGGGCTATTGTGCGATACGTTGACCAATTCCCCACCCTATCCTGCCTGGGCCACCGGGCTGCATAAAGGCTACTCCATCGAGAATTGGAAAGCCGCAAACAACTTCCTGCTAAAAGAGTTGAGAGAGAAGCTCGGTCAGGCTGAAATCATCTACAACGGACTTGTCCCGGATGAGAGGACTGAACTGCAGAACAGCGAATACCTTGCCTATTCCGACGGTGCGGCCCTGGAGACATTTGGGCTTGGCGGACCAACATTGGACGACGGGCTCGAATATCGTATTTGGTTCTTCCGAAACGGCATACTCACGTTGATGAAACAGGCCGTCAGCCAGGGCAAGTATCTGTTTCTGGCAATACGCACCGACGAGAGAAGCCGCGAGACGCAGCGATTTGCCCTGTGCGCGTTCCTGCTGCTCAGGACGGACCGGACATTCTTCTACGCCGCCTCCAAGAAAGGTGATGAAATGATCATGTGGTTTCCTGAGTGGCGGTTGGAACTTGGAGAACCCACCGGCCCATACCGACGGGAGAAAGAATTATACACGCGCGAGTATGAGAATGGACTCATTGTTCTCAATGGTGGCATGTCTGCCCGGACCGTTCAACTCAATACTCCCTATGTCACCGTCGACACAGAACGTATCGGTTCCGTAGAGCTACAGAGCTATACGGGCGCCATCATATTGAAACCTCAAGATACACAGGCGCAATAGAACAGCCAACTGTCATTTGGAATATCGCCAATACAGTATGAATCGCTTCACTAATCAAAGGTACAAGAGAACACCGGTATCCAGCGCACGCGACTTGCTGGGACCAATCGTGAAGCGCCTCATCAGAGCCATCTTCTTCGCGTGTGGATGGTGGGCGCCGGTCAAGGGGATTCCGGTTTTCTGTTATCATTCAGTCGGTGACGGGGACGCACCGGGAACTCTGCCGTTCGAACAGTTCCAGCGACAAATGAAATACCTGAAGCAACGAGGGTTTCAAGCTATACATCCAGACTTCTTTGTCCGTCACTTACGCAACGGCCTTCTGTCCAAAAGAAAATATTTCATGCTTACCTTTGATGACGGCTACAAGGATAACCTCATAACCGTGTTCCCACTGCTCCGTGAGCTTAATTTCCCGTTTGTCGTTTTTCTGACGACCGAATATACAGGAAGAAGCGCGCAGTGGGTGACGCGAGACATCCTCAGAGAGCTTCAAGTGGGCGCCTGGCCTGCAGAATCCGATATCAGCCGTGAACATATCAGAAGGCTCCGTGCTTTGCCGTTTGTACGAAAAAACATGGGCCGCATGTTGCCTCATTCCGACCGCCAGGCCGAAGCATTCCTTGCCGGGCTGCCCAAATTGGCATCAAAGACTCTACTTTCGTGGAAGGATGTTAAACGTATGAGCAAGGATGGTGTGGCCTTCGGCTCTCACACCTGTCACCACTACTTTCTTACCGATCTCACGGAAGAGCAAATCCAAACGGAAGTGCGAGATTCAAAGACAAAGATGGAAAAGGCGACCGGCAAAAAGGTCACGCTGTTTTGTTACCCCTACGCAAAATGCTCAGAGACGGTCAAGCAAATCGTGGCCCGTGAAGGCTACGATGCGGCCTTCGCACACGGTCAGGCCACCTGCAGAGACCTTCGCGATCCCTATGCCATCAATAGAATCTTCGTCGACCGCAGCACTTCCTTTGCGGAGTTCAAATTCTTCCTCTGTCGAGGCTTCAACTGGTACACACGATTGCGAGACATGGTACGCAGGACATAGCGCAAGCACAAAACGGTCAGGATACCTCAGATTGGAGGCGTAAGCCTATGAAAAACAAGGTTTTGATCACCGGCATCACCGGGCAGGACGGCAGTTACCTGGCGGAATTTTTGCTCGCCAAAGGATACGAAGTGCACGGCATCGTTCGAAGGGTCGCGCTGGAAGACCCCGTACACAGGTTATGGCGTATCCGTCATATCCAGGATAAGATCCACTTGCACGCGGCCTCGCTGGAGAGTTTTCCAAGTATCTTCAGAGTAGTCAGTGATGTGCAACCTGATGAGTGTTATCATCTGGCCGCCCAGAGCTTCGTGGCCTATTCTTTCGAAGACGAGTTCTCCACGCTGAATACCAACATTAACGGGACGCACCATATTCTGGCCGCCATCAAGGATCTGCGGCCTGAATGTCGGTTCTATTTTGCGGCCTCCAGTGAGATGTTTGGTAACGCAGATACGGTACCGCAGAACGAGCTGACTCGCTTTTGTCCACGGTCTGCGTACGGCGTCTCGAAAGTCACGGGATACTATCTGACCAAGAATTATCGGGAAGCTTATGGCCTGAAGGCATGGTGTGGTATACTCTATAATCACGAGTCCCCCCGGCGAGGGTATGAGTTTGTCACGCGAAAGATCTCGTTTCATGTAGCCCAGATCAAACTTGGATACGAGACCAAGCTGAGGCTCGGCAATCTGGATGCGCGGCGCGACTGGGGACATGCCAGAGAATATGTCAAGGGCATGTGGCTCATGCTGCAACAACGCGAGCCGGCCGACTACGTGATCGCCACCGGCGAAGACCATTCCGTCCGAGAGTTCCTGGACATCGCTTTTTCGCACGTCGGATTGGATTATCGCGAACATGTCACAATCGACCGCTGCTTTGTTCGACCGGCCGACGTAGAAATGCTTCGCGGCGACTCCAGCAAGGCCCAGAGAGAGCTGGGCTGGGAATATACGCTCTCATTTGAGGATCTCGTTCGCGAGATGGTGGATGCCGACTTGGCGATGCTCAGGCGGCGCAATCACCGACTCGTTCATCCGACCAAAACCCAGAAAGCCCAACTTCAAGGGACGACCGAAGGTGGTCCCAGCCAGCGATGGACCGATGGCCGGACCGCAGATAGGCTTGCCGCCTACTCAGCGGCCAGAAATGAGCGACGAGCGACACGATGACCGGAGCAGTGAAGAAGGCCCTGGTGCCAATCGCCGGGCTTGGTACGAGGATGGGACCCTTGGCACGCGTCTTCCCGAAGGCACTCTGGCCTTTGATTGACCAGAATGGCCGCCCATGGCCCGTGCTTCACTTCATCATCCGCGAAGCCCTGTCCGCAGGGATCGAACACATTGGCTTGATAGTATCTGAAAACCATATGGAATTCGTGCAGCACTATCTTCGGGCGTTTGCGATAACCACGAACGCAAGCTCCAGACGCAGAATCGAGTGTATCGTTCAAAAGCAGCCAAAAGGCTTTGGCCACGCGGTCGCGTGCGGCTCGGAATTCGTGGATGGAGATCCTTTCATGCTACTGCTGGGAGATCACGTGCACGTCACACATGATATGCGCCCCACCTGCGCGCAGCAGGTCGCAAGGGCATTTGCAGCACAAAAAGCAGTTGCCATGATAGGGGTATACGCGGTTGGACCGGATAAGTTGTCCTCTGTGGGTGTTGCTGCTGGTGAGCACGTAGATAAGAGCATATACCGCTGTACCGAGTTCGTGGAGAAACCAAGCGTGGACACGGCCCGCCGGTACTTGGTCACAGACGGGTTGCAACCAGATGAGTTTCTTGCGCATTGTGGCATATACATCTTCACGTGCGATATTTTTGAATGTCTGCGGTGTCTTATGCGTTCCAACCGTTCCGCAAACGAAGAAGTTGAGCTTGCCGCAGCCCAGGCAATGCTGTTGGAACAGCAAGCGCACGATTACTATTTGGTGCGGGTATCTGGGAGGGTATACGATACCGGATGTCCAGCCGGGTATCTCCGTGCCCAACGGGCATTTCAGCCCAACAGCTTTTCTATCTATAGCGAATCTTTGGCAGAGTGTGGCGTCATTTCCATATAGCCGGGTTGCATAGTCCAGTAGTAAGCTCTCAAATCCATTCTGCAGAGAAGGCCGCATGAAAGACTTTCCGAATAAGAAACCCTGCAACAGACAAGGGCTTTAGAATGTGTTCCGAGAATATCCAGTTCGTTTCAGAAAAGACTCACTCGCTCAGGCACCCAGACACGGTACGGGCCTGGCACGGCCGCGAACCGCGTCCACCGGCATCCGACAGATTCAACCTTCATGTCTGCGGTCGACTATGCTTGTTTGGGGAGCACAGTGACTGGGCGGCCGAACACGGTATTCACCAGGGCCACTGTCTCGTTGTGGGCACGGACCAAGGAATCGTGGCCGCCGTCCAGCGTGAGGAGGAGTTCATTGTCAGTACACCTGTACCCAAACACAACGGACAGTGCAGCACAAGGACGCGCAAGATAA
>Ga0180434_10003210_pt1 | contig 21020 bp, 18 predicted proteins | sample SS_ome_7_FD_132453 | JGI IMG/M metagenome (GOLD analysis project Ga0180434, IMG submission 132453) | Hypersaline lake sediment archaeal communities from the Salton Sea, California, USA - SS_1_D_2 metaG | ecosystem: Environmental > Aquatic > Non-marine Saline and Alkaline > Hypersaline >...
CACATCCATCCGCATGATCTCTTTTTGGCTCATCTGATACACTTCCTTTTGCTTCATTAACCCATTGTACCAAAAGGGACATTTCTATCTTGCAAAAGGTGACATTATCATGTTGCGCTTACAATTTCCAAAAACAGACTGGAATATTCCCGGCTTTTGGGTTACAATAGCGGATGGAGCCGCTGGCATGAAAAAGATCCTGATCGTGGATGATGAAAAAAACATCCAGGTTTCCCTGGCCTCGATATTAAAAGACGAGGGGTACGAGGTGTACATCGCTTCTTCCGGCGAGGAGGGGTACAAGAAGTTTGTCAATATCCGCCCCGACGCGGTTTTCCTGGACATCTGGCTCCCCGGGATCGACGGCCTGGAAACCATGCGGAAAATGCTCAAGATCGACCCGATCCAGATCATCATCATGATTTCCGGTCACGGGAATATCACCACCGCTGTAAAAGCGGTGAAGGAAGGCGCTTACGATTTCCTGGAGAAACCCATCAGCATCGAAAAGGTGTTGTTCGTTCTGAACCGGGCCCTGGAATTCAAGGATGTGCTCCGGGAAAACCAAAAACTGAAGGCCATCATCAACCAGAGCCGGGAAAGCAGCAAGGAAGGAATCAAGAAAGAATCCACCGGAGTGATCAATTTCAACCTCAGTGACACCGAATATTTCCGCAAGCAGAAGACCCTGAAAAAAAACAACGTCTTTTACGGCCACGGCCTGCATTCCGGAGAAAAAACCGGGTTGACCGTTACTCCCCTTCCCGCGGGGAAAGGAATCCGGTTTGAGAATATCTCCCAGAAGGGATTCATCCCCGCCCGGGTGGAATACCTGGACAACACCGATTACGCCACTTCCATCAAAAAAGACAACCTGGAAGCCCGGACCATCGAACACCTGATGGCCACCCTCCATGCCTTCAGTATCACCAACCTTTCCATCAAGATCAGCCGGGAGGTGCCCATCGGAGACGGATCGGCCACCGAATTCTGCCGCTTCATCCGGCAGTGCGGGATCCAGGAGCAGGACGACCTGATTTCCGAGATCGTGATCAAAGAACCGCTGGTCCTGGGCGCGGAGGGGGAGGAGGAGAAATTCATCAAGATCATCCCCGCAGACGTGTTTTCAGTGGAGTACACCGCCATCTTTCCGGAGCCTCTGGGCCGCATCACCTGTAACTTCGTGATGGACTCCACCGAGGCCTTTGAACGGGAAATCGCGCCGGCCCGGACCTTTGGTTTCGTAGACCAGAGTATCGAACTGGCCAAACTGGGACTGGCGGAAGGGGGGCGCATGAACAACTTCATCCTGATCGATGATTCCCGGGTGATCAACACCAAACTCCGTTTTGAAAATGAGCTGGCCCGCCACAAGGTTCTGGACATCATCGGGGATTTGTACCTTCTGGGTCACCCCATTCGGGGACGGGTCATCGCCCAGAAAACCGGCCATTCGGAAAATGCCCTCCTGGTCAACCTGATCAAGGAAAAATACCTTCATTGAAAACCCGCCCGGCACCCGGGAACCGGGACGGGATTAACTTTTTCCCCAATCCCCGAGGAACCTACGATAGGAAATCAGGTAAGTCTCCTCGAAAGCTTCGCTGAAGGCCTTCTGATTCCCCAGCAGTTCCAGGAGATTTTTCAGCCGATACATCCCGTACCGGTCGATCAGGAATTTCACCACCGAATAACTTTCCCGGTAGGCGACCATCGCCGCCCGGGCCCGGGTCGGAAAACCGGCCTCCAGATACTCCAGGGGAATCACCTGTCCCACGGTCTCCTGCCGGGGACCCAGGGAAAAATACTCCGCCAGCCCTTCATTGAGCCAGTAGGGACAGCTCCCGGCCAGGTGATGAACCAGGGCATGGGTCAGTTCATGGGTCAGAATTCTTTTCAACTCCGCCTGATCGTTCCCGATATCCTTGACCGGCAGACGGATTCGTCCATCGTAGAGCCCCCCCGCCCAGCTGGGGGACCGGGTGATGTCAAAAAAACTTTCCCGGGTATAAAGAATCACCTCGGTGATCCGATCCGGGCGGTAGTCCAGCTGGCGGGTGATCTCCCGGTAGGCGTCTTCCAGCAGGGAGACGATCCGGGTTTCCGCCTCGCTGTGGGCAAGCTTGTCGTATTTGACCCGAAAATTCACCCGGTTGTTGATCCCGTAATCTTCCCGGTTCGATATTTCTTTTCGGGCGCGATCCCGGAGTCGGTTCAACTCCGGATCCTCCCGGATCGCCAGGGCCTGATCGATCCATTGCAGGGCGTCCTGGTATCTTTCCTGGTCATACCCGCAGTAGACCAGGTATTTCAGAAGAGAAAAATCCTCCGGCCCCATTTCCAACGCCCGGCGGAGATATTCCCGGGCACGGTCCAGTTCCCCCAACCGATAGAAGCTGATCCCCATCATTTTCAGGACCTTGGATTCCTTGGGATCGATGGAATCGAGCAGAAAGACCGCCGCCTGGTAATCCCCTTGCTCAAATCGTTGCGCTCCCCGGCTCAGATTAGAGGAGCCTTCCTGCGACCGCCGGATTTCAGAATTTTGATTGCCCGGCCGCCTCCGCCCAGAAGGCGAATCCGGAGCCGGGGCCAACGGGTTCTCCGGATGGATCTTCTCCACCGGGCGGGGATTGGAAATTACTGCACCCGGCGGTTGACCGGATTCAGGGGAACCGGCAAGTGCCGGTGATTCCTGCGGCCCCCGCCAAAGCAGAATTGCCACCCCCGCCAGTATTGGAACGGCTGGCAGGAACAGCCACCACTTTTGGAAATTGCCGGTGGAGGACCGGTAAAAACGGTTCACCGCCCCCCCTGGTAAACGATCCGGCCTCCCACCACCGTCAGGGACACTTCTCCCCGGACCCGCCAGCCGATGAAGGGAGAATTGGCCGATTTGGAGTGGAAAAATTCCCCGTGGATGGTATATTCCGGACGGGGATCGATCACCGTCACGTCGGCATCCCCGCCCACCCGGAGCTGTCCCCGGTCGGGTACTCCCAGGATTTGAGCCGGGTTTACAGTCAACAGCCGGATCATCTGGTGAACGGACAGGATCCCGCGGGTTACAAAACGGTCAAAGATCAGGGGGACCAGGGTTTCCACCCCGCTGATCCCGAAGGGGGCCTGGCGGATCCCCAGGGCTTTCTCCGCCCGGGTATGGGGGGCATGATCGGAAGCGATACAGTCAAAAGTGCCGTCTGAAATCCCCCGGATCAGCGCCTGCCGGTCTGCTTCCGACCGAATGGGGGGTTTGACCTTGTAGGCAGGGGTCAGGGGATCGGCCATTTCATCGTTCAGAAGCAGATGATGGGGGGTGACATCAGCGGATACCCCCCCGTTTTCCCGCTTGGCGGCCTGGATCAGATCCTTCGCCTTCCGGGTGGACACATGGGTAAGGTGCAGGCGGGAGCCTACCTGCCGCTGAATGGCCAGGTCCCGCTGGATAATCGCATCCTCGGAAAGGGAAGAAATTCCGGGCAGGCCGTATTTCCGGGAAAGAAAGCCTTCATGGACCACCCCCTCCCCGGAGAGGGCTTCATCTTCGGGATGCTCGATCAGGACCGAACCGATCCGGCGGATTCGGACCAGGGCTTCCCGCAAGGTTCGGGAACCGGCCACCACGTGGCCGTCGTTGCTGAATCCCACCACCCCCAGCTCCCTGAGCCCCGCAAAATCCACCAGCTCAGCCCCGGCCAGTTCCCGGGTGACCGCCGCCACCGGCATAACCCGAACCACGGCCGTGGCGTCAATCAAGGTCCGGATCATCCGGGTAACCTCAGCCCGGTCATGCACCGGGAGGGTGTTGGGCATGCAGGCCACGGTGGTAAACCCCCCGTGGGCAGCGGCCCGGGAGCCGCTGGCAATGGTCTCCTTGTCCTCGAATCCCGGTTCCCTGAGATGCACATGCATATCGATCAATCCCGGGCAAACGATCATCCCGGCAGCTTCAAAAATCCGGGTGCCTTTCCCCGCGGACAGACGGTTGCCGATCCGGGCCACCTTTCCACCGCGGATCAGCAGATCCCGGCAACCGTCCAGCCCGCTGCGGATATCGATCACCCGGCCTTTCCGGATGAGCAGTGGAGAAACCGGCGTCATGGTTTCACCACCCTGATTTGGGCCAGGGGATAAAAATCCCCGAAGGCATAGGGAACCAGGTCCCGGATCCGCCGGTGGCACACCGCCAGGTTGTCTTCATACCAGAGGGATACGTAAGGCAACTCCCGGTATACCAGTTCCTGGATCCGGGCATAGAACGCCCGGCGGGTATCCCGGTCGTAACTGTTCTGGGCCTGCTCGGTCCAGCGATCCAGCCGGGTAGAGGAAAAAAATCCCCGGTTGGCCCCGTCCGGCGGGGTCATCTCGGAATGAAAAATATAGTAAAAAATATCCGGATCGCTGATTCCCACCCAGGAGAGGGCGTACATCTGGAAATTCCCGTTTTTGATGTCGTTGTAAAAGGCGGAAAATTCCCGAACCGCCAGGTCCAGTCTGATATTGACCTCCGCCAGTTCCCGGGCGAATATCAGCCCCAGCTGGCGGCCCATCCCGGAATTGGACAGTTTCATCTCCAGTTTCAGCGGGTGGTCGCCGGTATACCCGTGCCGCGCCAGCAGGTCCCGGCTGAGGGCCGGTCGGTAGGGTCGGTATTCCAGGGGCTGGAAGTATTCGTTCTGCATGGAAAGGAGAGTTTCGGCCTTGACGGCGTACCCGTGGAAGAGGTGCCGGATAATCTTGTCCCGGTCGATGGCCAGGGCGATGGCAAGGCGGATATCCCGGCAGGCCAGGGCTTCATTCTTCAGGTTAAAGGCCAGGTAAGTGTACTTTGAACCGCGGGAGCGGGCGATCTTCAGATGGGGTTCGGCCTTGAGCACCGGTACGCTGTCGAAGGGAATGTTGTTGATGGCAATATCCACACTCCCTTTCTGCAGTTCCAGCCCCCGGGTGACGGCATCGGATATTACCTTGAGGGTCAGAAAGGAAAAATTATTCTGGTTTTCTCGGTTCTCCCGGAAGGCCTGCAGACGGATGATATTGCCTGTCCACTCCAGCAGGCGAAAGGGCCCGGTACCCACCGGGGAATGGTCCCGGTCCGGGTTTCCCTGAAGATCCGCCGGCAGGATTCCGATGATCAGGTTGTTGATAAAGGAGCCGTCCACCCGCTTGAGGTGAAATCGCAACCGGCCCGCATCCAGGATCTCAATGAAATCCAGGGATCGGAAGGCGCTCTTCCGCAGGGAGCGAAAGGAGCTGTCCATCAGGGAATCGTAGGTGTACTTCACGTCCCGCGCCGTCAGGGTCCGGCCGTCATGAAAACGGACGCCGCGGCGGAGGCGGATCTCCAGGGTCAGGGGATCCGGAAAACGGAATTCATCGATCAGATCCTTGACCATGTTGCCCTGCCGATCTTTCTTGACCAGGCTGTTGAAAAGCAGCTGATGAATTTTCTGGGAGGACAGATCGGTCCCGATCCGGGGATCCAGGCTCTGGGGCATACTGTCCATCGCCACCACCACCGTCTCGGGATTGCCCGCTCGCCCGGAACAGAGGGCGAACATCAGGGTCAGCCCCATCACCATCGCACCCAGCCCTTTTCTACGCATTCAGCTGCTCCTGGTACAACTGCCTCAACCCGGTAAAATAGGCGCGGTAACCTCTGCTTCTGAAATCCGGGTAGGTCCATTCCAGGGGAAAAATCTCTTTTTTTTTAATTACAAACTCCAGGTGGGCATAGATCCCCTGCTGCAACGGAACCCGGTGATAGTAATTCTTGGTGGTGGCAATTATGACATTGCCGGTGGAAAGGAACCCGGGATCCAGGTTGACCGTCCGGCAACCGGAGCGGGAGAAAATCTCTTCCAGCTGATTGGTCTTCAGCTTGACCCGGGGCAGTCGAGTGGGGCATATCAGCCGCCGGAAGCTGAAAAAACGACGGAAAAGAGGCTTTCCCATCTCCTTTTCGTAATAGGAGGTGACGTCGAACTCAAAGACGTCGGACCGGCTGTCTATCCGGGAAAACCGCTTTTCCAGTTCCCCGGCAACCCGGTCACAGTCCCCGTTGTCCCGGTAGATAATTCCGCAGAAAAGCTTGACCTGCTGAAAATTCCCGGGCCGCCCCATCCGGCACCCTATTGAAAGTAAACCAGCCGCTTGTTGATGAAGGCGATGGTTTCAAAGTTGTCCATCCTTCGCTTGTGCACAATGGTATTGAAGGCCGGTTGCAGGTAGACAAAGCCCTCCTCCGGCCGGTACTTGTCATAGCGGAGCAACTCCCCGTTGTAGGTAAGGAAATAGAGGCACCCCCCCTGAACCGCCAGGATCTTTTCCAGGGTCCGGTTGCCCTTGATCACCCGTTTCAAAAAGGGGTTGAAGGCAAAGATCTGCAGTTCGGCCTGGGTCCACTGCAGCATCTTGTTCATTTCCTTCAGGAGGTAAATTTCATCGGCCCCGCGGTGGTAATAAAAATCGATGCACTTGTTGGAAAGCTTGTTGATCAGCCGGGTTCGGTAATTGTACCGGATGAGGGTCTTCTTCTCATCTACCGTCAGCAGCAGCAAAGAGTGATTCTGGGGAAACAGTCCCACCACTTTCAGGCCGATGTACTCATCCGTGCCCAGAATTTCGCTGCTGGTGATCCGGGTGTAACTGTTGTTCTTTTTCAGGTAGAGGATGCCCCGGAAGGATTCCTGAAGGTCCGAATAATAAACGATGAAACCGCTCAGATCCCGGGCGATAAACACCTTGACTTCCTCGTCTGAGCCCAGATCGTACTGTTCCGCATTCTTGATCAGTTCGTTCAATTCGGGGTTGAAATTGCGCTGCTCACTGATCAGGTAATACTGGGCGATGGTTTCGATTTTCAGGTTGCGGATGTCACTGAATTTTTTGATCCGGACGATACCGGGCCGGGAAAAACTGTACCGGTAGATATAAAAGGGATAATTGGGGAAGACCGGTTGTTTCTGACCCAGCCTGAGTTTGATCACAAAGGGAGATTCCAGGAAGGATTTCTTTACCCGGGCATCGGTGATATAAGCGTGATCCAGGACCGGATCGTACTCCACGTGGATGGAGGGGATAGGGATGGAACGGGTGATCTGCCGCACGATTCGCCTGTTCACCACCGTATAGAGGGCCACGCTGTCCTCGGTGTAGGTGTTGACCGAAAAAATCACCCGGTCCCCTCCGCCAAAGATGAATACCCGGTCAAAAACCCCGGGATACCGGAAGGTGGTGACCACCTGCAGACGGTTCAAATCGATGATGCTCAGGGCTTCCCGGTCATCGAATCGACGGCTTCCCACTACCAGGATCGTTTCGGGCCCCAGCCATTCGATGGTTTTGACATGAAAGAAGGGGAGGCTGGGATATTCCCGCACCATCCGGTCATCGGCCAGGTCCGGATAGAGCTCGATCATCCCCTGGGGTTCCACCCCGCTTATGATGGCCCGAATCACCATCTTTCGGCGGTTTTCCGGGTCTTTTTTCCAGTCGTAATAGGCAGCGTAAAGCTTGTTCAGTTCCGGATGCCACCGGTTTTTCATAAAAGCCTCATCCAGATACTGGAGACAACGGTTATCCTTGAGTTTGAGCAGAAGCTCCGCATAAAGCAAATAGTAATTGAAAGTGTCCGCCCGGGACTTCAGTTCACGGAGAATCATATGGGCTTTTCGATAATCTTCCGCTTTCAGGTAGTACTTGGCCAGCAGGATCCGGGTTTCCAGATCGTTGGGTTTCAGGCTGATGGCCCGGTCGATGTATATCTTCTTGTCCTTCAGCTGATTGATGGAAAAAAAGGCGTTGGAAATAAAGAAGTTGAAATAGAAGTTTTCCCGCATCCGTTCCCTCTCCGGGAGCAAAATATCGATGACCTTCTGGTACTCATCCATCACCAGGTAGATCTTGGCGTATATCAGCTTGTATTCGTTGATGGTGGCAAACTGGATGGCCTTTCGGATCCAGTCACGGGCCAGCTTGTAATTCTCCTTTTTCAGATACTCCATGGCCAGACAGGCACAGGACTGGGGTTTGTTGGGATGAAACCGGATGGCCCGGTGTAAAAACTCGATCCGTTCCTCAACGTCTTCGTTGGACAGCGCCACCCCCACCAGGGCCATGACCGAGTATTTGTTGCTCTTCAGGTAATTCTTGAAGACCCGGTTGGAATCCCACATCTCGCCCTTCAGCAACAGCTCGTACCCCCGCCGCAGGATGGGTTCCCGGAGGGCTTCAAAAAAACTTTCAAACCGTTTTTGTGCTTCGGGCTTGTCTCCGAGCAGGTAATAGACCAGACCTTTCTCAAAATATTCCAGCGAGATCTGGGCAAGGACCGAACCGCCCAGCGCCAGCATGACCAGGATAATGATAATTTTCTTCTTCATGTTCCCAACCTCTGCTTTTATTATATACAATTTTCCGAATACTGTCAGTAAAAATCCTCTGCGAAAGCCTCTTCCAGATGATCGATCCGGTAACGGTCCCCATCGGTCAGCACGGCGATGATGTCAAACCGGACCCGCCGGTCCCGGTGACGGGGCCGGCTGGAAAAAATGCGGGCCGCCCGGATAATCCGACGGATCTTTCTTCGATCCACAAACTCCAGGGGGGAACCATGGTCGGCACTTCTTCGCGTTTTAACCTCAACGAAACAGAGCAGGTCACCCTTCAGGGCGATGATATCCACCTCGCTGCCGCTGACTGAAAAATTTCGTTTCAAAATCCGGTAGTTTTTCTTCTCCAGGTAGCGCACGGCCATTTCTTCCCCCCGGGCGCCGATGAATCCCGTTGCCGATGACATGGGTTTCCCTATCTGCGCTTGAGCATCTTTTCAATATCCTCCAGGGTCCACTCCTTGATGATGGGGCGTTGATGCGGGCAAAAGTAGGGATTTTGCGTGGCAAAAAGATCATCCACCAGGGTTTTCATCTCGGCCGGTTGCAGGGGATGGTTCACCTTGATCGCATTGCGGCAGGCGATATCGGCAAAGATCTTTCCATTTTCGGGATGCTCCCCCAGCTGGAGGTGCAGAACCGAGACGATAATATCCCGGATATTCCCTTCCTCCACGAACCAGGGATAGGACTTGACGTCGATGGAATTGCCGCTCAAGCGCCGGATATCAAAGCCGATATTCTTGAGGATCCCCTGGATCCGCTGAGTGAAATTCCGGCTCTCCGCCGGCGTCAACTCGATGATGACGGGAAAAAGAGGGGCGATTCCCATGCCTTTTTCTTCCCGGGACATGCGGATCAGTTTTTCGTAATTGATCCGTTCATGGGCATTGTGCTGGTCTATAATAAGAAGCTTGCGGTCTTTTTGCACCACGATAAAGGAGTCGTGATACTGGCCCAGCAGCGAATAGGATGCGGCCGGGGCCAGGGGCAGCAGCGGCGGGGCCGGGCCGGCAATCCCGGGCTGGTGGGGCGGGAATGAACCCCGGAGTACGGCCGGTTCCCGGGGAGAAAGCGGAATTTCCGGGGTGGGAGAAACGGACCGGAAACGGCTTTCGACGGCGCTTTTCACAAACCCGTAAACGAAAGAAGTGTCCCTGAACTTGATCTCCTGTTTCATGGGATGGATGTTGACATCCACGTCTCCGGCGGGCAGGGTGAGGGACAAAACCGACACCGGATACCGGCCTTTGGACAGGTAGGGGGAGAAGGTGTTGTTGACCGCGGCAATGAAGGCGGGTTCCCGGACGGGCCGTTGATTCACGTAATAGTACTGGTGTTTTTTTACGGGGCTGCCGGTATTCAATTTGGAGATGAACCCGTTCAGCCGGACCCGGTCCCGGGAAAAATCCAGGGGCTGCATATCCTGGAATAGCCGGGAACCGAGCACCTGGTACACCCGGTCGGCAAAAGAATCAGTGGGCCCGAAGTCAAACAGTTCCCGCTGGTCGTGAACCAGGGAAAACCCGATGGAGTGTTGGATCAGGGCGATCCGCTCCAAAAGGTCGGTAATCCGGTTCAATTCGGTCCGGTCGGTCTTCAGGAACTTTCGGCGGACCGGGAAATTATAGAACAGTTCCTTGACGGTGATCTGGGTACCCTTGCGACAGGCGGTCTGGGTTTTTTTCTCCAGTGTACCGGCCGACAATCGACAGTACATGCCGCTGCCGCTGTCGGAATCGGCGGTTTTGATCTCCACTCTGGAAACCTCGCCGATGGACGGGAGGGCCTCACCTCTGAATCCCAGGGATGACAGATGATCCAGGTCCGACAGTTCCTGCAGTTTGGAGGTGGAATGATTCCGGAAGGCCAGTTCGATATCTTCAGGGGCAAATCCGTGTCCGTCGTCGGTCACCCGGATCATCTCCTTGCCCCCCCGCTGGAGTTCGACGCTGATCCGCCGGGCATCGGCGTCAATGGCATTTTCCACCAGTTCCTTGACCACCGATGCGGGTCGTTCCACCACCTCTCCGGCAGCGATTTTGCGGTAGACTTCCTCCTTTAGCTCTCGAATGATTCCCATTGGTTATTTATAGCATTTATGGTATCATTTGTCCAAAAATGTTCAAGATCAAAACCCTGGACAGGTACATCATCAAGGAAATTACCCTTCCCTTTTTACTGGGAGCGTCGGTATATTCCTTCACCATGCTGTTGAATCATCTGCAGCGCATCGTGGACACCCTGATCGCCAAGGGCACATCCCTGTGGATATTCATCCAGCTGGTACTGTTCCTGCTCCCCTTCATCCTGTCCTTCACCATCCCCATGTCGGTGCTGATGGGGGTGCTGGCCGGCCTGAGCCGGATGAACAGCGATTCCGAAATGATCGCCCTGAAAACCATGGGAATCAAAAACGGGCGGATCTTCAAACCGGTGTTCATTTTTTCCCTGGCCGCCTACCTGCTGTCGGCCTTTCTGATGATGTACGTGACTCCGGAAGCCCAGTACCGGCTGCGAAAACTCTGGAACAAGGTGGCGGTTTCCAACAGCATCATCAACATCAAACCCCAGATCATCTGTGACCATTTTAATGACTACATCCTGTATTTTGAAAGTTCTGATCCCCAGACCCACACCTGGCGAAACGTCATTCTGTATCCCCACAATACCGGCCGCAAGGAAAACATCCTGCTGGCCGGAAGCGGCCGGCTGGCCCAGTCCCAGAACGGCGAATATTTTTTTTCCCTGCGCAACGGAATTCTGCACAGTTTCAACCGTCTGGACGAGAAGGACAAGAGCTACGGCATCGGGCAGTTCCGCTACAAATCCGAAGAGATCCAGGAGCGAACCAGTTACCGCTTCACCCGGAGCAGCCGTCATCTTCCCTTTCACCGGCTGATCGAGAACATACGGGAGAATCCCCGGCAACTCAGCTACCGAACTGAGCTGCACCGGCAGCTGACCCAACCGCTTTCCGCCCTGCTGCTGGGATTTTTGGGACTTTCCCTGGGAATCTCCATCAAGAAAGGGGGCAAAGCGTCGGGATTCGTGATCTCTCTGGGAATTATTTTTCTATACTACATACTGATCACCGGCGCCGAAAACCTGATCATCCGGCGGATCATCACGCCCTTCTGGGGCATGTGGGGGCCGATTTTCATTCTCTTTCTCATCGCTCTCTTCTCCTATTACTACACATCCCGGGAAATTACCTTCCGGGGGGGAAGATTCAAGCGCCTCGTCCAGGGAAGGGTTGGCAAAAGAATTTCTCTCGCGGTCAACGCCTTCACCCAGCGTCCGATCGGTTCTCCCCGCCATCGAGGGGTGTTCAAGATTCTGGACCGGTATGTTTTGAAAAGAATTATCTTTCTTTTCCTGCTGATGATTCTCTCCCTCACCGCCATTTTCTACATGCTGAATGTAATCGAGCTGATCGACGATGCCATCAGCAATCAGGTGTCGCTGCTGGTGGTACTGCAGCACGTCCTCCACCGGATCCCCAAGAACCTTGGATTCGTGATGCCCATTGCCGCCATGACCGCCGTTCTGCTGACCTTCTCCCTGATGAGCAAAAACAACGAGATCACCGCCATCCAGGCCAGCGGGATCAGCATCTACCGCCTGGTGGTTCCGGTTCTGCTGTTCGGACTTTTCCTTTCGTCGGCCTTTTTCCTGTTCCAGGAGACGGTGATTCCCCGTTCCAGCGAAATGGCCAACCAGCTGCTCAACCAGATCAAAAACCGGCAGGTCTTCCAAGTCAAAACCAACAAAAAAGGCCTGAAGGCCGGCCCGGAAAAATTCTATTTTTACCGGCATTACAATGTCCGGACCCAGGAATTTACCCGTTTTAACATCATCCACCTGGACGACCAGTTCCAAATCGAAAAACGGGTGTTCGCCAACGAGGCCAGGTGGATCAACGACCGGGAGCTGGAACTGTCGGGAGGATTTACGAAAACCTTCCGGGACAACGTGCCGGTCGCCAGTAGATCCTTTGTCCGCGAAACCCTGAAAATTCCGGAACCCAGATCAGCCTTCGAGAAAGAATCCTTCCCGGAATTCATGAACATCCAACAGACCCGTGAATACATCGAATACCTGCGGCGGAACCACTCCGACACCACCAAATACCGGGCCAAACTCCTTCAGCAGTACGCCTTTCCCTTCTCCACCCTGGTGATGATCTTCATCGCCATCCCCTTTTCCTTCCGTATGGGCAAGAAAGGCACCCTGTTCGGAATCGGAATCGCCATCGGAATTTCCATGGTCTTCTGGGGAGTCAGCACTTTCAGCAATTCTCTGGGACAGGCCGCCATCCTATCCCCCCTGGTTTCTTCTTTCCTCCCGATCCTGCTCTTTACCGCCCTTTCGATCACGATGCTGTTCCTCCACCACCCATGAAAACCCCCTCGCAAAATACCGCCATCCGGGAACCCGGCCCGCAACCAAAACGTTAACAGATATGGCAGAGATATCGGCATTAAAAGATGGAGATCCGAAAGAGTGGCAGATGATCATCAGCGAGTATTCAAAGAACATATACAATATCGCCCTCAATTTTTCCAAAAACAGCGAAGAAGCCGCCGATATCACCCAGGAAATCTTCATCAAAGTGTACCAGAACATCCAGAAGTACAAAAACCAGTACTGCTTCAGTGCCTGGATGTTCAGGGTGGCCAAAAATCACTGTATCGATCACTGGAGAAAAAACAAAAAATATCAGAACCGGCTGGAGCTGAATGAAAACATCCATGCCCCGGACCCCGCCACCCCCGAAGAGGACATCATCCGGGAATCGGAAAAAAAAAGACTGCGACAGGCGATTCAGACCCTGCCGCCGGATATCCGGATACTGATCGTCATGCGGGACATCCAGGGACACTCCTACGAAAAGATCGCTGTAGAAACCAACCTGGCCCTGGGGACCATCAAATCCCGCATCAACCGGGGACGGCTGAAACTGGCCAAATTATTCAAACAGGAGGCAAGGAATGAAAAGATGTAAAAACATACAGGAATTGTTCTCGGAATACCTGGAAGGAACGCTTCCGGCCTCACTTCAGCGGGAAGTCCGAAATCATCTCCGGTCCTGCCCGGAATGCCGGCAAACCCTGCAATCTCTGCAACGGATCTTCCGGTTGCTGCCCGCTCTTTCCGATTCCCCGCCCCCCCATCTTGCCCGAAGGCTGAACATGATCCCCATCCCGACGACTTCTGTTCCGGCCAGGGCCAACGGTATTTACCAGCTGAAGTGGGTCGCCGCGGCATTCATCGGCTTTGTCCTTCTGTTCAACCTCTTTTATTTCACCAATTTCAATCCCCGGATGAACCGGTTCCTGCATCACCTGGTATTCAATATCCAGAAACTGAAGGTCAAAACCGGGACCATTTATTCCACCTTCAAGAGAAAAAAAATATTTGATGAACAGGAAAATCCAATGATCGCCCGTAACATCCATTCCATAATCCATAAGGAGACCAAAAATGAAACGCAATAACAGCGGATCCGTGATTTTGGGATTCATTCTGGTTGTGGTCGGGTTGTTGTTTTTACTGGACAACCTCGATTTCGACATAGATGTCTGGTACTATCTGGGCAAATACTGGCCGGTCATCCTGATACTGATCGGTTTCAACCAGATCCTGAAATATACCCAAAAAAAAGATGAGTAAGAAAGAAATCCTGATCATCCTGCTCACCCTGGTCTTCGCCGCCTTTTACTACCTGTTCGTACATCATTCCGCTTCCCCCCCCGCAAAAACCACTCCTCCAAAGCCCCCGACCGTGACCGTTCCCTACCCCCTTCCGGAAGTCAAACTCACCGGTCTGAGGAAAATCATCATCGACAATGCCGCGGGAAATACCGTAGTACGGGGGCATTCATCACCCCGGGTGACCGTGGAAATCCTCCTCTATCTCCCCGATCAGGAGGACAGTGAAGAGATCATCAATGCGCATGATTTCCTGAAGGAACGGGACGGGATCTTATCCGTGGACACCGGGCTGAATCCATCCTACCGCAACCGGGGGATCCTGACCAGTATAACCCTGGGAATCCCCCGCGACCTGCCACTGGATATTACCAATGACCGCGGGGACTGTATCGTCAGTGATCTCGAATCGGACCTCTGGATCGATCAGAACCGGGGCCGGCTGAAGTGCACGGCGGTGAGGGGAAACATCCGGGGGGAGGTGAAGAACTCCAAACTGAGCAGCCTTGAGGACCTGGGATCCCTGGTACTGAAAATTTCCGATTCCCTGCTGGAGGTTTCACGGGCCCGGCAGGTGGACCTGGAGACCGAGTCCGCGATTCTCAAGATTCGGGATGTGCCCCTCCACACCCGGGTCCGCAGCTCACGCGGTTCCCTGGAGCTGATCAACCTGCAGGGAGAAATCCGGGTGGAATCCTATGCCACTCCCATGACCCTTCGAGGGATCAAAGCCCGGTTGATAGAGATCCGCAACCGGTACGCGGATATCGAGATGGAATCGATCACCGCCCGGGACCTCTCCATCACCTCTGCCTTCAACCGCCTCACCCTCTCCTTTCAGAATATCCAGAACCAGCTTTACATCCAGGGAAAAGACTGTCATATCGCCATCGCCTACCCTCCTGCCGTTCATCCCGCCTACCGGCTGGAGGTCAAGTACGGCCGTATTCACTTCAAACGGAAGGAACCGGTGGATACCCGTTCCTCGGGAATTTATTCCACCCTGACCAACTCCCTGCTCCGCCCCCCCCAGATGATCATCCACAACAGCTACGGGGATATCATCCTGAAAAATCTGTGAAGAATCCACTTCCGGTTCATTGGAAAATTATTCCATCTGTTATATAATGCCGATAAGGGCGGCCACATGGACGAGATTAAAGTTGCAATCATCGGAGGAAGCGGTTTTTACCGGATGGAAGGAATCGCCGATCCAGAATACCGGGAAATCGACACCCCTTTCGGGCATCCTTCCGAAAAAATTCTGACCGGGAGCCTGGAGGGGAAACCCATCGCCTTTCTGAGCCGCCACGGCCTGGGTCATCGGATCAACCCCTCCCAGGTAAACTACCGGGCCAACCTTTTCGCCCTCTGGGAACTGGGAGTTCGTTTTCTGATATCGGTGACCGCCGTGGGGTCTCTCAGGGAAGACCTGCACCCCACCGATCTGGTCATCCCGGATCAGTATTTCGATGCCACTTGCAAACGGGAAAAAACTTTTTTTGAAAACGGCGTGGCGGTACATGTGTCCATGGCCCGTCCCACCTGTACCCCCTTTTCCACACTGGCCCTCCAGCAGGCCCGGGAACTGGGGATCCAGACCCACCTCGGCGGCACCTACTACAACATGGAAGGGCCCCAGTTCTCATCCATCGCCGAATCGGAGGCTTACCGGAAAATGGGATTTTCCATCATCGGCATGACCCAGGCGGTGGAAGCCAAACTGGCCCGGGAACTGGAGATGTGTTTCTGTCCCCTGGCATTCGTGACCGATTACGATTGCTGGCATCCCGCCGATGACGAAGTGTCCGTGGACATGGTGGTCCGAAATCTCAACAAAAACACTACCCACGCCCGCAAACTGATCGGAGCCATCGTGCGCCATCTTGATCTGAAGGGTTTTTCCTGCAACTGCCGGCAGGCGCTGCAAAATGCCCTCATCACCGATCCCGACCGGCTGACTCCCCAGGTCATCCGACGCCTGGGACCGGTCCTGAAAAAATACCTGAATCATGACTGACCAGCCTGATTCCCGGAATGCCGCCCATCAACGGGTCGAAAGATACATCCAGGCCCTGGACAACCAGATTGAAAGCCTCAAGACCACCTATAACATGTTCTTTTCCGGAGAGATCAAAAGACCCCCCGAAAAGGAACGGGAGACCCTGGAGAAAGCCATTCAGAAGATGCTCCAGAATCCCCCGGCCCAGAGTCCCAAACTCAGCCTCCTGATGCAGAACCTGTCGTCCAAATTCTCCCTTTTCAACAACATGTGGGCCAAACGACTCAACGAGATCGAGACCGGCATGGTCCCGCCGACCCAGCAGAAACGCAGCCCCTCTTCTCCTCCCCCTCCCCTTCCCGAGATGGATCAGATCGATAGCAGCGACCTTTCCACCACCGTGAACCTGAACCTGAACAATGAAAGTTCCTTTGAATATTTTGTCAAGGAATTCAAGAAGGCCGTCACTCGAGAGGGAATCGATCAGGACAAAATTGTCAATGACCTTAAGCTGAAGATGATCTCAGAGAACATGATCAGCGCCAAGGCCAGTTTGACCGTGCAGGACGGCAAGGTGAAGATCAAGATAAAAAGATCGCCCTGATTTGACTATCCCTCCCGATGGTTATAGAATAGTAGGGTGAAAAAAAAAATCGGTCTTCTCGCGGCGGTGATTTTATTTGCCCAGACCGTCTATTCGCTGGAGAATATCGCCTTTTTCAAACTCACCAACGGCCTGAAGGTGATCGTCTCACCCATGGCCGGCCAGAAAACCGTATCCATTATGACCCTGCACCTCAACAGCGTCAAGGACGAACCCCTGGATATCAAGGGAAGCACCTTTATCCTGAAAAGATTGATCGAGGTGTGCGGATCGGCCAATCTCCAGCATTACGAACGGTACCGGGTGATGAAACGCAACGGCGGGGAGTACGCCTTCGCGGTTCAACAGGATTTTTCCTATCTTTATCAGATCACCCCTCCCAACCTGCTGGAAAATTCCCTCTGGTTTGAAAAGGAGCGAATGGAAAGCCTGGAGATCCCGGAGAATTTCCTGTGGAGCCAGAAATCCCGGATTACCAAACAGCTGGAAGAGATGCTGGCAGACAGCGTTCAAATGCGCGCCATCCGGTGGATCCACCGGATCCATTTCAAGGACACCCCCTACGAATATCCGGTATACGGGAATCCCGATGAACTGTCCGACATTCCCAACCACAAAATAAAGCGGTTTTATCTGACCCTGACCGAGCCTCAGAACACGGTCTTGATCATCTGCGGCAACATCACCATCGCCGATCTGAAACCCATCCTGGAGAAGCACTTCGGCGAGATTCAGAGCACCCGGATCTCCCGAACCACCAGCTATGTGATCAATCAGACGGTCCGCCCGCCGCTCAATACCAAAAAAACCGAGGACTGGGCGCTGGAGAACATCAAGCATCCCATGGTTTTCTACGGTTTTGCCGCCCCCCCGAAGTTTCACAGCGATTTCATCATCTACCGCTTCCTGCTGTATTACCTTCTGGATCCCAGGATTTCCAAGATCAATCACTTTTTCAACATACAGAACAACCTGAACACCGATATATTCAAGAATTTTTCCGAACATGTGGGCATCAATTCCCTGGTGGTCGGATTCTCGGTGACCAACCGGCTGGAAATGGAAAGGATCAAATTCGGCATGAACGAACTGCTACAGTTTCTCCAGACCACCAAACTGTCCTATAACGATATCAACAACACCAAAACCCTGATGAAAATCGATTACCTGAAAAAACTGCAGGATCTTCAGCGGAGATCCGAATTGATCGCTGAACACTATTATATCTACCGGGACCTGGAAATGAAAGAACAGTTCATGAAAAAACTCAACAGTATCACCCCTTTCAGCATCATCCGGGTGGCCAAGAATTTTTTCACTGACGAATATACCAAGTTAAATGTATACCAAAAATAAGATCCTTGTGCCATTAATCCTGACCCTGGCCCTGGGAGCAGTCCCGGGGGCGGCCCAGTCCGGCCAGGCCTTTGAATTCACCGGGCCTCATGGAATGCGGATCACCATGCTTCGGCAACCCCAGATGGAATTCATCAAGGCCCACCTGCTGATCCGGTACCGGAACCAGGGAGATCCCTCACTCCCATTCCTGACCGTGATCAACCTTTTTGACCCGGTCAAGGGCGGCTACCGGAACAGCCTGCTGTCCACCCTCTACCGGATGGGCAACGACTTCAAGGTGCAATTCAGTTACGACCATATCATCTTCAAGATCAATTTCCTCCCCGACCATATCGAGCAGTTCGCCGGATTTTTAAAAACCCTGTATCAGTTCAACTTTACCAATATCGAGAAATTCAATTTTACCAAAAAACACCTCTTTGAAATTTTCAAGAAGGATCCCCACTGGCCGCAGAAACTGGCCACCCAGATTGCCTATGAATCCATATTCAAGGACCATCCCCTGGGCAATTCCTTCATTTTTAAAAATTCCCTGCAGAACTTCAACCTCGTTCAAATCCGGTCATTCTTCAAGAGACATTTCATCCCCGCCCACTCCCTCCTGGTGATCAAGGGGGATATCAATCCATATGTCAGCTGGGGAATCATCAAAAGCAAACTGACGGAAATCGATGTCTCCGATCCCGCCGCCCCGGAGGAGAAGGACCCGTCTTTCGCACCGGTCACCCGACCGGACCCGGTCATCATCTTCCCCTCCAACCGTCCGGCCCCCCTGCTGTTCACCTTTATCCCCGGGCAGTATTCCTCCGATTTCCCCCTGGAACTCATCACCAACGAACTGCTCTTCGGCAAATTCACCGGCATGATTCTGCGCAAACAGGATGACTACAACCTGCGTATTCAGGAAATCCAGAATCATCTCCAGAAACACCGCGACCATTATGTATTCTGCAACTCCTACACCATCGAGTACCCCGGTATCGACAATCTGCTCCGACTCCTTTCCGATCTGTCCCGGGACTACCAGTACCAGAACATCGAGCTTTCCCGCACAGACCTGCTGGAATCCATTTATTTCATCAAGAACTACACCATCGTGCAGAATGCCGACCTGGAAACCAACCTGGACAACCGGCTGTACGATCAATTTGTCAGCCGGTTCCCCTCCTTTGATCCCGACACCTACTATTCCCGGCCGGCTTTCTACATCAACCACCTGAAAAACAGCAGCAGCCGTCCAACGGATGGACCCCGTATTCATCCCTTCATCGTGATCTTCGGTGATCCGGAACGCATTTTCCGGCATTCACCCCGGCTTCGAAACCGGGCCCGTATCGTCCAGGAAAACGACTACTACATCGACTGACCCTCAATCCGTCAAAAACCGTATCACCTTGATGACCGCTCCTTCGCAGACCCGGCAGAAGGCCATCTTGGAGGTGGAAAACATGATGCAGTCGACCATGGGCCGGAAAAGCCCCCGGGCGGCATAACCGGCCCCTTCAAAAGCTCCCACCACTTCCCGGACCTCTTCATTTGAAAAAATCGGCATGATCTGCCCTTGGTAATTCCTGGTAAGCTTCTGTATCCGGGCCTCCAGTTTTTTCAGGTGCCCGGTCTGCTTCCGTTCCCGGGCTTTCTCCAATTCGGTCTGCAGACGGCCCCGCACTTCCTGGTACCTTTGGGTCAGCTGCTCGTAGCGATTCTTCTCCCAGGGGGTGGGAACCGGAACCCCGGCGGTCAGGCACTCGGACCATTTCACCTTCCCTTTGTCCAAAAGAGCAGTGATATTGGGTTCCAGGGGCTCCACCCCGGGGGGATAGAATTCATCGTAGGCCACGGAGGAAGAGTAATACTCATCGGCCAGCCCGGCGAAAGAATGGCCGAACTCATGCAGCAAAAGGTAGCGGGCACGGGGATTGTCAATCGAAAAAATGCAGAAGGAATTATAGATACCTCCGCCGCCGTAACGTTCGTTGTTGGCCATCACCACCAGGGTATCACAGGGGATCCCGGCGGTCACGTCCCCCAGGGCCCGGTTGTTTTCAAAGAGCAGGTAGCGGTAAAGCCCCAGGGAATTGTAGGAAGAATCCAGCAGGGTGCGACGGTATACCCCGTGGGTGGGCTGGTCACTGCCGGATTCCTCCGAGGGACAAAAGACCCCCAGGATATTGAATCGATCCCAGAAGGCCGAATACGGTCGAAAATCCCGGAGGGTTTCCACCACCCAGGAAAAATCCCGGCGAACCTTATCCAGCTCTTCCCGCCGATACCCTTCCGCCACAATCAGGAGATCCACCTTGTGAGCGGATGGACCGCTTTGGTGAAGGGGAAACACCCGGACATTTCCGGGCCGGGGTTCGGTATGAAAAAAGTCGGTCCGGGGATCAATGGTCCGGGAAAAAATCCGGTTCAGGCGATACCGGCGGTCCCGCGCCTCCAGCACCAGTTCCACCTTCCCGCGGGGGAAAGGGACCCGTACCGTCTCATGGAATGTTTTTTTCACCCCCTTCTTGGCCACGGGCAGGGTTTTGTACTCGCCGCAATAGGAATTAAAGCCCCGGGAATAAATCAAACGCCCGCCCCTGCTGTCGTACAGCTTGACATAATACATTCCGTTGTTGAAAGGGTCGATCAGGTGCCGGGGATTGCCGGCCCATTCCCCCTGCCGGTAAAACCGGTCGATGGAGATGAAATCCGTCTGTCCGTCCGCGGTGTGGTAATAGTCCACCCGCAGATTTTCCGGGGTGAAATAATCATCGAAGCGCGGGTTCTCCACTCCCGGAAGCAGGGCTGCCGCCAGCAGCACCAGGCCGCCGTTCAACAGAATCTTTTTCATGTCGCCCTCCTTGCCGCAATTCCATATTCATTGTACCACAACCGCCGACCGGTTGCCCGGTGGAACCGGGACCACTTGAGAAAAAACCGGTTTTGGTCTACAATTAGG
>Ga0180434_10003212_pt1 | contig 21012 bp, 16 predicted proteins | sample SS_ome_7_FD_132453 | JGI IMG/M metagenome (GOLD analysis project Ga0180434, IMG submission 132453) | Hypersaline lake sediment archaeal communities from the Salton Sea, California, USA - SS_1_D_2 metaG | ecosystem: Environmental > Aquatic > Non-marine Saline and Alkaline > Hypersaline >...
GGGTCCGGACCCTCACCCTCAACCGGCCCGAGTCCCGCAACGCGCTGTCGGCCGCGCTGCGTCAGCGGTTCTTCGCCGCACTGCGCGACGCCGAGGCCGACGACAACGTCGACGTGGTCATCGTGACCGGCGCCGACCCGGTGTTCTGCGCCGGACTGGACCTCAAGGAACTCGGCGACACCACCGAACTCCCCGACATCTCCCCGAAGTGGCCGCCGATGGGCACGCCGGTGATTGGGGCGATCAACGGCGCCGCGGTCACCGGCGGCCTGGAGTTGGCGCTGTACTGCGACATCCTGATCGCTTCGGAGAACGCCCGGTTCGCCGACACCCACGCCCGGGTCGGATTGCTGCCCACCTGGGGCCTCAGTGTGCGGCTGCCGCAGAAGGTCGGGGTCGGCATGGCCCGCCGGATGAGTCTGACCGGGGACTACCTGTCGGCGGCCGAGGCGTTGCGGGCGGGTCTGGTCACCGAGGTGGTGGCGCACCGGGATCTCATGCCGGCCGCGAGGGCGATCGCCGCCTCGATCGTCGGCAACAACCCCAGGGCGGTGCGGGCACTGCTGGAGTCCTACCACCGCATCGACACCGAGCAGACCGCTCAGGGGCTGTGGCTGGAGGCCGAGGCGGCCCGGGCCTGGATGCGCGTGGCCACCGGCGACGACATCGCCGCCAGCCGGGCCACGGTCATGGAGCGGGGCCGCTCGCAGGTGCGCTGAGACGCGCTACCCCACCCCCGGCGCCGCCCACCGGTCCGAGGACACCCGCCACACCCCGAACACCAGCCGCAGCACGATGAAGGCGCTCAGCCCCGCCCAGATTCCGGCCAGGCCCCACCCGAACACCAGCGACAGCCAGGTCAGCGGCAGGAACCCGACCATCGCGCTGACCACGGTGGCGGTCCGCATGAACGCCGCGTCCCCGGCTCCCAGCAACACCCCGTCGAGAGCGAAAACGATTCCGGCCAAGGGCAGTTGGGCGACCAGGAACCACCACGGCACCCCGATGGCGTTCAGCACCGCACGGTCGTCGGTGAACAACGCCGGGAACAGGGGCGCCCCGAGCGCGAGCACCCCGGCCAGCACCGCGGCCGTCGCGGCGGAGAACCCCACCACCCGGACCGCCACCTGTTTGGCGCCGCGCACCTGCCCCGCCCCCAGCGCCGCGCCGACCAGCGACTGGGCGGCGATGGCCAGCGAATCCAGCACCAGCGCAAGGAAACTCCACAGCTGCAGCACCACCTGGTGGGCGGCCAGCGCCGCGGCCCCGAACCGGGCGGCCACCGCCGCCGCGGAAACGAAACAGGCCTGGAAGGCCAGGGTGCGCACCACCAGGTCGCGACCCATCACCAGTTGCGCCCGCAGCACCGCGCGGTCGGGCCGCAGCGGCACCCCCTCGCGGCCCAGCGCCCGCAGGAACAGCAGCGCGGCCAGCCACTGCCCCACCAGGTTGGCCACCGCCGACCCGGCCAGCCCCCAGCGCGGCATCCCCAGCCAGCCGTACACCAGCAGCGGGCACAGCACCGCCGACACCGCGAACCCGATCACCACGTAGCGCAGCGGGCGCACGGTGTCCTGCACCCCGCGCATCCAGCCGTTGCCCGCCAGTGAGATCAGGATCGCCGGGGCGGCCAGGATCGCGATCCGCAGCCACGGCAGCGCGGCGTCGGCGATCGGGCCGGGCCCGCCGATCACCGACACCAGTGGCGCCGCGGCCAGTTGGACGACGATCAGCACCGCCAGGCCCACACCGGCGGCCAGCCAGGTGGCCTGCACGCCCTCGCGCACCGCGGCCGCCCGGTCCCCGGCGCCGTGGAACCGGGCCGCACGGGCGGTGGTGCCGTAGGACAGGAAAGTCAGTTGCGAGGCGACCACCGTCACGATCAGCCCGCCGATGGCCAGACCGGCCAGGCTGACCGCCCCCAGCCGGCCGACGACGGCGGTGTCGAACAGTAGATAGAGCGGCTCGGCGGCCAGCACACCCAGGGCCGGCAGCGCCAGCGCGGCGATGCGCCGTCCGACCCGCTCAGTCGTCGGCGTCGTCCTCGCCGGTGACCCGGTAGGGCTGCGGCTCCCCCGCCGGTGTAGCGCCCGCCCGAATCCGGGCGACGTCGGCGTCGGCGGCCCGGGCCTGAGCCAGCAACTCTTCCATCCGGTGAGCGGCCTCGGGGACGGTGTCGCGCACGAAACTCAGCGTCGGGGTGAACCGGACCCCGGTACCCTCACCGACCTTGGTGCGCAGCACCCCCTTGGCCTTCTCCAGCGCGGCCGCCACCCCGGCATAGTCGGGTTCCTCGTCGAGGGACCGTCCCATCACGGTGTAGAACAGCGTGGCGTCGTGCAGATCGCCGGTCACCTTGGCGTCGGTGATCGTCACCCCGGCCAGCCGCGGATCCTTGATCTCGTACTCGATCGCCGAGGCCACGATCGTCGAGATCCGCTTGGCCAGCCGCTTGGCCCGTGCCGGATCAGCCATGACCTAGGTGCGTTCCTTCTCGACCAGTTCGTACGTCTCGATCACGTCGCCCTCCTTGATGTCGGAGTAGGTCAGGGTCAGGCCGCACTCGAAGCCCTCGCGGACCTCGGTGACGTCGTCCTTCTCCCGCCGCAGCGAGGACACCGTGAGGTTCTCGGCGACCACCACGTTGTCGCGGAGCAGGCGTGCCTTGGCGTTGCGGCGGATGATCCCGGACTGGACCAGGCAGCCGGCGATGTTGCCGACCTTCGAGGACCGGAAGATCGCCCGGATCTCGGCCCGGCCCAGCTCCTTCTCCTCGTAGACCGGCTTGAGCATGCCCTTGAGGGCCTTCTCGATATCGTCGATGGCCTGGTAGATCACCGAGTAGTAGCGGATCTCGACGCCGTCGCGGTTGGCAAGCTCGGTGGCCTTGCCCTCCGCGCGGACATTGAAGCCGATGATGATCGCGTCCGAGGCCGACGCCAGGTTGACGTTGGTCTCGGTGATACCGCCGACGCCGCGGTCGATGACCCGCAGCTGCACCTCGTCGTCGACCTCGATCCCCAGCAGCGCCTCCTCGAGGGCTTCGACCGTGCCGGCGTTGTCGCCCTTGAGGATCAGGTTCAGCTGGCTGGTCTCCTTCAGCGCCGACTCCAGATCCTCCAGGCTGATCCGCTTGCGGGCCCGGGCCGCCATCGCGTTGCGCTTGCGCGCGCTGCGCCGGTCGGCGATCTGACGGGCGATGCGGTCCTCGTCGACAACCAGGAAGTTGTCCCCGGCTCCGGGCACCGAGGTGAACCCGATGACCTGCACCGGCCGCGACGGTGTCGCCTCCTCGACGTCCTCGCCGTGCTCGTCGACCATCCGCCGCACCCGGCCGTAGGCGTCCCCGGCCACCACCGAGTCCCCGACCCGCAGCGTGCCGCGCTGGATCAGCACGGTGGCCACCGGGCCGCGGCCGCGGTCCAGATGCGCCTCGATCGCCACGCCCTGGGCCTCCATATCGGGGTTCGCCCGCAGATCCAGGGCGGCGTCGGCGGTCAGCAGCACCGCCTCCTCCAGCGCCTGGATGTTGACGCCGTTCTTGGCCGAGATGTCGACGAACATGGCCTCGCCGCCGAACTCCTCGGGAACCAGACCGTATTCGGTGAGCTGACCGCGAATCTTCTGCGGATCAGCACCTTCCTTGTCGATCTTGTTGACCGCCACCACGATCGGCACGTCGGCGGCCTGGGCGTGGTTGATGGCCTCCACCGTCTGCGGCATCACACCGTCGTCGGCGGCCACCACCAGGATGGCGATGTCGGTGGCCTTGGCGCCGCGGGCACGCATGGCGGTGAACGCCTCGTGGCCCGGGGTGTCGATGAAGGTGATCAGACGCTCGGCGCCGTCGTGGTTGACGGCCACCTGGTAGGCGCCGATGTGCTGGGTGATCCCGCCGGCCTCGCCCTCGCGCACCGAGGCCTGCCGGATGGTGTCCAGCAGTCGGGTCTTGCCGTGGTCGACGTGGCCCATCACGGTGACCACCGGCGGGCGCTGCTCGAGATCCTCCTCGCCGCCCTCGTCCTCGCCGTAGGACAGGTCGAAGGACTCCAGCAGTTCGCGGTCCTCGTCCTCGGGAGAGACCACCTGGACGACGTAGTTCATCTCGCTGCCCAGCAGTTCGAGGGTGTCGTCACCGACCGACTGGGTGGCGGTCACCATCTCACCGAGGTTGAACAGCGCCTGCACCAGGGCCGCCGGGTTGGCGTTGATCTTCTCGGCGAAATCGCTCAGCGATGCGCCGCGGGCCAGCCGGATGGTCTCGCCGTTGCCGTGCGGCAGGCGCACCCCGCCGACGACCGGAGCCTGCATGTTCTCGTATTCGGCGCGTTTGGCCCGCTTGGACTTGCGGCCCCGCCGCGGGGCACCGCCGGGACGGCCGAAGGCGCCGGCCGCGCCGCCGCGCTGCCCGGGGCGGCCACCGCCACCGGGCCTACCGCGGAATCCCGCTCCGGCCGGGGCACCGCCGCCACCACCGCCACCGCCGCCGGGTCCGCCGCGGTAGCCGCCACCACCGCCGGGACGGCCGCCCTGTCCGGGGCCGGGGCGCGGCCCACCGCCGGGACGCGGGGCCCCCGGACGGCCGGGCGCGCCGGGTCGGGCTCCGGGCGGACGGGGCGGCATGTTGCCGGGGCTCGCGCCGCCCGGCCGCGGCGCACCGGGACGCGGGCCACCCGGCCCGGGGCGGGGCCCCTGCGGACGCGGCATCGGACGCTCGACCGGCTGGGCCGAGGAGAACGGGTTGTTGCCGACCCGCGGGGGTCGGGGCAGCCCCGGTTTGGGCGCCGCCGGACCCGGGCGCGGGGCGGGTGTCGCGGCCGGGCGCGCGGGCGCCGGGGCCGCCTGAGCGGCCGGGGCGGGCGGGGCCGCCGGCTTGGGCGTCGCAGCAGCGGCGACCGTGCCGGCCACCGTGTCCGCCGGAGCCTGGGGCGCCGTAGCGGCGGGCGCCGCCGGGGACTCAGCCGGAGCCGTCGCGGCCCTCGCCGGGGTCTCAGCCGGGGTCTCAGCCGGGGTCTTAGCCGGAGCTTTAGCCGGAGCCTTGGCGGGGGCCGCCGCTGGCTTGCCGCCGCCGAATGACTCCCGGAGCCGGCGCGCGACCGGCGCTTCCACCGTCGAGGACGCCGACTTGACGAACTCGCCCTGCTCGCTCAGCCGGGCCAGTACTTCCTTGCTCGTGACACCGAGTTCTTTCGCCAACTCGTGTACGCGGGCCTTACCTGCCACTACATCTCCATCTCTAGAGGCGACAGCGGTGGGTAGGCCGCGCCTCGGGTTTAGCTACGACGCATGGTCATCGTCGGAACTTCACGGTGTGCTCATGTTCTTCGCTACCTGTCTGGTGTCGGGCGAGCCGAGCGGAACTGCTCGACCACCGCGGACGTGTCCGGTGAACCGGTGATGCGCAACGCTCTCGCGAAGGCGTGCCGTCGAACCGCCGTCTGGAGACAACGGTCGTCGCGGTGCAGCCAGGCACCCCGGCCCGGGAGGCGACCACTGGTGTCAACGGTGACGGCCGGTCGGCCGTTCCCCGTCGGCACCGCCACCAACCGCAGCAAATCGACGGCCAACTCTCGCTTCCGACAGCCGATGCACGTCCGAACCGGTGCCCCGGCACGGTGACGAGCCCGGACAGCCGGTCTCTCGCGTTGGATCACGGTGAAGTCTACCGCCATGGTGGCCGCAGCGGAGAATCAACCTCCGACGCCGGGCCGCCCAGCCTGTTCGGCGGCGCCGGCCGCCCCCTCCGGCGACTCCGCGTCGCTGCGGATGTCGATCCGCCACCCGGTGAGCCTGGCGGCCAGCCTGGCGTTCTGCCCTTCCTTGCCGATCGCCAGCGACAGCTGGAAGTCCGGAACGATCACCCGGGCCGCCCGGGTGGCGGCGTCGACCACCTGCACCGAGACCACCTTGGCCGGCGACAGGGCGTTGCCGACGAACGCCGCCGGGTCCTCGTCGAAGTCGATGATGTCGATCTTCTCCCCGGACAACTCGCTCATGACATTGCGGACCCGCTGTCCCATCGGGCCGATGCAGGCGCCCTTGGCGTTCAGACCGGGCACCTTGGACCGGACCGCGATCTTGGAGCGGTGACCGGCCTCCCGGGCCACCGCCACGATCTCCACCGACCCGTCGGCGATCTCGGGCACCTCCAGGGAGAACAGCTTGCGGACCAGGTTCGGGTGGGTGCGGGACAGCTCGATGCGCGGTTCCCGCAGTCCGCGGGTCACACCGACGACGTAGCAGCGCAACCGTTCGCCGTGTTCGTACCGCTCGCCGGGCACCTGCTCGGCGGCTCGGATGGTGCCCTCCGATCCCTTGGTCTCGGTGCCGAGCCGGACCACGATGTTGCCGCGTTCGTTCTCGCGGCGGTTCTGCTGAACCACCCCCGCGACGATGTCGCCCTCCCGGGCCGAGAACTCGCCGTAGACCCGTTCGTTCTCGGCGTCGCGGAACCGCTGCAGCATCACCTGGCGGGCGGTGGTGGCCGCCACCCGGCCGAAACCCTCCGGAGTGTCGTCCCACTCGCTGATGACGGCGCCGTCGGCATCGGTCTCCCGGGCGATCACCTGGACCGCCCCGGTTTTGCGGTCGATCTCGATACGGGCGTCGGGCTGATGGCCCTCGGTGTGGCGGTAGGCGGTCAGCAGCGCGCTCTTGATGGTGTCCAGCAACTCGTCGACGGTGATCCCGCGATCGACTTCGATGGCGTGCAGCGCGGCCATGTCGATGTTCACGGCCCTACCTCCGTTCCTTGACCGGTCACGAGTGCGAGTTCGGCAGCGCTGGGCCGGGAGAACTCGACCTGCACCACCGCGGTGCGGATGTCGGGCAGGGCGAAGCGCCGCAGCACCCAGCCGCCGGACTCGGGAATGACGAGGTCGACGACCCCGTCGGCAGCCGACGCGATCCGGCCGGTCACCGATGTGGCGTCGCAGAGCTGCATCTCGACCTTGCGGCCGCGCGCACGACGGAAATGCTTCTCCTCGGTCAGCGGGCGGTCCACCCCGGGCGAGGTGACCTCCAGCAGGTAGGAACCGGTGTCGAGGGAGTCCAGCAGCGCCGAGGCGGTGCGGGACAGCTCGGCGGCGGCGTCGAGGCTCAGCGGCGTGTCGCCGTCGGCGACCACGGTGACCCGCGGCGGCCGGCTGCGGTCGTCGACCGCGACGTCCTCGATGTCGTAGCCGGCGCGGGCGAACTCGTCGTCGAGCAGCTCGACCACCTGTTCGGGCGACGGTAGACCCGCGGGCCGCTGCGTCACGGCGAGCTCCTCATCTTGAGTTGTTCTGACATGTTGTTCGGACAACCGTGTTCACGACGTCGGCTCGGGGAGCCGCGTGACCACGATACGCCTGCATCGTCGTCGGCAATGGCAGGATGTGGACGTGCTATCCCCGCCGCCGTACCCCGGCCCGCGAGCCGCGACGCCGGGATCGGGCATCAACCGCCGGAGACTGCTCACCGACGGGTCGCGCGCGGCGCTGGCGCTGGTTGTGCTGGGACCGGTGGCAACGGCCTGCGGAGTGGGCAAGGCCCCCGAACCCGACCCGCTGGAGGCCCAGCTGGAGGCGGCCCGCAGCGACAGCACGTTGGCCAAGGCGGCGGCCACGGGGACCCCGGCCATGGCCCCGGCGCTGCTGGTGGTCGCCGCCGAACGCGAGCAGCACGCCACCGCACTGATCGAGGAACTGGCCCGGGCGGCCGGGAAACCGACCCCCGACCCCACCGCCACGCCCGCCGCCGAGGCGACCACCGCAGCCGCCGCCTCGGAGCCGCCCGCCCCGCCGCCGACGGTCCGGCAGGTCGCCGACGCGCTGCGGCGCTCCGCCGACAGCGCCGCGGCGCTGGCACCGACCCTGGCGGGGTACCGGGCCGGGCTGCTGGGGTCGATCGCAGCCTCCTGTACGGCCCTGCACACGGTGGGCCTGCTGCCCCGCGAGAGGAAGAAGCGATGACCTCGCCGGTTCCCACCCCGCAGACCACCGACCCGGACCGCCCCGAGGCCGCCGACCAGGCAGCGCTTTACGACGCGCTGGCTGTGGAGCACGCCGCGATCTACGGCTACGGCATCGTCTCGGCGCATAGTCTGCCCATCCGCAACGAATTGGTCTCCGAGACGCTGGCCCAGCACCGGGAGCGCCGCGAGGCGCTGGTGGCCAGAATGACCGAGGAGTCCGTGCCGGTGCCGCTGCCCGCGGCCGGCTACCAGCTCCCCAACGTGGTCGCGACTCCCGTCGACGCCGTGAAACTGGCGGTCACGATGGAGAACGACTGCGCGGTGGCCTGGCGGGCGGTGCTGGAGCAGAGCGGGTCCGAGCAGGATCGCACCCTCGCGGTCACCGCGCTGAGCCAGTGCGCGGTGACCGCCGCCCGCTGGCGCAGGGTGCTGGGAGCGTGGCCGGTGACCGAGGCCTTTCCCGGCGGAAGCGAGTAGTTCAGGGCAGCCCGGCGGCCAGCGCCCCGGCGATCTGCTCGGCGGCGCCGTGCACGCCGATCTCCCGGCTCTGCCCGCTGAACCGGTCGCGCAACTCCACCAGGCCGTCCGCCCAGCCCCGGCCGACGACCACGATCCAGGGCACGCCGAGAAGTTCGGCGTCCTTGAACTTCACCCCCGGCGAGGCGGTCCGGTCATCGAGGAGCACCTCGATCCCCCGCTGTTCGAGCGCGCCGGCCAGTTCCTCGGCGCCGGACCGCGCCCCCGGGTCCTTGTTGGCGATCACCACGTGGACGTCGAACGGCGAGACCGACGACGGCCAGCGCAACCCGAGGTCGTCGTGGTGCTGTTCGGCGATCACCGCCACCAGCCGGGACACCCCTACCCCGTATGAGCCCATGGTCAGGCGGACGGGCTTGCCGTCCTCCCCCAGGACGTCGACGGAGAACGCGTCGGTGTACTTGCGGCCCAGCTGGAAGATGTGGCCGATCTCGATCCCCCGGGCGCTGACCAGCGGTCCGGCTCCGTCCGGCGACGGATCGCCGTCGCGCACCTCGGCCGCCTCGATGGTGCCGTCGGCGACGAAGTCGCGGCCGGCCACCAGGCCCACCACGTGCCTGCCGGTCTCGTCGGCTCCGGTGATCCAGGCCGTTCCGGTCGCCACCCGCGGGTCGATGAGGTAACGGACACCGTTGTCCAGCAACGCCTTCGGCCCGATGTAACCCTTGGTCAGGAAGGCGTGGCGGGCGAAGTCGGACTCGTCGAGCAGCGCGTACTCGGCCGGGTCCAGCGCGGCGCCCAGCCGTTTGTCGTCGACTTCCCGGTCGCCGGGCAGGCCGATGCCCAGCAGTTCCCAGTCCCCGCCGGGCGCGCGAACCTTGAGCATGACGTTCTTGAGGGTGTCCGCGGCGGTGACAGCGCGGCCGCCGAACTGCGGCAGCGCCGCGCCGTTGGCCCAGTCCACCAGGGTGGCGATGGTCGGGGTGTCGCCGGTGTCGTGGACCACCGGTTCGGGCAGGCCGTCGACGGGCAGAGCGGCGGGCGCCGCGGTGGTGACGGCTTCGACGTTGGCGGCGTAGTCGGACTGCAGGCAGCGCACGAAGGTGTCCTCGCCGATCTCGCTTTCGGCCAGGAACTCCTCCGACGCGCTGCCGCCCATCGCGCCGGACACCGCCGAGACGATCACGTAGCGAATCGCCATGCGGGCGAACATCTTCTGATAGGCCTCGCGGTGGGCGGCGTACACCGTGCGCAGGCCATCGTCGTCGACGTCGAAGGAGTAGGAGTCCTTCATGATGAACTCGCGGCCCCGCAGGATCCCCGCGCGCGGGCGCGCCTCGTCACGGTACTTGGTCTGGATCTGGAACAGCAGCAGCGGGAAGTCCTTGTAGGAGCTGTACTCCCCCTTGACGGTCAGGGTGAACAGTTCCTCGTGGGTGGGACCCAGGAGGTAGTCGTTGTCACGGCGGTCCTTGAGCCGGAACACGCCCTCGCCGTACTCGGTCCAGCGGTTGGTGGTCTCGTAGGGCGCGCGCGGCAACAGGGCCGGGAAAAGAATCTCTTGACCGCCGATCGCGACCATCTCCGCACGCACGATCTCCTCGATGCGGCGCAGCACCCGCAGGCCCAGCGGCAGCCAGCTGTACAGGCCCGGCCCGACCGGCCGGATGTAGCCGGCCCGGATGAGCAGTTTGTGGCTGGGCACCTCGGCGTCGGCCGGATCGTCTCGCAGGGTGCGCAGGAACAGCTCCGACATCCGGGTGATCACAGCGCAGTAGCTTAACCAGCCCACCACGGGCGCCCACTTCCCTGCGTCGCCTCCCGGTGGCGTGTTCTGATGAATGGACATCCCCGCCGGACAGAATTGGAGCAGTGGTGTCCGCACACCAGCCCGACGCCCCCACTGACGAAACCCCGCCGGCGGTACTGGCCCGCGATCTGCGGCTGTCCGGCCCGTGGGGCCCGGTCTACGGACCCGTCGACCTGCGCATCGAGGACGGCGGGCTGACCGTGCTGGTCTGCCCGGCCGGCACCGGGCGCACCGCCCTACTGATGACCCTGGCCGGCCGGATGCGGGCGAAGTCCGGCGAGCTCACCGTGCTGGGCGCCCACCGCGCTACGGAGATTTTCGCGCTGTCGGCGCTGGCCGGGGTCGACGAACTAGACACGGTTCCCGAATCGGTGACCGTGGCCGACCTGCTCACCGAGCAACTGCGCTGGAACTCCCCCTGGTACCGGATGGTGCCCAAGGCCGATGAGGCCGCGCTGAGCAAGGTCTGCTCTCCGGTGTTCGGTGACCTGCCGCTGCCGCCCTTGCACGAGTACTTCGAGGAACTCTCCGAGCTCGACCGTCTGCTGTTACGAGTGGCGCTGGCCGATATCGGTCGCCCGCCGCTGCTGGTCGTCGGCAGCGCCGACAACGTCACCTGCGACGTCAACCGCGGACTGCTCATCGACCGGCTGATTGATCTGGGCCGCCGGCAGACCGTGGTCACCGCCAGCGTCAACGGGGCGGGCGACCGCGCGGTGCGCGCCGAGATCCCGGTGCCCAACACCGACCGCGCCGAACTGGCCAAAACCGGAAAGGCGGGGCGCTGACCATGCTGGCCGGAATGTCACTGGGCACCGACATCAAGCGGTACTCCTCCGGCGTCCTGCCGCGGATCGCGCTGCTGACCATCATCCTGATGCCGCTGCTGTACGGGGCGATGTATCTCTGGGCGTTCTGGAACCCGTTCGGGGAGATCGACAAGGTCCCGGCGGCGCTGGTCAACGAGGACCGGGGCGCCCAGAGCCAGGGCAAGCCGGTCCGAGCCGGCGATCAGGTGGCGGGCGCCCTGCGCGACTCGGGCCAGTTGCTGCTCCACGAGGTCTCCGCCGCCGAGGCCGCGGATGGTCTGGCCGAGGGCAGGTACTACTTCACCATCACGATCCCGCCGGAGTTCAGCGCCGACGTCGTCTCCCCGTCCGGCGGGGACCCGACCACAGCGAAGCTGAGGTTCAACTTCAACGGCGCCAACAACTACCTCGCCTCGATCATCGGCCAGAACGCCGCCCGCGAGGTGCTCAACCAGGTCAACGCAGGCGTTGCCGAGCAGAGCGTGGACACGGTGCTGACCGGGCTCACCGACGCCGGCGCCGGCCTCGTCGCCGCCGCCGACGGCGCGCAGCGGCTCAGCGCCGGGCTGGACACCGCCGATGGCGGGGCCCACCAGCTGGCCGCCGGGTCGGCCACCCTCGCCTCCAGCATGGCGACCGCACGCGACGGCGCGGCCCGGCTCGCCGAGGGCACCCGCGAGCTCGGCACGGCCATCCAGACCGCGACCGATCCGCTGGTCGAGGTGCTGGGCCGGTTCGACTCGCTGGGCGTGGATCCCGACGAGGTCGGCCGGGCCGCCGGTCATCTGAGCGCGGCGATGCGCTCGACGGCCGACCGGATCGCCGCCCTCAACGTCGATCAGGCGAGGGCGGCCGGCATCATCGACCAGTCGGTGGCCACCTTGTCGGCCAGCCCGGATCCGGCGGTCCGGGAGGTCGGCGGTTTCCTGGCCGGCGCGCAGCGGATGCTGCGCGCCCAGCACATCGACCCGGCCACCGACGAGGGCCTGATCCGGCTGCGCGACGGCGCATCCCGGCTCGAGGCGGAACTCGCCGATCCGGACAGCACACTGCGCACCTTCCTGACTGCTGCCGTGGACGGCACCCTGCGCGCCGATGTGCTCAAACTGCAGGACGGGGCCCGGCAACTGGAAAGCGGATCCCAGCAGCTCAGCGCCGGATTGGTGGCACTGACCGACGGAAGTCGTCAGCTCGCCGACGGCGCCCGGCGCCTGGCCGACGGCACCGGAGAACTGCGCGACGGGGGCCAGGAGCTGGCGGTCAAACTGCGGGAGGGTTCGACGCAGGTCCCGTCGTGGACACCGGAACAACGGACGGCGGTGGCCAAGACCGTCGCCGCGCCGGTGGCGCTGGACCTGGTCACCGACAACCCGGCCCCGACCTTCGGCACCGGTTTCGCGCCGTTCTTCCTGCCGCTGGCCCTGTTCATCGGCGCCCTGATCATCTGGATGCTGCTGACACCGCTGCAGTCCCGTCCCATCATCAACGGGCTGTCCTCGGTCCGGGTGGTGCTCGCCTCCTACTGGCCGGCGCTGGTGTTGGCGGTGTGCCAGGTCGTGGTGATGTACGCCGTCGTGCACTGGGGGGTCGGCCTCAAAGCCCGCTACCCGCTGTCCACGGTGGCCTTCCTGATCCTGGTGGTCGCCGCCTTCCTGTCCATCATCCAGGCGTTCAACGCGGTGTTCGGGGTGGCAGTCGGCAGGGTGGTGACTTTGGCGTTCCTGATGCTGCAGTTGGTTTCCGCCGGCGGCATCTACCCGGTGGAGACCACCGCCACACCGTTCCAGGTCATCCACCCCGCCGATCCGATGACCTATGCGGTCAACGGTTTACGCCAGCTCATCAATGGCGGGATCGACCATCGGCTGCCGGTGGCGATCGCCGTGCTGACCGGGGTGCTGCTGGTGTCACTGGCCGCCACCGCCCTCTCTGCCCGGCGAAACCGGCAGTACACGATGGAGCGGCTGCACCCGCCGATCGAGGTCTGAGCGACTACAGTTCGCCGGCCTCGACCGCCTCCCGGGTGTGCTGGGCCGCGGCGATCTGTTTGGAGGAGAAACCGATGAAGAACGCACTGACCCCGACCAGGATCGCGACCGCGGCCACCCACAGCAGCGAGTAGGTGTAGCCGGCGTCGAGGGCGTCGAGTTGGGCCGGGGTCATGTCGGCCACCGGGCCGGTGGTGCCGCCGAGGTAGAGGGTGCGGGAGATCTGCACCGCCTGGATCACCACCAGCACCAGCGGGCCGCCGAGGTTCTGCGCCATCAGGGTGATCGCGCTGACCGGGCCGACCTCTTTGGGACCCACATTGGCCAGCGCGCACAGCGGGAGCACCACCGAGATGATCCCGATGCCGAAACCGCCGATGACGATGGGCAGCAGCAGGTCGGGGAAGTACGGGATGGTGCGGGTCAACGTCGAGCCGAACAGCATCGCGCCGAGCACGAAAGCGCCGCCGCCGATGATCAGCCAGCGCGGGGCGATCCGTGGGGCCAGTTTGGTGGTGAGCAGATTGCCCACGCCCAGTGCGAGCGCGAACGGGATGAAGCTGATACCCGCGTGCAGCGCGGAGTACCCCAGCACGTCCTGCACGTACAACCCGATCATGACGGTCAGAGTCAGCAGCACACCACCGGCCAGGAACAGCGAGACGAAGGTCATCACCCGGTTGCGGTCCCGGAACAGCCACAGCGGCACCAGCGGATGGTCGGCGCTGCGCTCCACCACGAAGAAGCCGATGCCCAGCAGCACCGCCAGCACCCCGGCGCTGATCACCCAGGGATCCACCCACCCGCGCGGCGGCCCCTGGGTGAACACCAGCACCGCCGCCGTGCAGCCCAGGGTGGCCAGCAGCGCGCCGGTGATGTCGAGTTTGAGCCGCTCGTGGCGGGTCTCCTCAAGCCTGGTCAGGGCGATCCAGACGATCACGACCCCGATCGGGAGGTTGATCAGGAAGGCCAGCCGCCAGGACACCTCGGTCAGGGCTCCGCCGAGCACGAGTCCCATCACCGAACCCAGGCCCTGCATGCCGGCCGACATCGCCATCGCCTGGTTGCGGGCATGCCCGACGGCGTAGGTGGTCGCGATCAGCGCCAGCCCGGTCGGGGCGGCCACCGCCGCCCCCATCCCCTGGACCGCGCGCGCGGCGATCAGCAGCGGGCCGTCGGTGGCCAGCCCGCAGGCCATCGAGGCGATGGTGAACACCCCGACACCGGAGATGAAGGCCCGCTTGTGGCCGATCGCGTCACCGACCCGTCCGCCCAGCAGCAGCAGCCCGCCGAAGGTCAGCACATAGGCGGTGATCACCCAGCTCTTGGCGGCATCGGACAGGTCCAGCTCGGCCTGCATCCGGGGCAGCGCGACGATGACGATGGTGCCGTCCAGGGTGGCCATCAGCTGCATGCCGGTGATGGCGATGATCGCGACTCCCAGCACGCTGGAGGCAAGCGGTTTGGCCGGCGGTTCGGGAACAGTCGTGCCGGCCATGGCTAGCCACCCTACCCAGCGGGAGATCGGCGCGGTCGGGCTACAGCTCTCGAGCTAGAGCTCTCCCGCACCCCGGCCCGATTGACGCGGTCGAGCTAGAGCTCTCCCGCACCCCGGCCCGATTGACGCGGTCGAGCTAGAGCTCTCCCGCGTCGAGCGCGTCCTTGACCTCCTGGGCGTGCGCAACCTGCTGCGCGGTGTAGCCGATGAACAGCGCCACCCCGCCGACGATCACCGCGACGGCCGCCACCCACAGCAGGCCGTAGGTGTAGCCGTGGTCGAGGGCGGTGAGCTGTTCGGGGCTCATCCGCTTCACCGGACCGGTGGTACCGCCCAGGTACAGGGTCCGGGAGGTGATGACCGCCTGGACGACCGCCAAGACCAGCGGCCCGCCCAGGTTCTGCAGCATCAGGGCGATCGCCGAGACCGGGCCGATCTCGTCCAGGCCGACACCGGCGATGGCCGACACCATCAGGGGCACCACGATCATGCCGATTCCGAGGCCCCCGACGGTGATGGGAAGCAGCAGGTTCGGGAAGTAGGGGATGCCGCCGTTGAGCGTCGAGCCGTACAGCATGGCGCCCAGCACCAGCACGCCGCCGGCGATCACCAGGATCCGCGGCGCGAAGAACGACACCAGTTGTGAGGAGACGCCGAGGCCGACCCCGAGGGCGATCACGAACGGGATGAAGCCGATTCCGGCCTTCAGCGCCGAGTAGCCCATGATGTCCTGCACGTACAGCCCGATCAGCACGGTCAAGGTGAACATCACCCCGCCGGCCAGGAAGATCGCGGCGAACGTCGCCACCCGGTTGCGGTCGGTGAACAGCCGGAAGGGCACCACCGGATTCACCGCGGTGCGCTCCACGAGGATGAAAGCCGCCGCGGCGGTCACCGCGACAGCACCCGCCGCAAGCGTCCACGGGGCCAGCCAGCCGTTCTCCGGCCCCTGGGTGAAGCCGAACACCGCGGCCGTACAGCCCACCGTGGCCAGCAGCGCGCCGGCCGCGTCCAGCTTCATCCGTTCCCGGTTGGTCTCGCGCAGGGTGGTCCGGGCCAGGTAGATCACCAGCAGCCCGATCGGCACGTTGACCAGAAAGGCCAGCCGCCAGGACACCTCGGTCAGCGCGCCGCCCACCACCAGGCCCATCACCGAACCCACGCCGGTCATGGCGGCGAACACCGCGGTGGCGGTGTTGCGGGCCGGGCCCTTGGGGAAGGTGGTGGCGATCAGCGCCAGCCCGGTGGGCGACGCGATGGCCGCCCCGACGCCCTGAAGCAGCCGGGCGATCACCAGCGTCGCCTCGTCCCAGGCGATCCCGCACAGCACCGAGGCGATGGTGAACAGCGTGACGCCCACGATGAAGGTCCGCTTGCGCCCAATGGTGTCGCCGAGCCGTCCCCCGAGCAGCATCAGACCGCCGAAGGTCAGGACGTAGGCGGTGATGACCCAGCTGCGGCCGGCGTCGGAGAGGTTGAGCTCGTCCTGGATCTTGGGCAGCGCCACGATCGCGATGGTGCTGTCCATGGTCGCCAGCAGCTGCATCCCGCCGATCGCCACGACCGCGGCGATGAATCCCCTCGAGGACAGCCACTTGCGCTGTCCGGTGCGCTCGAGCACCGGAGGATCCACCCGGGCCGGCAGCGGCCGGTGCGAACCGGAATCATCGTCCCGGCGGGCGGCGGTGCGGCGGAAGGTGGCGCGCTCGGCGTCACTGAGTGCCGTCATAGCGGGCCACCCTACCGGAAAATTAAGAGGACTTTAAAGTCCCGAAGCCGGCCACCGGGCCGACCACGATGACCGCGGGCGGCCGGATGCCCTCCGCCCGGATGTGTTCTGCCACGTCAGACAGTGTCGAGCGGAGCACACGTTCGGCCGCTGTGGTGCCGTGCTGGACCACCAGGACCGGCGTTTGCCCAGGTCGGCCCCCATTGAGCAGGGCGGCGGCGAACTTCTCGATGCGTTCGACCGCCATCAGCAGCACTAGCGTTCCGGTGAGCCGGGCCAGCGCGTCCCAATTGACTAACGATTCGGGATCCTCCGGTGATAAATGCCCGCTGACCACCACGAACTCGTGGTTGACCGCCCGATGGGTGACCGGGACACCGGCCAGTGCGGGGACCGCGATGGCGCTGCTGACCCCGGGCACGACTGTGATCGGGATCCCAGCATCGGCGCAGGCGAGGACTTCCTCATACCCGCGGGCGAACACGAACGGATCGCCGCCCTTGAGGCGGACCACAAACTGTCCGGCGCGGGCCCGGTCGATCATGACGTCATTGATGGCCTCCTGCGCCATCGCCCTGCCGTAGGGGATCTTGGCGGCGTCGATCACCTCGACGTGCGGCGGCAGTTCGGCGAGCAGCTCCGGCGCCGCCAACCGGTCAGCGACCACCACATCGGCGTGGGCGAGAAGCCGCCGGCCCCGGACGGTGATCAGTTCCGGGTCCCCGGGACCTGCCCCCACCAGTGCCACTCCCCCGGGCACCACGTCCGGGGTGCTGGCGGCGACGAGGTCCGGGGCGATGACGCCCCGCTGCATGGCTTCCCGGATCGCCGAGCGCACCGCGGCCGAGCGGCGGTGCTCGCCGCCGGCCAGGACGCCGACCAGCAGACCGCGGTAGTCGAAGGTGGCCGGGGTGACCGCGGTGCCGGCCCCGGCGGAGTCGGTCCGGCAGCAGAAGATTCGCTGTTCCTCGGCCTCGGCGACGACGGCGGCGTTGACAGCGGGATCGTCGGTGGCCGCGACCACGTACCAGGCCCCGTCGAGGTCGCCGTGTCGGTACTCGCGCAGGTCGAGGTCGATGCCGGGTTGCTGTTCGGCCAGCGCTTCCAGTGCCGGGGTCGCCTCCCGGGCGATCACCCGAACCCTGGCGCCGACGCCGAGCAGCATCGGAACACGGCGCGCGGCGACCGTGCCGCCGCCGACCACGACCACCTTCTTGCCGGCCAGCCGCAGGCCGACCAGGTAGGGGGTCTCGGTCATCGGGCAGAGCCTAGCGACGCGGCCACCCGGTCGGTCGCCGCGCGGTCGAAGCGATCCAGCACTGTGGCCGTCACCAAGGGGTGCGCGGCCAGCGGGGCGGCCATCGTCGCCCCCGCCACACCTGCCACGGCGGCCACCCGGTCGGTGATGCGTCCGGGAGCGATGAACCATGGCGCCACCACGACGTGGCGGGCACCGCGATCGCGCAAAGTCGCGATGCCCTCGCCGACTCCCCAGCCGGCAGAGGCGCTGGGACCGGTCGCGAAAGCGATGCGGACCGCGGCCCAGTGTCCGTCGGCGGCCAGTTCGGTGGCGACGGATGCCGTCCTGGCATTGGCCGCGTCGTCCGAGGCGCCGACGGCCACCACCAGAATCCCCACCCGGGAACTTCGGTGAGCGGCCGTGACCGGGATCAGGCGCTCCCGCAACGCGTCGATCAACCGCGGGTCCTCCCCCAGGGTGTCGGCCTGCACCACATCCGCACCGGTCTCGGCGACGATCGCCGGGATGTCGACGCGGGCGTGGTAGGCGCTGGCCAGTAGCAGCGGGGTGACCACCGCGGGGCGGTCCAGCCCGGCCAGCACGTCGCGCAGGTTGGGTTCGGTGCGTTCGCAGAACGCGACCCGGACGTCCAAGCTCGGCCGCAGCCGCCGGATCTGGTCGGCGATGGCGTCGGTGACCGCACCGGACCGGGGATCGGAGCTGCCGTGCGCGGTGAGCACCAGGGCCGAGGGCGGTTTGGGCAGTGGCAAGGGCTGCATCAGACGTGCAGTCCGCACTCGGTTTTGGCGGTGCCCTGCCAGCGGCCGCTGCGCGGATCGGCGCCTTCGGCCGGCTTGGCGGTGCACGGCCGGCAGCCGATCGACGGGTAGCCCTCGGACACCAGCGGATTGACCAGGACGCCATTCGCCTCGATGTAGTCCTCGATGTCCCGGTCGGTCCAGGTGGCCAGCGGGTTGACCTTCACCAGCCCGCGGGACTCGTCGAACGCGACCACCGGCACGCCGGCGCGGGAGGCGGACTCGGCCCGCCGGATCCCGGTGACCCACGCCGAGTAGTCGCGCAGCGCGTTGCGCAACGGGACGACCTTGCGCAGGCGGCAGCATTCGTTCGGGTCAGTGGCGAACAGGTTGCGGCCGGCCAGCAGATCCTGTTCGGCCACAGTATGTTCGGGCGTCACGGTGACGATGGTGACGTCGTAGAGCGCCGCGACCGCGTCGCGGGTGCCGATCGTCTCGGCGAAGTGGTAGCCGGTGTCGAGGAACAGCACGTTGACACCGGGACGGACGGTGGAGGCCAGATGCGCCAGGACGGTGTCCTGCATGCTGGATGCCACCACGAAGTGCGGCCCGAACTGTTCGTCGGTCCACCGCAGGATGTCCTCCGCGCTCGCCTCCGCCAGTTCGGCATTCGCGCGCGCAGCCAGTGCGCGCAGTTCGGCCTTTGCCAGCACGCTCATCGCAGATCGCCTTCGTCCGCGCGCAGCGCCCACTGGGCGAAACGCTCTCCGTCATAGCGCTGTTCGACGAAGTTGCGCACCACCCGTTCGAGGTAGTCGCCCAACTCCGCGCCGGTGACCTTGTGCCCGCGCAGCTTGCGGCCGAATCCGCTCTGGGCGCCGAGGCTGCCGCCCAGGTGCACCTGGAAGCCCTCGGTGTGACCGGTCTGACCGTCGCGGTCGTCCTCGACCACCTGGCCTTTGAATCCGATGTCGGCGATCTGGATGCGGGCGCAGGAGTTCGGGCAGCCGTTGAGGTTGACCGTGACCGGGACGTCCAGGCCGGCGTTCAGGTCGGCAAGCCTGCTCTCCAGCTCGGGCACCAGGTCCTGCGCGCGCTTGCGGGTCTCGGCGAAGGACAGCTTGCAGAACTCGATCCCGGTGCAGGCCATCAGATTCCGACGCCACGGCGAAGGGGTTGCCGGCAGGCCCAGGGCGTCCAGCCCGGCCGTCACCTCCTCGAGCCGCTCATCGGGGATGTCGAGTACGACCAGCTTCTGGTTCGGGGTGAACCGGATACGGTCCGAACCCGCCCGCTCGGCCAGGTCGGCGACCGCGGTGAGGATGGTGCCCGACACCCGCCCGGCGATCGGCGCGACCCCGACGGCGTTGCGGCCGTTACGCAGCCGCTGAATCCCGACGTGGTCCACCGGCCCGCTCACGGGGTCCGGCGCGGGCCCGTCGATCAGCGGCCGTGTGAGGTACTCAGCCTCCAGGACCGCGCGGAACCGGTCGACGCCCCAGTCCTTGATGAGGAACTTCAGCCTGGCCTTGGAGCGCAGCCGGCGGTATCCGTAGTCGCGGAACGCGCCGACCACGGCTTCCCACACATCGGGGACCTCATCGAGCGGCACCCAGGCCCCGAGGCGCTGGGCCAGCATCGGATTGGTCGACAGCCCGCCGCCCACCCAGACGTCGAAGCCGGGGCCGTGATCGGGATGGACCACACCGACGAAGGAGAGGTCGTTGACCTGGTGGACGACGTCCTGCAGACCGCTGACCGCGGACTTGAACTTGCGCGGCAGGTTGGCGTAGCGGGGATCGCCGACGTAGCGGCGCACGATCTCCTCGATCGCCGGGGTCCCGTCGATGACCTCCGCCAGCGACTCGCCGGCCAGCGGGGAGCCCAGCACCACCCGCGGGCAGTCCCCGCAGGCCTCGCCGGTCTGCAGGCCGACGGACTCCAGGCGGCGCCAGATCTCGGGAACGTCCTCGACCCGGATCCAGTGGTACTGGATGTTCTGCCGGTCGGAGATGTCGGCGGTGTCCCGGGCGAACTCGGTGGAGATGGCCCCCAGCGTGCGTAGTGCAGCGACATTGAGCGCCCCGCCGTCGCTGCGCACCCGCATCATGAAGTAGGGCGCTTCGAGCAGTTCGGCGTTGTCGTCACCGGTCCAGGTGCCGTCGTAGCCTTCCTGTCGCTGGGTGTAGAGCCCCCACCAGCGGAATCGGCCACGAAGATCGGTTTTGTCGATGCTGGCGAAGCCCTGCTTGGCGTAGACGTCCTCGATGCGCCGGCGGACGTTCAGCGGGGCGTCGTCGGCTTTGATCTGTTCGTTGTGGTTGAGCGGTTCGGTGTCGCCGAGGGCCCATTGGCCCTCGGTTCGGGTGGCGGCGCGGGTCATGGCGTTCTCCTGTGATCGAGGAGCTGACAATCGGCAGCGCGGAGCCAAGCGGGAAAACGCGAGATCTGGCCGCGCAGAACCGTCGGCCAGCTGGAATGGACGGGTCTACGGAATCAGCGCAGACAACAGCTGCAGCTGGACAGCCGCCCGAAATCGACATGCCGACGCACCACGAGCGCGACAGCGCGCTGGGGCGAGGATCCGGCAGCCATGACGGCAAGTGTGCCATGCGCCCCGGTGGTCGCGCCAACCCGACCCACGCACAACGCGGTCAGCCGGCCGCGGCGCGTTCCACGAACCGGCGGACCGCCCGGGGATGCGAGGCGGGGTGGGTGTGCAGATACGAGGCGTGCACCCCGGCCCGCA
>Ga0180434_10003214_pt1 | contig 21001 bp, 23 predicted proteins | sample SS_ome_7_FD_132453 | JGI IMG/M metagenome (GOLD analysis project Ga0180434, IMG submission 132453) | Hypersaline lake sediment archaeal communities from the Salton Sea, California, USA - SS_1_D_2 metaG | ecosystem: Environmental > Aquatic > Non-marine Saline and Alkaline > Hypersaline >...
CACACTATATATTATGTTTTATGGCTTGTCGCAGCGATGGAAAGGGGACAAATTCACTATGGGAGGACACGATGGCTCACATGACGATTGAACGTCTGCACGATCTTTTTGATACGCACGCGGACAAAACGGAACTGGAGTGGAGCGGCACCTGCCACGACTGTGGCAAGGCGGTGACGGTGAAAGCGACAGCGGCGGCCGACGGCATCCACATCCAGGGTGGATGTGTCTATGAACCCATGGCCAATGCCTTTCTGCTCAAATGCGACGACTGTTTTCAGATCGATCCGGTCCTGCGGAACTATCAAGCCTGTGAAGTATACAGCCGCGTGGTGGGCTACCTCCGACCCGTGGCCCAGTGGAACGACGCCAAGCAGAGCGAGTTCCGGGACCGGGCCGTGTTCGACAGCAGCATCAAACCGCAGGCAGCCTGATGTACACACCGGCGACTGCAGGGCCCGCACCGGGGCAACACGCTCTGTTCACTCCCTATTGCGGGTCTTTTTTCGTGACGGGTGGTTTTTCTGTCTTATCGGCATCCGGCTGCACCTGGCTTGTCACCTGACAAGCGTCCTTCATTCAGGTGGAAATGCCCAGTTTGGGCAGAATGTAGGACTGCAGCAGAAACCACACGCCGATGACGACGATAAAAACGATGATTTCCTTCATTTCCCAGCAGGCTCCTTTTCACAAAAGCGGACGATAAAATCGGCCAGTTCACTGATCTGCGCTGTACCGAACCGCGGCACCGTCGGTGGTATGTCGCTTGGATCATCGTCCGTGACGACGGCGATGCGGTCGCTGTTCAGGGCCAGGGGGCGGTCGTGGGCGGCTTTTCTGAACACCTCGATCTTGGGCCGGTCCGAGCGTTTGTATCCTTCCGCCAGCACCAGATCCACGTCCGCGAACAGCGGTGCCAAAACGTCGAGCTGATCCGACGCCGCGCGTTTGAACATCATGATTTCCCCCGGCGCCGCCACCACCGTCGTGTCAGATCCCGCCTGCCGATGCCGGTCGCTGTCCTTTCCCCCATGATCCATGCACATACCGTGCGGCGCATGCTTGACGGTCCCCACGCGCCGCCCTCTTTTTTTGATTTCGGGAATCAGCTTTTCAATCAGCCGGGTCTTGCCGGATTCCGATTTGCCGACAATGGCGATAATGGTCTGCATGGCATCCCGTCCCGCTCGGTGTTCAATAAAAACGCCGGCCGAACATCCCGGCCGGTCACAACAAACACTAAGGCGGCGGATCCCGCTTGTCAAGGGTTCGTTGAATCCGGTTGATTGGTTGACTGGTCGATTGGTTGATTGGGAACGGAGAATGCCGTTTTTCCCAATTTAACCATTCAACCAATCACCTAATTTAACGAATTCAACCGTTCATGATTTTTTACCCTTCCCTGTAACTTGCACCTGATATCCAGCATCCAGTATCCAGAAACCGCGCGTATACCCTCGATCCCTGGCATCCTCGAACCCTTGGATCCTTTTCCAGCAACGCGTTGCAACTGCAGAATGCTTGACAACCGGGGTCCGGTTGATTACATCTTTTCTCATGCAAAACCGGATTGCCGCTCTTTTTTTTGGACTGATCTTCGCCGGCCTCTTTGCGTTTAAAATGGGCTGGCTCCAGGCGGGGCCCGCCCCGGAAACGGCGGCCCCGCCGCCTTCTACCGACGCTTTTACACCCCACAGCCGCTGGATGAACATCTATCAGCAGGACACCAAAATCGGCTATGCGCACAGCGCGGTCGACCGTGAGCGGGACGGCCTGGTCTTTACGGAATCCGTGGTCATGAGCGTCAACACCATGGGCCTGGTCCACAACCTCGCCATCCGCTCGTCAGGACATCTTGCGGTCGATTTTTCGCTGCAGTCTTTTGAATTTGAGCTGAACTCCGGCCGATTCGACTTCACCGCCAGGGGAACGATCCGCGACGACCAACTGGTCGTAACCACCGGTGATGCCGACACCGGGCAGTCATTCACCCTTGATCTGCAGGAAAAGATCTATTTTACTTCCGGCGCGCTGCTGCGGGCCGCTCTGTCGCCGCTGAACACCGGCGATCGGCTCACACTCAACATTTTCGACCCCGTCACCATGGGCAGCGAACCGGTTGTTTTGACCGTTCTGGGAAAGGAGACCATCCCCGTCATGGACCGTCCGCAGCCGGCCACCCGGGTGTCCCTCTCCTATCGCGGCGCCGTCCAGGAGGCCTGGATCGGCGCGGACGGTGACATTCTCAAGGAAACAGGACTCATGGGCATCCGGCTTGAAAAAACCACCCGTGCGGATGCCGTCACGGCGCCGGCCGAAGCGCCCACCCAGGATTTGACCCGGTTCGTCTCCATTCCCGTGGCCGATGATCTCTCAGACGCAGCGGCGCTGCGCCGCCTCGTGATCGCCGTCGGCGGCATCGAGAACCCGGCGCACCTTTTCGACGGCGGACGTCAGCACTTCCGGGACGAGCGTCTTATCATCGTCAAGGAGGACCCGCCGGACAAGCAAGCTGCGGCGGCATCGCCGGTGCTGCCGTCGGACAAAGCCGAATTTCTCGCATCCACCCCGTTCATTCAGTCCGAACACCCGCTCATCCGGCGCCTGGCCGGCGACATCACGGCACACGCCGAAAATCCGGTGGCGCAGGTCGAGCACATTCTGGACTGGATGCACCGCCACATCCGCCGCCGGCCCGTTGTATCCCTGCCGGACGCTTTGTCCACCCTGAAAAACCGCATGGGAGACTGCAACGAACACGCCGTGCTGTTTGCCGCGCTCTGCCGGGCAAGCGGCATCCCCTGCCGGGTTGATGCCGGGGTGGTGCATCTTAACGGGCGCTTTTACTATCACGCCTGGAACCAGGTGTTTGTGGGCCGCTGGATCACGGTTGACGCGCTCATGCAGCAGTTTCCCGCGGATGTCACCCACATCCGCCTGGCCGGCGGCGACGGGCAGGATACGCTGAACATCCTGGCCACGATCGGCCGGCTGCAGCTCACCATTGTCGACAGGCGGTGAACGATGATCGAACTTGACCATGTCAGCAAACACTACGGCCGGATCGCGGCGGTCGACGACCTGTCGCTGCGCGTCGAAAAAGGGGAAATCTTCGGCTTCATCGGCCCCAACGGCGCCGGTAAAACCACCACCATCCGCATGATCGGCGGCATTCTCAAACCCAGCACCGGCCGCATTCGCATTAACGGCGTGGACATGCAGCAGAATCCCACCGCGGCCAAACGCAGCATCGGCTTTATTCCGGACAGGCCCTATCTGTATGAAAAATTGAGCGGCAGCGAATTTTTGCGCTTCATCGCCGATCTCTACCAGGTCGACCGTCGCAGCGCCGATGCCAGAGCACAGGAGCTGCTGGCCATGTTCACACTGACCGACTGGGCCCACGAGCTCATCGAATCCTACTCGCACGGCATGAAACAACGCCTGGTCATGGCGGCTGCGCTGCTGCACGATCCCGCCATCGTCGTCGTGGACGAACCCTTGGTCGGTCTGGATCCGCTGGGAATCAAACTGGTAAAAGGCCTGTTCAGGAAACTGGCGGCCGGCGGCGTCACCATGTTCGTCTCCACCCACACCCTGCCGGTCGCCGAGGATATCTGCCACCGCATCGGCATCATCAACCGCGGACGGCTGATCGCCACCGGTTCACCAGCGGACCTTAAACAGGAGCTGAAAGTCGTGGACGCCGACCTGGAGCAGATTTTTCTGAGGCTGACCCGGGATGCATGATCTTTTTGTCCTCATATCACCCCGGCTGATGAGCGCCCGCAACGCATTCTCCCGGTCGGGCCGCGGCGGAACCGGCACCCGACTGGCCGTTTTCGGCCTGCTGGGGTTGATCTTCTGGGTCGGCATTCTGGCCGTGTCGCTCAAGGTTCTCGGCTACTTCAAAAGCGTGGAACAGCTGGGAACGCTGCTTTCTTTCAAACTGCTTTCAATGCTGTTCATCACCCTTTTGTCACTGCTGGTTTTCAGCAGCATCCTGACCCATCTCGCCAAACTCTTTCTGAGCCGGGACCTGTCGCTGGTGCACGCTCTGCCCGTTACCAGCCGCCGCATCTATCTGGCACGCTGGATGGAAAGCACCTTTGACAGCGCCTGGATGGTTGTTGTCTACACGCTGCCCGTCTTTACGGCCTTTGGCATCGTTTTCAAAGGCGGCGTCCTCTACTATCTCACGACCCTGTCGGCCATGGCCTCACTGGCCGTCGTCGCGTCGGGTCTGAGCGCGCTGGTGGTCATGGCCGCGGTGGTGCTCGTCCCCGCCAGCCGCATGCGCAACATCTTCGTGCTGCTGGGGCTGGTTGTTTTTGTTCTGCTGTTTCTCTTCTTCCGCCTGCTGCGGCCCGAACGCCTGGTGGACCCGGAGGTTTTTTCGACGGTGCTGCTGTATCTCTCGGCCCTGAAAACCCCTGATCTGCCCTTTCTTCCCAGCACCTGGGCCTACGACAGCCTGCGGGCGGCACTGACCGGCGCCCCCGGGGAAGCGCTGTTCAACACCGCGCTCTGCTGGAGTTTCGCGATGTTTATCGTTTTTACAAGCGTCGCCGTTGCGGACTGGATCTACTTTCGCGGCATGTCCAAAGCGCAGGCCGGCGCGCGGCGCACTTTCCGGCCGCGGTCGGCGGCCGTCCGTCGGTCGCGTCTGTTGTCACAACCTGTCAGTGCTTTTCTGGTCAAAGAACTCAAGTCCTTTTTCAGAGACCAGACCCAGTGGTCGCAGCTGTTTCTCCTGGGCGCCCTGGTTCTGATTTACGTTTTCAATTTCAAGGCCCTGCCGCTCGACAAAGCGCCCATCAACACCCTTTATCTTCAGAACCTGCTCTCGTTTCTGAACATGGGTCTGGCCGCTTTCGTCCTGATCGCCGTCACCGGCCGCTTCGGCTTTCCCGCGGTCAGCAGCGAAAACGAGGCTTTCTGGCTGGTTCAGGCGGCCCCTATTTCCATCCGGCAGTTTCTGTGGATCAAATTCTGCATTTATGTCTTTCCGCTGCTGTTGCTGACGGAAATTCTCATTGTCGTCACCAATGTTTTTTTAAATGTTACGCCGTTTATGATGGTGCTTTCCACGGTGTCGGTGCTGCTGATGGTCCCCGGCGTCATCGGCATCGGTGTGGGCCTGGGAGCCGCCTACCCCAATTTCCGGGCCGAAAACCCGGCCCAGGTGGTCACCAGTTTCGGCGGTCTTATGTTCATGGTGCTGAGCGCCTTGTTTGTGGGGCTGTTCATCCTGCTGGAAGCCGGACCCGTCTACACCCTGTTCATGGCGGATCTCAACCGCCGGCCGCTTGTTTTTCTGGAGTGGCTGTGGGTAGGGGCTTCGTTTTTCCTGGCGGGGGCACTGTGCCTTGTGGCGATGATCGTGCCGATGTGCCGGGGGGCGCGGTCTCTTGCGGACACCCACTCCTGAATGCCGGAGGGCAAACCTGGTCTTGGCGGGGAAAAGACGGTGTTATCGGGAAGCGCGCTTGTCGCGTCGACGATCCGTCCCGTTCCGGCGTTCGCTGCCCGAACGCCTTTCCGGGAAATGAAGGGCATAGGAAAAAACACGCCGATCAATACCCGACCGTCGACCGCCATTGTCCATTAACGCGCTTTCCTTCATCCATTCCCTCCTGAGCGTTCGCATTCACAATATTTTATGCAATAATCATGCAAACGTTGTCAACACATTAATTTTATGTATTAATAAGGGATTAGCCCTGTTTCTGCACCCGTCGGCACCCACCGGCATGAACCATTTTGCCCAAAAATTAGGAAGATTACTTCACACATCCCCTGTTTGACTAACAATAAATTAGCATACTGCTCATACGTTTCTAACAATCCGACCCTATTTTTAGCGTGTTCGCTTCGGATGAATGAACCCACAAAAAAATGTTTTCAAGAGGAGGAAAAAATGAAGAAAAGGATGTTGACAACAGGGTTGCTTTTTGCGTTGGTCATCTTTACCGGCGGCAGTGTTCTGGCCGGCAACCTGGTGATCAAGGGATCGACGACGGTGCTGCCGATCGCCCAGAAAGCGGTGGAAGCTTACATGCGGGCGAATCCGGATGTTTCCATTTCGCTGTCCGGCGGCGGCTCCAGTAACGGCATCAAAGCCATCATCGACGGCTCCACCGACATCGCCAACGCCTCCCGCTTTATCAAGGACAAGGAAGTCAAGCTGGCCGTGTCAAAAGATGTCTACCCTGTCCCCTATGCCATCGCCTATGATTCCATCATACCGGTCGTGCATCCCAGCAACAATATGAGCAATGTCACGCTGGACCAGCTCAAGGCCATCTACAAAGGCGAGATCACCAATTTCAAGGAACTGGGCGGACCCGACCGCAAAATCGTCATCTGTTCGCGGGACACCTCTTCCGGCACCTATGAGACCTGGGAAGGAAAGGTCATGAACAAGGAGCGCGTCACTCCGGCGGCCCAGCTCATGGCTTCCAACGGTGCGATCGTACAGGCGGTCTCCAGCAACAAGCACGCCATCGGCTACATCGGCATCGGTTATCTCAACGACAGCGTTAAAGGTCTGACGGTCAACGGTGTCCGGGGCTCCAAGGAATCGACCCTCAACGGCACCTTCCCCATCAGCCGGCCGCTGTTCATGTTCACCAACGGCTGGCCTACGGGAGATACCTTGAATTTTATCAACTACATGCTGCAACCGGACAGAGGCCAGAAGCATGTGGCCGACAGCGGCTACGTACCCCTCTATTAAAGGGGCTGCGGCGGCAACCCTGAATCGGCGAATGATATCCGGTTTAAGCGCGCCGGATCAGCAGTGGAAAGCCGCCCGCTTTACCATATATGGATGTCGCTATGGACCGCTATTAAAAAACATAGAAGATACGGGCACGTGCACAAACAAGTGCACGTGCCCGCGAATCGGATGTAAAGGTTTGAACGCCAACCCTTGGCCCCCTCGACCCCATAACCCTTGACGCCTTGGATCCGTTTCTCCAACCAGTCAAGTCAAATTGGAAAAATCCTTGAAATGTTCGGGCCCTCTTTGGTAACAGGCCTGACGACACTTCACATCGTGTGTAAACAATGAAAAAAACCGCCACAACGAGAAACCTGACGGAACGCTGGATGCGGCTGTTCTTTTTTTTGGTCGCCTTGACGTCTCTGACAGCGCTTTTTTTGATCACGGTCTTTCTGATCAAGGAAGGTCTGCCCATTTTCAAGACCGTCTCGGTGCGTGAATTCATTTTCGGTCAATACTGGTATCCGACGTCCGACCCACCGGATTTCGGCATTTTTCCGCTGATTGTCGCATCCCTGCTGGTCACGCTTTTTTCGGGTCTCATCGCCGTCCCCCTGGGCATCATGACCGCAATTTACATCGCTGAAATGGCATCCGCCAGAGTCAGTGAAATCGTCAAACCCATGGTCGAGCTGCTGGCGGCCCTGCCATCCGTGGTCATCGGCTTTTTTGGAATGGTTCTGGTGGCGCCGTTTCTCCAGCGTGTGTTCGGCGTCCCCACCGGTCTGAACATGTTCAACGCTTCGCTGATGCTGGCCTTCATGTCCATTCCCACCATCTGCAGCATTTCGGAAGATGCCATTCACAGCGTGCCCGCGGCCCTCAAGGAGGCCTCCATCGCACTGGGCGCCTCCCATCTGCAAACCCTTGTGCGTGTCATCCTGCCGGCCGCCATTTCGGGCATCAGCACGGCGGTGATCCTCGGGCTTTCGCGGGCGATCGGGGAAACCATGGTGGTGCTGATGGTGGCCGGCGGCGCCGCCATGATCCCCCGCTCGCTTTTCGACCCGGTGCGCCCCATGCCGGCCAGCATCGCTGCGGAAATGGCCGAAGCGCCGCTGGGCAGCGAGCATTATTACGCCCTTTTTGCCACCGGCATCGTCCTGTTCATTATGACGCTTTCCTTTAACATTATCGCCGATTATCTGTCTCACAAATACCGGCGGGTGGGGGAGGCTTCGCTTTAAGGTGAGTTTTCAATGAAAATCGACATCGATCAAGACTATCATCGTCGTAAAAAAGCCGCCCAGCGGATTGCCTTCGTCATTTTCCGCAGCGCCGCTTTTATCAACGGCATCGCTCTTTTTATTATCCTCTATTTCATGGTCGCCAACGGCTGGCAGGCGATCAGCTGGGAATTTCTGACCCGGCCGCCCGTGGATTCCATGACCAGAGGCGGCATTCTGCCCTGCATCATCGGCACCTTTGCCCTCAGTTTCGGCGCCATCATCGCCGCCCTGCCCATCGGCATCGCCTCGGCCATTTATCTGAACGAATACGCCACCCAGGGTCGCGCCATCCGCATCATCCGCCTGGGCGTCACCAGCCTGGCCGGGGTGCCTTCCGTGGTCTTCGGCCTCTTTGGTCTGGCCTTTTTCGTTGTTATCCTCAAAATGGGGGTGAGCATCATGGCCGGCGCCCTGACCCTGGGTGTCATGTCTCTACCGGTCATCATCGGCGCCACCGAAGAAGCGCTGAAAGCCGTACCGAACACATTTCGGGAGGCGTCTCTGGGACTGGGCGCCACCAAATGGCAGACCATCTGGCGCATCGTGCTGCCGGCCGCCCTTCCCGGCATCCTGACCGGATCCATTCTGGGTCTCAGCCGGGCCGCCGGGGAAACCGCGCCGATCATGTTCACGGGCGCTGTTTTTTTTACGCCCAAGCTGCCGCAGTCCCTGTTTGATGAAGTCATGGCCCTGCCGTATCACATTTACGTGCTGGCCACCGCCGGCACCAACATCGAGGAAACCCGACACCTGCAATACGGCACCGCCCTTGTCCTGATCGCACTGGTTCTGGGTATGAACGTGATTGCGATCTTTTACCGCTCCCGGCTTCGCCGGCGGCTGACCGGATAACCGCCCTATGTGGAACAGCACTCATGAAAAAAAATGCGACTAAAATTACCGTCGAAAAGTTGAATTTCTTCTACGGAAAAGAGCAGGCCCTTTTTGACATCTCTCTCGAATTCAAGACCAACGCCATCACCGCCCTTATCGGACCGTCCGGCTGCGGCAAAAGCACTTTTCTCAGATGTCTGAACCGCATGAACGACCTCATCCCCTATACCCGGGTGGAAGGTGCGGTACGGCTTGAAGACACGGATATTTATTCATCCGATCTGGATGTCGTCATTCTGCGCCGCCGCGTGGGGATGGTGTTTCAGAAGCCGAATCCTTTTCCCAAATCCACCTTTGACAATGTCGCTTACGGTCTGTGGGTCAACGGCATCAGGAACAAACGCTTCGTCGCCCAGCGGGTGGAGCAGAGTCTGCAACAGGCCGCTCTGTGGGACGAAGTCAAGGATCGGCTGGATGAATCGGCTCTGGGATTGTCCGGCGGCCAGCAGCAGCGGCTCTGCCTGGCCCGGGCCCTGGCGGTTCAGCCCGAAGTGGTTCTTATGGATGAACCCTGCTCGGCCCTGGATCCCATTGCCACCCAGAAAATTGAAGAATTGATGGTCCAGCTGAAAGAAAACTACACCATCATCATTGTCACCCACAACATGCAGCAGGCGGCACGCGTGTCGGACGAAACCGCCTTTTTTTATATCGGCAAACTCATTGAGAAGGGCCACACCGACGCCCTGTTCACCCGGCCCCGGCTCAAACAGACGGAAGACTACATCACCGGCCGCTTCGGTTGATGAATCTGTTTTTTTCCCGGTCGCACCCCGCGCCGCCGGCAAACGGCTGCGAACCAGCAGGACGGCCGCTGAAAGGACTTGACCATGACCAAACATTTCCAAAGAGAACTGCAGAACATTAAAAAAATGATCCTTTCCCTCGGGGCGATCGTGGAAGAGCGGGTGCAGATGGCCAAAACCGCCATCGAGGATGCGGATGCGCATCTTGCAGAGCAGATCATCAAAAAAGATTATGAAATCGATGAGATGGAAGTTGAGGTCGAGGAGGAATGCCTCAAAATACTGGCCCTGCACCAACCGGTGGCTGTGGATCTGCGCTTTCTGGTGGCGGTCATTAAAATCAACAATGATCTGGAAAGAATCGGCGACCAGGCGGTCAACATCGCCCAGCGGGTCGAATTCATGACCGAACAGAAGCCGCATCGGTTTTGTTTCGATTACGACAAAATGGCCCAGAAGGCCCAGATCATGCTGAAAGAGAGCCTCGATGCCCTGGTCAACCTGGATGTTGACCTGGCGCTCAAGGTATGTCGGATGGACGACGAAGTCGACGCCCTGAAGCATGTGGCCTATGATAAAATAAAGGAAACCATGGAGGGGGAATCCGAAGATCTCGGTTATTACATCAACATGCTCTTGATTTCCCGGCACCTGGAACGTCTGGCGGACCACGCCACCAACATCGCCGAAGAAGTCATTTACATGATTGAAGGTGAAATCGTGCGCCACGGCAGGCTGGAATAACGCGTCTATATCTCCTTACCCGGAAAAGCTGACATGGCAAAAAAACATATTCTGGTCGTGGACGACGAGGAAGACATTCTGGAGCTGGTCCGCTACAATCTCGAACGGGAAGGCTTTCACGTTCTGTGCGCCGCCTCCGGAGAAGAGGCCTTGCGCATCGCGGCCGAAACATCGCTGGACATCATCATTCTGGACCTGATGCTCAGCGGAATCGATGGCCTCGAGGTCACACGCCGCCTCAAAAAAAGTTCCCGAACCCAGTTCATCCCCATTGTGATGCTCACGGCCAAGGGTGAAGAATCGGACATCGTGACCGGACTGGAGCTGGGAGCGGACGACTACGTCACCAAGCCCTTCAGCCCACGGGTTCTCACGGCCCGCATACGGGCGGTCGTCCGCCGCCTGGAAAAAGACCGGGATGCACCGGAACGGACGATTACGCTGCCGCATCTCACGATTGACCTTGCCAGACGGGCGGCGGCGGTGGACGGCCGCCGGGTTGAGCTGACCTTCACTGAATTCGAAGTTCTCTCTTTTCTGGCGAAACGACCCGGCTGGGTGTTCACCCGCACGCAGATTGTGGACGCAGTGCGCGGCGACCACTACCCGGTCACCGACCGCAGTGTGGATGTTCAAATCGTCGGACTGCGCAGAAAGCTCGACCCTTACGGCCACTGCATCGAAACCGTGCGCGGCGTGGGGTACCGGTTTGCGGAGCTTGAATGAAAAAAAAACGCAAAATCGTCTGGCAGCTGTTCCCCTGGTATCTTTCCCTCGTCCTGATCGCCTTTTCGGCCGTCATCTGGTACACGCGCGGCAGCGTGTATCACTTTTTCCTCGACCGTACCCGGACCAATCTTGAGATCCAGGCCCGGTTGCTCGAAACCGTTTTCAAAAACCATCTGGTCACGGGCGACCTGGACAGCATCCGACACCTGTGCCGGGAATTCGGCCGGCAGGCACCCACCCGCATCACCGTCATTCTGCCCGACGGCCGCGTCGGCGGTGATTCCGACCAAGATCCGGCGGCCATGGAACGTCACCTCGATCGGCCCGAAATCGTGCAGGCCTTTCAAACGGGCTATGGCACGGCCGCGCGATACAGCCGCACCATCCGGCGCGAAATGATGTATGTCGCCGTGTCCCTCATGGAGGCCGGTCAGGTGGTCGGGGTGCTGCGGACGGCGATTCCGCTCACCGATGTGCAGCAGATCATCAGCGGCATTCAAATCAAAATCACGGTCGGCGGCCTGGGCATCGCGCTCGCGGCCGCTTTGATCAGTCTGATCATTTCCCGCCGCATCACCCGTCCCATCGAAGAAATCACCGCCGGCGCCCTTCGGTTCGCGGGGGGTGAGCTTTCCCACCGGCTGCACAGCCCCCGCGCCCGGGAACTCTCTGAACTGGCGGATGCCATGAACACCATGGCACGGCAGTTAAAAGAACGCATGGCCGCCGTCATCACCCAGCGCAATGAGTACGAGGCGGTTCTGGCCAGCATGCGGGAAGGCGTCATCGCCGTGGACAGCCATGACCAGCTGATCAGCATCAACCAGGCAGCCCTGGACATCCTGGGTATCGACAGGGCAAAGGCCGAAGGACGCACCATACCTGAACTGATCCGCAGCCGGGATCTGGCCGCGTACGTGACCGGGGCGGTTTCAGGCCGGGCGGCCCAGGACAAAGACGTTGAAATCCAAAACGAACAGCGGCGGATCATCAATATGCGCAGCACACCGCTGATGGACGCACAGGCCAACCGCATCGGCCTGCTGCTGGTGGTCAACGACGTCACCCGCGTGCGCCACCTGGAAAGGATGCGCCGGGATTTCGTGGCCAACGTTTCGCATGAAATCAAAACCCCCCTGACGGCAATAAAAGGCTTTGTGGAAACGCTTGCCAACCATCTGCGCGACGATCCTGAAAATGCGGCGCGGTTTATCGCCATCATCGCCCGCCACGTCGACCGTCTGAACAGCATCATCGACGACCTTCTGTCCCTCTCCCGCATCGAACAAATGGACGAAACAGAACATCTGCGGCAGGAAAACCGCCGGCTGCGGCATGTGGTGGAAAGCGCCGCCGACTGCGTGCGGCACAAAGCGACGTCCAGAAACATTCATCTGGACATTCAGCACGGTCAGAATGTCTGCGTGCGGGTGGATGTCACCCTTTTCGAGCAGGCCTTGGTGAATCTCATCGACAATGCCGTGGTCTACAGCCCTCCGGAAAGTACAGTGCACATTGAAACCGCGCTTAACAGCGATGGACTGCGGATCGCCGTTCGCGATCACGGCGCCGGCATCGCGCAGAAACATCTGCCGCGCCTTTTCGAACGCTTCTATCGGGTGGACAATTCCCGCAGCCGTAATGCCGGCGGCACCGGCCTGGGGCTGGCCATTGTCAAACACGTCATGCAGGTCCACGGCGGCAGTGTGTCGGTGGACAGCACTCCCGGCGTGGGCAGCACCTTCGGACTGCACCTGCCGCTGCGGCGGGTGGCGGACGAAAGGGATGGCAACGCATCGGAATCGAAATGACAAATTGCGGTTCTACAGACGGGAGCCTCAAGCAGCCGGCGTGTACACGCCCCTTTCCGGGCTCGTGATTTTCCCCTGCTTTTTCAGCCGATACAGAACATTTGAAAGCGACCGGCCTTTCAAACCGGTCTCCTGAGCCAGTGTCGCCGTGTCGACCCTTCCCTCGGGCGCTTTCTGAATAGCACCTAGGACCTGTTCCGGTGCGGCCGAAGCCGCTGGAGCCTTGCGGGTGGCGGCTTTTTTCTTTGGCGCCGGCTTGGCGGCGGTCCTACTTTTCTTGGGCGCACTCTTTTTGGCGGGTGTTTTTTTCGGCGCTTTTTTTGCGCCGGCGGTTTTGGCCGATCCGGCCTTATTGGCGGACGTACCGGTCTTCTCCATATCCTCAGCCAGTTTCTCTACCTTGTCCGCCAGCAGGTTCAGCTGTTTTTTCAGTGCCGTAAGCCTTTTGAACATGATCGACGCCATTAATCCGTCCTCCCTGTTGATTGACCATTCAGTCGTTTTTTCAGCGGTTCCCCCGGCTTGAAAACCGGCAACTTCTTCTTCTTCACCACAACCTTTGCGCCTGTCTTGGGGTTCCTTCCGGTGTATGATTTGTAGTCCTTCACATGGAAGGTGCACAAACCCCGGATTTCAACCCTGTCTCCCTTGACAAGCGCCTGGGCCATCTCCTCGAAGAAGGTGTCGACCGCTTTTTTGGCCTCCGTCCTGGACAGGCTGTTGCCCTCAAAAACAGCCTCAATTAAATCTGCTTTGTTCATATCGACTCCTGTTTAAATTCATACACCCAGCAATATAAAATAATTTCAATAGCATCAGTTTTTCAATTGGTCAAGTGTCTTCTCAAATTTTTCGCGGTTGGCGAATGATTTTTCCCGGTAAAAAAAATTGCCTTCCTTCGCCATCCTCATCAAAACCTAACAATTCTGTTCTAAAAGCGCTCGAGAATGCAAATTTTAAAAAAATGCACTGTCTACTGGATTTTCAGCACCATCGCCTGGCTGGCGCTGCAGCTGATCGTTTTCGTTTTCCGGGACCGGATCCACCACTGGCTGGTGATCAGCTGCCTGCTGCTCACCCCCCTGGTCATCGCCGGCCTCTACGGCTGCATCCACGCCTGGTTCGGCGACAGATAAAAAATATTTTTCATTTTGTGTCGCGGAGTCAGCCGTTAGCCGTTCGCTGTCCCCGTTAACGTACACGTGAACGGACACGTGCGCTGGGACGTCCATGCCGGGACCGCTTTCTGACGGCGGTTGCCGCCCTGTCGCTGTTGGCGCTGGGCATGTGGCTTGCTTCACCGCTCCTGTGTCTGCTCACTATCCGCAGCGGCAGCATCTGGCCCGCATTTGTCATCCACCTGGCCGTGGAGGCGGTGTTCATTTTGTCCATATAGACCATCGTCGCTTCCACGATAGGCAAAACCGGGTTGGGCCGCAATCAGGGCCTGCGTGTAAGCGTGGCGGGGATTTTGAATGACATCCGTTGTCGCGCCGCTTTCAACGATGACGCCTTTGCGGATGACGGCGATGCGATCGCACAGAAAGCGGGCCGCGCCAAGGTTGTGGGTCACGAAGAGAAATGCGACCTTCCAGCGCCGGCGGATGTCCAGCAGGATGTTGAACAGCTGAATGGCGATGGTGGCGTCCAGCATGGAAGTCGGTTCGTCGGCGATGATAAATTCGGGCTTGAGCACCATGGTCCGGGCAATGGCCACACGCTGGCGCTCCCCGCCGCTCAGCTGGTGGGGATAACGATTTAAAAAATCATCGGGCGGCGTCAACCCCACGGCCTGCATGCGCCTTTCGACCTCCGCCAAGCGATCCCCGCGCGTGCCGATGTCGTGAATGATCAGCGGCTCCATAATGGCCTGCAATACAGAAAGATAAGGATTGAGACTCTGGTAGGGATCCTGGAAAATCATCTGTACCTTGCGGCGATACCGCTTCAGGGCCGCCCCCCGCAGCCCGCTGACATCCTGTCCCTCCAGCCGCACCACACCCGCATCCGGGTTTTCGAGTTTGGCGATCAAACGTCCGCTGGTGGTTTTGCCGCTGCCGCTCTGGCCCACCAGACCAAAAATTTCCCCCGGATAAATCGCGAAGCTGATGCCGTCGAGGGCCACGACGTCCCTGGCCTCCCGGCCCAGAAAACGCACTTTGGATCGATAGCGCTTGCTGACATTTTCCAGTTCAACGATGGGGGACGTATTATCCGGCATCGACATTCAGGTCCTCCGGGATCGGCTCTTGTTGCACAGGGCCCGGTGGGTTCGGCTGCCCTCGATCCACACGGGCGCGTTGTCGGCGCAGGCGGATTCGGCCAGCGGACAGCGGCTGTAAAAACGGCACCCCGGCGGCGGATGCATCAGGTTCGGCGTCGCGCCGCTGTCCAGGTTCACCGCAGTGGGCGTATGATCAATACTCAGGTGCGAAGAAAGCAGCAGGCGGGTATAGGGGTGCAGCGGCCTCTCGAACACCTCCTCCCGCTTGCCTGTTTCCACGATCTGCCCCGCATACATGACGGCGATGTCGTGGCAAACGGCGGCCACAACGCCGATGTCATGGGAGATAAAAATCAGACCGATGTGGAATTCATCCTGAATCGTCTTTATTTCCTTCAGAATCTGATCCTGAACGATCACGTCCAGAGCCGTTGTGGGCTCGTCGGCGATGATGACGGCCGGATGGCATGCAAGGGCCATGGCGATGACCGCACGCTGCTTCATGCCGCCACTGTACTGATGGGGAAAGTCGTGCATGCGTTTGTGGGGGATGCCGACCAGCGCGAACAGATTTTCAATCCGCGCCGCGGTGTCGGCCGGCGTCAGATTGATCAGGTGGGTTTCGATGGCCTCTCTGATCTGATCGTAAACCCGGACCACCGGATTCAGGGCGTTCATGGCCGCCTGGAAAATAGTGGCGATGTCCTTCCAGCGCACCTGCCGCATTTCCGCTGCAGACAACTGCATGAGATCCCGATCCCTGAACAGCATGCGGCCGCCGAGAACCTCCGCGTTGGCAGGCAGCAGCCGCAGCAGGGCCATACCGATGGTGGTCTTGCCGCATCCGGATTCACCCACAAATCCCAATGATTTGCCCCGGTCAAGCCGGAAAGAAACACCGTCCACCGCCTTGAGCAGACCCTGGCGCGTGCGGTAGCCCACACTCAAATTTTCGACGGCCAGCAGCGTCATGTCAGGATGGCTCCTCCTTTCTCAGCCGCGGATCCAGCACTTCGTCCATGGCGCGCCCCAGCATGTAAAAGGACAGGGTTAAAAGTGAGATGCAGATGCCCGGCGGCAGCAGCCAGTACGGCGCCTGAAACATGTGGCCCGATTTCCAGACCCACTGCAGCATCATGCCCCAGCTGACCTGGCTGGGATCGCCGAATCCCAAAAAGGCCAGCGCCGCCTCCACCAGAATGGCTGAAGTGACGCGAAAGGTCATGTACAAAAACGACAGCGGCAGGACGTTGGGCATGATGTGGCGGAAGAGGACGCGCAGATGAGAGGCGCCCGACACGCGGGCGGCTTCGATAAACGGGCGGTGCTTCAGCGAAAGGGTCTGGGACCGGATGACGCGGGCCACCGCCGGCCACCGCAGCAGGGCGATCAGCAGCACGATGGTCCAGATGCTGAGCTGTCCGAACAGGGCCGCCAGAATCAGCAGAATCACCAGGGACGGCATCACCATCACCATGTCCGAAATGCGCATCAGCAGGGTGTCGGTGATGCCGCCGGTGTAGCCGGCGATCATGCCGATGATCGTACCCAGCACAATGCTGATAAAGGCCGCCGACAGCCCGACCATGAAGGCGATCTTGGCGCCTTCCAGCAGCTGGGTGAAAATGTCCCTGCCGATAAAATCCGTACCGAGCGGATGGCGCCAGCTCGGCGCGGTGGCGTGCGATATCGCGGGGTCGACGCCGGTCATGGGATTGTACATGGGTCCCAAAAGCGGCACAAAAAAACTGGCCAGGGCCATCAGGGCGAACACGGTCAGCAGAACGATCCCCGCAATACCCAGCGGATTTTCCTTGAACACCGTCCAGCCGCCGAGCAGGCGCTGCACCAGAATGAACCTGTAGCGCGTTTCCTGCATGTCAGTATCGTATCCTCGGATCCAAATAGGCGTAAAGCACGTCTACGATTAAATTGGCCACCAGCACCACCGCGGCGATCAGTAGAAAGCAGGCCTGGGCCAGGGGATAATCGTTGTTGCCCACGGCAAAAACCAGTTCCTTGCCGATGCCCGGCCACGTAAAAATCGTCTCCGTCAACGCCCCGCCGTTGATGGAAAAGGCCAGGCTGAGGCCGATGCTGGTGATCACCGGCAAAGCGGCGTTGCGGGCGGCATGGCGGTTGCGGATCTCTTTCTCCGTCAGCCCCTTGGCCCGTGCGGTGACGATGTAGTCTTCGCGCAGCGTTCCCAGCATGCTGCTGCGCATCAGCAAAAGGTAGCTGCCCAGTTGAATCATGAAAAGTGTCATCAACGGCAGCAGCATGTGATGCAGAACATCGAGCAGCTTCAGCAGGAACCCGGCATTCGGGTCAATCCACAGCTCCGGCGACAAAATGCCGGTCAGCGGAAACCAGCCCACCTTGTAGCCCAGCAGCCAGATCAGCATCAGAGCGAACCAGGGCACGAACAGCGTATGGCACACGAGCGCGCCGATCGTCAGCGTCGTGTCCAGACGCGAGCCCTTGCGCCAGGCGGCGATCTTGCCCAGAAAAACGCCTGCCAGCGCAGCCAGTATCGTAGAAGTTGTAAACAGCAGGATGGTGTTGGGCAGGCGGTTTAAAATAATGCGGTGAACCGGTTCACCGTAGTGAAAGGAAACGCCGAAATGGCCGGTGAAAAAATTCTTTAGATAATAGGCATACTGAATCCCCAGAGGCCGGTCGAGTCCCAGTTGGGAAATCAGATGCAGCTCATCCTCGGGCGTCATCATGGGGTCTACCATTCGGGAAACCGGATCCCCCGGCGCCAGGCGGAACAGAACAAAGAGGATGCTCATGATGATGAAGAAAATAACGGCGATTTCAATCAGGCGTTGAAAAATGTACCGGTAGATGTTCATCGCGTAGACTCTTTTTCCTCAAAGGGGCTTCAATGTGCAGAACGACCAGATGTTGCCGATGCCCTCGACCATCTCCACCCAGCCGAAAAAGCGCTCTTTGTTCACTGCCTCCAGCACGTCCGGATTGTACAAGGGTATGTAGGGCACGTCCTCGATCAGCATGTGCTGCATTTCCCACACCATTTCACGCCGCTTTTCCCGGTCCATTTCCTCGCTGGACTTCGCGGCGACGGCGTCGAAACGGGCGTTGCGGTATCCGCTCATATTCCAGCCACGGGGCTTGTCGTTTTTCGAAGAAAAAAAGGACCGGAGATAGTCCGGATCCAGGTTCAGGCTGCCATAGCCCAGAATGAAGGCGTCAAAATCCCTCTGGCCCTTGACCTGGTCCAGCAGCGAAGAAAAAGACATGGGGCGGGCAAAAGCCGGCATGCCCAGCTGCCGCAGCCACTCCTGGATCATCAGTCCACAGAAGGCGCGCCTGGGATCATAGTCCGCCGGCGGTGTCAGAATGGTGAACTTTTGCATGGCCGCTCCGTCGGGAAGCCGCAAGCCTTGTCCGGGCACGGGACGGCCGTCCGCAACCGAAGGCGGCCGGTCCCAGGTGTAGCCGGCATCCGCCAGGATGCGGCCGGCCCTCTCCACCCGGCGGGCCATCGACAGGTCCTTCCCGTACTGCGGAACGTGCGGATTGAACCAGAAGCTATTGGCGGGCGGAATGAACGAGGGCATGGGCGTGCCGTACCCCTGCAGAATACGCGAAACGATAAACGTTTTGTCGATGACGGTGGCAATGGCCCGCCGTAGATTTGAATCGTCAAAGGGCGCTTTTCTGAGATTGAAACCCATGTAGTAGAGCGCGCTCTTCTGATTGTGGTACACCTTAATCCGGCGATGCTGCTTAAGCAGCGGGAGATAGCCGGGCTGAATACTGGCCCAGAACATGTCGATGCCGCCCTTCTGGAGCGAAAGTACCGCCACATCGGCCGTTCCGAACAACTTGAAGACGATTCCCTTTACATAGGGCCCCAGAAGGTAGCCGCCGATCACCTGCCCCGTGCCGAAAAAGTAAGGATTGGGTTCGAGGTGCAGATAGGCTCCCTTGCGATACTCTGTCAGTACAAAGGGGCCGGTTCCCACGGGTCTGGTGACTTCGTAATTCTGAAGCGTTCGCAGGGGCTTTGCGGTGGTGAGGGCGTTTTCGGCCAGGGTTTGCCATTCACTGCGGGAAACGATGGGCGTCGTCAAGGTGCGCGCGTGGAAAATCGCCACCGGCTTTTTCAGATAAAATTTGACCGTGTGCTGGTCCGGCGTCTCGATGCGCTGGATGACGGCCCATTTGGCGGCATAGCGGGGAACCTTGAATTCATTGATAACCCAGGCGGTGAAAATCACGTCATCCGCCGTGAGGCGGGTGCCGTCCGACCATCGGGCGTTTCTCAGCCGCACCGTGTAGGACATCTCCCCGGCATCGTAAATCGGATCGGCGGCCGCCAGCCAGGGGATCAGTTTCAGGGTTTTGGGGTCACGCAGGTACAGCGGCTGGTAGATCTGGGAAAGAATCTTGCGTGAATTGGTGTCGCTCGCCAGCCAGATGTTGAGTGTGCGGGGTTCCTCCGGCAGACCGATGCGGACGACACCATCCGCCCGATCTTCATGACATCCCCAGAAAACCGCCGTCAGCAGCAGCGCCGCGGCAAGACGGATCAGCCGGTATGCGCGCCCCGAAAGCGCCGCCCGATTCACAGTGTTTTTTTCCAGGATTGGTGTTCTTTCATATCCGCGACTTTTCTTTCGATAAAGTCGATCACCCCGGCCTCCAGCTTTACATGGTCCAGCCGGTTGATGCGCGGGATGCCGCCCGGGCTCACACAGTTGATTTCAACCAGCTTGTCGCCGATGACGTCGATGCCGACAAAATATAGGCCGTCCGCAATCAGTTTTTCCCGAATGGTTCGGCATATGGCATGCTCTTTTTCCGTGACCACATGCTTGTAAACCGTTGCGCCGGCATGCACATTGGTTCTGAAATCCCCTTTGCGGGGAATGCGCCGCATGGCCCCGATGACCTCCCCGTTGAGCACCATGATGCGGACATCGCCTTCTTGCTTCACCTCTTGCAGATATTCCTGCACCATGATCGGTTCACGTTCCGGATAGGCCTTGTAATCCTTAACATAGTAGTTGATCAGGGAGTTCAAATTCTCCTGGTCCCGGTCGCTGACCTTGATGATGCCCTCCCCGCCGAAGCGCTGCAGGGGTTTGACCACCATCGCGCCGCCAAAGGTGTCGATGATTTTTTTCAGCCGGTTCGGGTCGCGCGAAACATGGGTCTGGGGTATGATCTCCGGGAAGTTGAGGATGTAGAGTTTGCTGTTGCCCAACACCTGGCCGGTGGTGCGATTGATCATGAAAACCCGGTCTTCGATGGGCGCCAGAAACTCCATGACCTGATAATTGATGGGCGGGTTTTTGCGGAGAAACAGGGCATCCAGTTCGGTGATGCTTTCAAAGACGAGGTCTTCCTTTTTCTGACATTCGATCAGACGCGACCAGTACGCCGCCATGGAAAGATTCCGCGGCAGAGTGACGTTCCACATGCGGGCCACGATTTTGTTGCCCCGGATGTAGACATCGTGATGTTCCAGAAAAAAAACGCTGTGCCCTCTCTGGTTGCACTCATACATCAGGTGGCTGGTGGTTTCGAATTCCGGATCGATGCTCTCCGGATTGTCCATTAAAAAGGCGATGTGCATTTTCAACGCGTCCACCATCCCAACCCGCATCCGGCCGGCGCGGCAGCCGTCCGGATATCCCTGATTGTCGTCGATTTGAAGGGTCACCATACACGATTTGCCCGTCAACATCAAAAGAAAATTCGTTGGGTCCCTGGGTAAAACAATTTTGAATGTTGAATGTTGAATTTTAAATTGCCCCTGCCGTGACCGATCTTCGTGCACGTACACGTAAACGTGCTCGTGC
>Ga0180434_10003216_pt1 | contig 21000 bp, 31 predicted proteins | sample SS_ome_7_FD_132453 | JGI IMG/M metagenome (GOLD analysis project Ga0180434, IMG submission 132453) | Hypersaline lake sediment archaeal communities from the Salton Sea, California, USA - SS_1_D_2 metaG | ecosystem: Environmental > Aquatic > Non-marine Saline and Alkaline > Hypersaline >...
TAAAAATTCTTCGCTATTTCCAACTTCCGGTACTTCGGCAAAAGTTTTTGCAGCATAAGCTTCTGGTGATAGTTTTGCGGCTATTCCTTTAATTCCAGCCCATCCTGCGGGTAAAGCTTCGGCCGCTGTTCCAAGTGTTGCTCCTACTGCGGCGCCTAATCCTCGCCTGCCCTCACCTGCTCCGGCCATTCCTAATCCAGTTTGTGTTGCAATTCGACCCAAAGCGGCACCTATAGGTTCTGCAAATTTTGCACCTTCACCAGCTATTTTACCTAGTATTCCTCCGGCTGCTCCCATACCTGCTGTTAGCGGGATAGATGCGCCTATATCTAACAAAGTGCGTCCTGTTTTTGCTTCTAAGGGGTAAGCTTCGGCTGCTTTTTGTATGTATCCCGGTGTAGGCTCTCCTATAAATCTTCTTACTTCTTGTACTGCTCCTGCTGGGATTGCACCCATAGATTGAGCGGCGGCGTGAACATCTGGTGTCTTTCCTAAGTCAAACTTAAATCCTGCGCCACTTGTAATATCTGATAAGCTTCGTGCGCCAACATCTATTCCCATTACTTCATCAAAAGCACTGCGAGGCACATCAGAATAATTTTTTTTATAAAATGCGTCAGCAAGTTGCTTATCGCTAACATCATTATATTCTGGGTGTTTTTGCCGAAGTTGTTGAAATTTTGTTACCATTAATAAAACCTCATTTCAAAAGATCTCTTATGCCTAACGGGTCATTAGTAGGTGTAGTTTTTCTTTTTCCGGTAGCTGCAATTGTTTGCCCTACTGTTTTTGGTTTATAAGTAGTTGGGGTCGGGCTTGTTACTTGTAAACTAGATTGATATGTAGCACCATCTAAAATTTGCCTTACTTTATCTTGTATTCTTCTTTGCATAGCTGCTGGCAAATAAGATAAATTTGTTTTAACACTACCCAAAATAGTTGGCTCTAAAGCTTTCATTGCGCGTGCCGATGATTGGCCTTGTTGCACTCTCATACGATATAATGCTAATTCTGGTTTAATTGATTGTGCCGCATAATATTGTGCAGCTTTGGATTGTTTTGTTGGGTCATTTGATTGTGCATCCCAAAACCACGGTCTAGTAACTGGTGAATACCAGCCCCCATAATTAAGACCGCTTGTAATAGCTTTTGATAGATAATCCATACCTGCGGTTGCCGAAGCTGCTTTTTGTTGAGCTGCTATCGAACCCGGTTGTGCAGCAAACGTAGGTTTAATATCAATAGCATTAATAGGGCGTGTGTGATGCTGTACTTCTGCAATTGTTTGAGGCATTTGATGAGTACTAAAGTTTTCGGCCGTATTTCCACCGGGAGGAGGAGTTTTTGTGCCAGCTTGTTTCATCTGAGCCATTTGAGTTAAAGTATAACCTTCTGATAACATTCTTGCTGATTCATCGCCGCTATAACCTAAAGTTCTTCCTTTAGCAATCAGATTAGAGCGATCATCCGATGGTAACAATTGGAAATTTCTTATATTAAGCGCTCTTGATTTTTCGTCATGGATATCGCTTAAAACTTGCATCGGATTTATTTTTGATGGGTCTGGTGAGAATTTTCTCAAATACCATAACTTTGACATTGCATCGTGCGCCTCACCACTTAATCCTTGAGCAGCAAAAGGGTCGGCTGCTTTTGATAAAGCTTCTTTAGCTTGCGCTTGTTCTAGCGCAACCTTAGCAGGAGTTTCCATTGCTGATTCACGCATTTTTTGTAGTTGCCCTGCCATACCGACACCAGTTTGTAAGGCTTGCGCGATACCTTGAGGTTGAATCGGTTGGCTAAGTCTTGGGTCTGTAAATGTTGTGACTGGTAAAACCATATTCTATTACCTTTTAAATAAAGTGGGCTGCGATACCGGCGGCGCTACCTAGAGCGCCCCAAATATTACTTTTACTTTGCTCTTGTTGTCTTGCCGCTTCTTCTTGTTGTAATTGTGCTAATTGCGCACGACTCATCAATGAGCTTGCTAAGTCTTCGCCTAATCCACGTTGTCCTGCGAGACCTGTGCCATACAAGCCCAAAGCACGCTGCATATATTGACCATAATCTTGCGAAGCTAAACCTTGGGCAGTTGCGGCAGCCTGCTGTTGTTGCTGAGGGCTGCCTGCCATACCACCTGCGGCCGATGCTTGACCAACACCTTTTAATGCTTGATTTAAAGCAAATTGATATCCGGGAGATTGTTTATAACCTGCGCCAATTTGGGACAGTTTTTGAGTTGGGTCTTGTACTAGGCCTTCATACGGTGCAAAGTATTTCTTTAGAATATCTGGAATTTGCGACATATATTGATCTGCGCCACCGCCGACCATACCACTATCACCCCCAAAACCACCAAATAAGCCGCCTAAACCTAACATTCCGCCGCCTAAAAGACCTGCTTTTGCCCAACCCGGCATACCGCCGCCATAACTAGTAGTTTGCCCTGTATCGGGGTTAGTCCAAGATGCAGTAGTTGGCGCTCCTGCGCCATAACTTACTGGCGGCATTGAAGCCGGTTGCCCCGAAATAGTTGGCATTTGGTAATCATACATCCTTGTATCTCCCTATATTTTAAACCACTTGAACCACTTTAGGCGCTCCATCAATATTTACTTTTACTTCGTCTGTATCTTCGTCGTAGTAAAAAGCGCCTTTTTTCTCGGCGTCCGCTGCCAAAACAGTTATATTTGCAGTAGTTTGTGATGGTACAATGTGACCTTCGTCACTCATTTGTTGCTGTAATTCATTAAACAATTGCTCTAGCATGTGCCTTGAGCTTTCAGTTAAATAACCGTCCTTAGTTACAAATCTGTCATTAATAAAGTTAGGTATTTTCACACTTAAAGTCCGTTTTTTGCCATTTTTATGCAAATTTCGGGGGTTTTACGAGATTTTAGCTCGTTAAGATGCCTTTTTAGCAACATCTACGTACCCGTCTTTACATAAAAATCTACCGTCACCCCAAAAGCGAAGTTGGAAAGTCATTTCGTTTGAAATTCCGAAATCATATTCCGTAAACTTATTCTCCCTGTTAGGTAACGCTTGAATATCATGTTTAACAAAATTACCGAATGTAATCCCTCCATTATTACTAATAGAGAGGTCAATTCGATTAAGATTTTTTGAATCGCCTTGTTCAATTGTAAAGCCCATCCTTTTGCCAATAAATAAATCACTATCAGGTAAGCGCACAGTATTTGTAATTCTTAAACGTGGTACATGCCCGCCGTCTGCTGTAGTAAAGTCACTACTTAATCGATAAATATTTCCATCAATTAAACTTATAAAATAATAATCGTTCGCAAAAAATGTCACTTTTTTAGCAATGTGATTTTCTAACTTCTCATCACTTAAAAAGAAAAACTTATTTGTGTTAAAATCATATAAGTAAGTAACTTTATCTTTTCTAAAAGTTAATTGATAAAATAAATGTCCCTCATTCTCGTAAATAAATCCGTAGCTATCTTCTGGGTCTTCTAATTGTTTTAAAGCAAAGTTAATACCGTCTGTTGAAATTGGTCTTGGCTGTCCGCCTTCGCTATACATAATAACGGGGGCTGATTGTTCGTTTCTTGCAAGCCAAATAACAAATTTATCACCTGCTGCAATTGTTGATTGATTTACGCAACCATAATCAATATTAAAACTATTTGTTCTGTAGTAAGGAAATAATTTATAACCTATATCATTCCAGCTTTCTGTAACCGTTGAACCCATCACAAATAATTGATTACCTTTTCCGGGTACACGTACACAAGCACGACATTTGTCTGGTTTGCTTTCTAGCTCACCAACGTTTTGACTTCCTGCTGGCCATACTGTTCCTTCGTTAATTTGCGATAAACGCCATTGATTACGATCTAAATCAGGAGCAATAAAATATCCATCTTGAAAAGTCACATAACCCGGCAAAAAATCTAATGTTACTTTTTGAAAAGTTGCAGCATCATAATTATAAATATAAATATCTTTTTTATCGCAAATCGCAATTTGTTCTGCATCATTTTCATCTATAAAAACATCGCCACTAAAAGTATCTAAAGTTCCAATTAAAGTTGCAATTCCTTCTGTGATATCTCCAACCGGAATTGTGCGCCCTACTTTTTGTATTTCATCTCGTATTGCATAAACACCGCTGCCAATAACAGCAAGCATAAAGTTACCACGTGTGCTAGTAAAAACTCCTCTACCTTCTGATAGTGGGTCAATATTTAAAACTTTTAAATGTCCCGGTGTTGGAACCATCCAACCATCTGAGATAAAAAAGTTATAGCTTTTTTCAAACGAAATTTTTGCATAGCGACCAAACTTGTTAGAACCAACAATATTTAGTGGTAAACGCTGCAATTGTAAATTAGGCGTAGTTCTTCCCATTAAGGCAACCACCCTGTGCCTAAGTTGGCATATCCATAATTAATTACATCACCTGATCTAAAAGTTGATCTTTTTTTAGTTGTTAAGTCCATCGGGCTTACATAAGTAAGTGTTTCCTCTAACCGTGCTAATTCTTCTTTTGTTTCAGTAGGTAAAGGCATTCCCCACTCGTCCGCAATTTCTCTTGCTAATGCGTAAGTTAAATATTTAATAAAATATCTATCGTACTTTAATAGCAAGTCTTCGCATAAATCCGTAATATCATCGAGTTTAAATTTTCCCCAAAGTTTTAATGGATAATCAACATTAGGTAAAAAGAACATATACAAATCAGCACCATTAAGCTTTCGCTCAATATGCCATTCGTAAGGTAGACTTCTGATATTATCTGCGCGTGATGTTCCAAAATATTTTCTGCGTTGTCGATACTGCATAGAATATCTAACATCGCCAATATTAAAGGTAAGTGTTTCCGGCTCGATTAAGCCGGGGATAAAGTACACCTCTTGACCGGGTACGGCTGTAAAGGTGTACTCTTGATAGTATGGGATAAGTTGACCGTCTATGCCTTCAGTGGCCAGAGCCTCATTTAATAAGCTCAAACCATCAGTAAGCTGATCACCTGTTACCGTTTGGAATTTCCTTGAGACAATTCCCGATAAATAATAAGCTTTGACAATAAGTTCTCTGGCCGTGAAAGGCATAGTCTACCCCCTTGTAGATTTAACTAGGAAAAAGAAACGAAAACTAGTTAATCTATAGCGGGAAGACAACACGCATTGCGTATTCGTCAACCATCGTTGAACCCCAAATACAGTCATGTACCATGCCGCGCTCGTTCTCACCAAACTTAGAACCGTAGTAAGTTCTAATAGATGCACCACTTTCTGAGTCAACACTATTACCGGTTGGGAAAGGTATTTCCTCTGGTAATTGAGGCATTGCCAAGTAGAGTGGGTCACCAGCATAGATCAAACCAGCTCTATGTGAAGGTAGAGCAGTTAATTCCATGCCAGCAGCGATTGTTTGGGTAACGTTCTGATCTTTTCCAGCCACACTGTAAAGTTTCGGGAAGATAGAAATAGTTACGCTATCCGCAACCGATGCAGCATCCGCAGTAGCACGAATTTGCACAGGGTTTGCACTTGGCTCATGACCGATAAACGTTCTATAACGAACATTTGGTTGACCAGAAACGCCATCGCTAAATTGCAGCAAATCGTTTGCTTTGATAGCATCAGCGTCAGCACCAGCACCACTACATGTGATAGCAGAAATACCGCCATCAGGGTCAGTCACAACCGCGGTAATAACCAAAGTTGTAGCTGCGTTTCCGACTGTACCAGCAGTGTGAGTTGGTAACAAGTTAGACTGATACCAATCAGTATTGCTAAATTTGCCGAGCATCCAGCTTTGTGCGATATCTTCGTTTCGATCAAGTACGAATTGACTTAATCCGCTATTTACGATTGAAGCAACCGAAATATCCTCTAAATAACCACAAGCCATGCCAGAAGCAGAGCCGTAGTTTCTAAAGAAAGCCATAGCAGTAGCCAATTGACCAAAGCTGTTGATTGCTGTAGTACCATCGCCATAAAAACGGTAGGTATGAGTAATTGCATTTTGTGCAATATTAGATTCGATCTTGGTACCAAGTTCCGCCATAGCAGACTTACCATATTTATCCATATAATCGCGGGCATTAAAGATAAATTGTTCAGCGCTAAAGGCGTATGCTACGTTTTCTGCTTGGTCAACAGTCAAGTTCTGCACGCGTTGAGCTGAATCTTGAAAAGTTGCAATTAAGCTAGAATTAGTAGTATAACGAGGTGGTAGATCAAAAGACACGGTATCGCCTAAATTCTTCGCCCCTTTATCAAAATCTTTAAACTTTTTGTTAGCTTTTGAAAGAAAAGCAAACTGGTTTAAAAGTAAAGCAAGGTTAGAGTCATTATAGGTGATTACCTGTTGAAAAGAGTTAGTAGGTAAAACCATAAGGTGTATCTCCAATTAAATTTTCTTGAATAGAAAAAAAATAATTAAAGGATATGACTTTAAAGTTTAATTAGTTTGCTAGAATCAGCACCTTAGCCAAGGTTGTTTACGTAACGCACTAACCGATAACTTTTCGCCATTATCCGTTCCGATTGTGGAGGGTTTTGTTTGATCTAATGGCTCGTTCGGTTTCGATTGTTGCTGCTGTTGGGCTGCTTGCTGATTTTTCTTAATTGAATCAGATAAACGCATAAGTTCGTCATGTGCTAAACCTACGCTAGTATTGCATAAGTTTAAAACACTAGAAAACTTACTTGGATTATTCGCCAGTTCGTAAACTACGTCTGCTGTGTTATCCACTGAGTTAGCTAATTCAATTAAATTCCACGGTAATTGCGGCAAATTAAGCTTCGCCACTTTTTCCGCAAAATCAGGGTATTTTTTCTCACCAGAGCTTACTTTATCAGCAAATTGGTTAATTACTTGATTAGTATGCTGCTGTTGGGCTTGTTTTGTTGCAGTATCCGCTATTAACTGCTCAAGTTCCGCCGGTGAAAGCGTAATTTGTTCAGTTTCAGGATTTTTTGTTGCAGAAATTGGCTTGTTAGTATTTGCTTCGGCTAATGCCTCACGCCTGCCCTTTTCTTGAGCTTCTAACTTAACGCCTGCCACAATCCTATTAACCTCTGATTGTGTAAGCTTTTTCTCGTCTTTCTGCTCTGCTTGCCCTTCTTGAGAATTTTTTACAGTTTGGTCGGTATCGTTAGAGACTGGCGCCTGTTCGGCTTGGGTCTCTGGTTGATGCGCGACTTCCTTGTCAGCACTCGCTTCCGTTTGAGTTTCCTCAACCATAAGATAGTCCTCCTTGACTATTTCCCCGTCACGGTACACCTCTGATTAACGCAGTGAGTCCACGACTATTTTACCGTTAGTTACGTACACCCTGTTCCTTTCTAAAGCGATTACAGGTATTCGCTGCTTTTATTAAAAATAAGATTTTTACATCCTACCCCTATATCATTTCATAAAAACGTCAATTTGTCAAGGATTAAACCTCGATTTCTAATGTAATGCTTTAAGTGTGAAGCCAAACTTCACATTGTGAAGCCTATTTTCACATGTAAAGAAGTTTTACATATTCAATGTCAAATATCTTTACATTACATAAGACCGACAATTAAATATTTATTTTAATGTTGGGGTGGCGGACGAGACTCGAACTCGCATATTTTAGAACCACAATCTAAGCCTTTACCAATTAAGGTACCGCCAACATAGATACTAAATGCCCTATCTTGTATACATTCGCCCACTCAATGTATACTGTTTTGTCAACCTTAGCGCATGTTATTGTCAACCTTATGTTAAACAATAACTTTAAGTTTCACGTGTAACATGTTGATCTTTATCGTGTCTATGAATCATATCAGCTACGGCAACTGCCTTATCGACCAAAGTTCTAGCGTTTTCTGCATCAATCTTATTTTGCTGCATTTCAAGTTGCGTTTCGCTTTGACCAACTTTAGCCAAGGCGCTTATACGTCTTGTGTCTGCATCCTTATCATTAACTGAAACGCCAGCAAGCTTGATCTGGTTATCTTTTTGGTCTTGTTCTTGTTGATAAGCAAGCTTTTCCTTCTCAAGCTGTACTCGCATCATTTGAGGGTTAGTTTGCCCTTGTTGGCTTTGTTGTTTCTGAAATTCAGGTATAAACTTCTGGATAGCGTCTTGAAGATCACCAGTACCAGCTAGATCAAGATTTTTAAGAATAAAATTAAGCCCTTCTTGTGTAGTACCGAAGAATTGCTGTAAGATTGGTGACACTTGCATTAATGCAGTCATCTGCTGCAAATTACGCGTTCTTTGAACATTAAAGCTTATGCCAGCATCTACGTTCACATTTAAAGCGTTCGGGGCAAATTTAATCTGTGGTGCGCCTTGGTCATTAATCGTTTGATACTGCTTTTTACCATCTTTTCCAACAATAGGAATTGACTTAGGTGTTACGTGGTATTTTGGTATCAAATCAAGGCAAATCTGCGCAATTTGTTGTAAACATACCAAATAGCCTACAATTGATGGCATAGCGGTAGCATTTGTTTGGGTTGCACCCTCAATAATTGCCACACCGCTTAATTCTTTCTCATTAATGCCTAGTTGTGCATCATAAGTACCTAGGATAGCTTGTGTAGTCCTGTCTGAGCCTTCAAACGCTGCTACCACTTCCTGTGGCATAGGTAGCCTTGGAATCTCTTGTGGGGGGTCTAAACGCTTCTCTGGGTCTTTGTCATAAAACTGGTGGTAAACCATAACCTGTGGGGTTTGGTAGTCTGTGTAGGCTTCTTTGTATTGCTCTGGGATTGCCTCAATTGGCACCTTAAACTTATGCTGTACCATGTTTTCAATTTCACTAGCTAGAGTTTGACCAGCAAAGTTTTTAAGCTTTTGGGTATCTTTGGCTTGATAGCAATAAGGTCTTGTGTATTGCTTTAGTTCAGACTGTAGCGTATCACGCACACGTACACTATCGTTATCAGCAAAAACAAGGGGTAAGTAAGTGTAGTCTGTATCTTTATGATCAAGTACTAAGTTCTCGATAAAGCGATAACGTACAATGTTAACAGTCCTCGTCATTCTGCTATCAACAATCTGCGGGGGTTGCTCTATCCTATCGCTTTGTGCCCATTGATCTAAAAATTTTTCATACTGCTTTTCTGTCATAGTTTGCTTATCAGAAAGCCTTAAAAGCTTGGTTTTCTTGTATTTCTTCTCATAGTAAGTACATAGCAAAATAATCTTTTCTTTGTGGTTCTTATATGACCAATTAAACTTATCTAAGTGTGTAGAAAACTTAAGCCGCGAGGTATTTACATTTGGGTATAAATCTTCAAATTCCTTTTCACGGTATGGCATAATTTCAAAACAATACTCACCATCTCCCTTGTGTGATTTAGTAGCTAGGGGGTCAAATCCGCAAAGTGTCGGGTCAAAAACACGTTCGACTACAATATCCTGATCAAAGCTATACTCATTGACGTACTTAGTGTACACCTTAGCCACACTAAAGCCCCCTGCGAGCATATCGTCGTACATCTCATAAGCAACGTTATCATCACGCATTTGCTTCTCTATGTGCCTTATATGCCCCTCTACAATGTCAATAACTCCGGGTTCAACTTGTCCATTGTTTCCGGGGGTGACTTCAATTGATGGTTCTTGTTTGGCAAACTCGCCCTTTTGCCGTGACACATAGCTTTCTAAAATGTTAAATTCAAGTTCTGGCTTACCTGTATCTTTCAATACTTGCCTATCTCTATCATTCAACGAAGTAATATATAAAAACTTCTTAAACGTGTAATAGCTGTCGTAGTTTTCTTTAAAATAATCGTAGGATTTCTCTACATTCTTCTTTAACCTTTTAAGTTGGTCTTTGTGTTTCTGTGCTAATTCTACCATGTGGACGCCCTCCGTAGCGATTTTCTATGATGGTGTAATGCTGCAAATTCCTTTAACATCTTGTCTGATTTTTCCGTCTCTGGATTAATCGACATGTTAATAAATGTTTTATCAATTAACGCAAGCTTAACTGCGTCGTACAGTGTGTCGGCAATATCATCAAATCTATGCGTATTGTTAGCTGTGATCTTAGCGCAATGGTCTAGACACATCTCAGTATGTTTGCCATACGTTGGCAATGTGACGCGTCCTGTTGAGATATAACGCTGTATGCTTATAAATCTATCAGCCTTGCTACCGCTTGCCCTTGTCCTCTCAAGCTTTAATACTTGTAATCCTTGTATAGCTTCAAGGGATGAGCCTAGCGTGGTACCTGTAGATTTCTTTTCAATTGCTGCTAGGTGTGGCTTAACCTTGTACTTCATGCAGGTGTAATAAAACTGCATAAACTCGTCATATAGGTCTTTGGGTTCTACTCTTAACTCCCAACAATTAAGCCAGTGAATGCCGTACATGCCAGTATCAAAGCCACCGTGTTTGATCTTGTAAACACCCCAAAAGCTAAATACACTTGCGTCGTTGTATTCCTTCTCCGTCTCTGCTGTGTCACACGTGATAAACGTTGTAATTATTTCCGGGTCTATCTCTAAAATGCCAAACCACTCACGTTTAAATAAGCTACCGCCTGCTGGTTGGGGGTTTTGTTGGTGTTGAGCTGCAAATACATAGGGGTTAGTCTCTTGCATTTCCAGTAGTTCGTCTTTGGTATGCTTCTCTGGGTATAAAGCGTTTTGTGCTTCGTCTAAGCTAGGCAAAGACAACATACGCTTTCTGCCTGTTGTATCTGCTTCAACTTCACGTTTTAAGTAAGCGGCAAGATCATCTTCATGTAAGCATTGTCCTATAAAAATGATGGGGGTGCGGAAACCATCATTGCGACGGCTTTTTAACGTTCCCTCGTATCGATCAATGACTGCTTGACGCATGACATCTGAACATACCTCACTTTCCTTGTGGGCATCATCGACTATTATTGCACCCCCGAACCTGTTACGCTTGTAAGCTCCACTTAAACCAGCACCACGACCTATGATTGTGCCGTCTATGCCTGTGCTGTACAGTCCCCCTGCTTCTGTTGTCTTAAAATCATGTTTGGCACTACTTGCCTTGTCAATATCAACAAAAAACAGCTTCTTGTATTCTGGTAGCATCATAATATCACGTATGACTGCACCTTGTGTGGCTGCTAGGCTATGCGTGTACGACGTATAAATAAAACTGCTGTCTGGATACTTAGCTAAACACCACGCTATAAAATGTATTAAAAGCTCTGTCTTGCCGTATCTGGGGGCTACATTAATAACAAGTAAGTCAAGCTCACAATTAACTACTGCCTCAAGCTCTCGTGTAATAGAAATAAAATGCGATTCACGGCATATAGGATGACTCAAGACAAAGTCTTTGCCTGTACGCAATCGATAAAACACTTTTGTAAATAACAATAACGAATCGTATAGCTTCTTGCGTTCTTTCGCTGTTTCGTTAATCGCCTTCTGTAAGGTGCTGCTCACAATCCCTGATAAGCTCCCTCATTGATTTTAAATCACCGGTTGAATGTTCAACTTCCTGTTTTTCAACAAATCCTCTGTGCTTTCCTTTGGTCTTTAAGTAGAAAATAGTCATGACTGGGTTTTTACCCGTTGTTATCATATCCATTGCCGTGCTTTCTACTTCATCCAACACAAACTCTACAATATCGTGATACGCTTGCTTGTACTCTTCGCATTCTTTCACCCAAACGTAATGCTGTGATCTTGCAATGCCCGCAGCTTTTGCAGCTCTTGCGATCAAACCCTTTTGCTCACGTAAAGCTTGAAGCATACAAAGCTGCCTTTTTTTTAAGTGTCTCGTTTTGTCTTTGGTTTTAGTCATGAAAACAACTCCGTTAAGTAAAATACAATATGCGTTTCTAAGTATGCACGTTTACGCAAAGGTGACATTTCGGGAAAGTTAAACTTGTTAAGCTTTAAATCTGTTTTATACTCAAGATTAATTATCTCTTGCGCTATGCGTTCGACTGTATCCTTAATATCAAGCCTTTCTGTGTCTGTCCACACTTCCTTATAAAGCGTTTTCATTTCTTAGACTTCTTGCGCTTTGATTTCTTTGGCTCGTCTTCATCATCAGTGCCGCCAACTTTTAAATCGTTGTCAGTTAACGGTTTTTCAATCACCAGCCAGCCTTTGCCGTCACACTTAGGACAATCAACCTTGATGCAACCAAGTTTAATTATTTTCTTTTTGCTGTCACACATTGGGCACTTTGTCAACATACCACACCCCCTTTAAGTTCGTTACCAATACAAATACCGCGCAACTCTTTTAATGCCTGCACCTTAAGCAAAAAGCGCAATTGATCTTGTAGCACCTTTAAGCCTTTGGTACGCAAATACTCTAGCTTTTTGATTGGGTTCCATCTTTTCATAGCATCCAAACGCATTAACGTTTTCTCAATCTTGCTATTGACTTTCGTCACGTCTCTTATATCGACGCCTTCGACGTCTGCTACCTCAACTTCCATGGTTTCTTTATCTCCGTGTTTTGGCTTTGATGCGAGCATTACGCCGCCTCGCTGCCTGTTTCTTAACTGCTGCCCTCTTTTTTGTAGTTCGTGCGCTGGTATACGCTGCTGCATTTGCGATCTGTTCTGCGTGTTTAGTACTGCGTGGTCGAGTATTGCCGATTTTGCCGGTGCGCTTATAAGCGTCCATCATTTCTTTAACATTGGAGCTATGCGCTTTTTTTGATCTGTCGCCCTTGATAGTTGGCATAATTCAATCCTTTGAATCGTTTTAAGTTAAAATCCGTTTATAAATCATCAAATTATTGTGATCTCTTAATCTATTAGTTAAACATATTTTTAAGAAAAAAGCAAGGATTATCCTTTGATTTTGGCTTTTGGTATGCTAAATTGACAATAAGGGCGGTTTTTCGTCGTAAGTTCTCCTTGATAAGGTTTTTATAATGAAAATATAACCGCCCTCGTTTTTCTTGATTCTTTCTTGACTGGTTAATGCGGATTTAACACCAAATCTACCTAACCAATTGATTTAACTAGCATATCTTATTTGACTGGGTTTTGATTCTTAAGCTTATTTATTTTAAATTATTTCATATTTTTACTTGACAAGTTGGTCATGATGACCTATACTGAAAGTAAGCTAGTTAATAATGATTAGCTAAAACTTATCAAGGAGTACAAATAATGAACAAAATAGAACTAATATATGTCAATATAGATGATTGGAATCACCCAATTTTTAAAGATAATAAAAATAACTACTATGGGGCAACCGACATACTTTTCCCATACGAAGAGCCAGAAAGTAGCGTTAAGGAGAAAGTAACTATTAACGATTTAACATATTTCGGTAGTCGCTTTAATTGTGAGCCAATGGGAACAGATTTACCAAAAAATGCAATTATTAAATGGGGGGTTTAACATGTACAAATCAAAAGCACATGAGGAAAAGGTTAAAATGCTAGTAGAACGTGAGGTTATCTACAACCAAGGGCTGCTAGTTGAGGCACTAATAAAAAATGGATGGGAAGGCAACGAACCCCGTATTGATTGGGATACCGATATAGTCAATATGCACCTTACCGAAGAAGAAGCCAAAAACTTAGGCTTTGATTCTCTAGAAGATGCACAAGACAACGGGCAAGACACGAAAGAAGTTTTCGAATGGTGGTTAGTTACTGATTGGTTGGCGCAAATCTTAGAAAGATTAGGCTGTGTTGTCATCAAATCAGATTACGCTAATTGGTGGGGTCGAACCGAAACAGGTCAAGGTTTAACAATGGACTGCGACCTAAACGGTGTTGCTGACCATTTAATCAAAAAATATGGCTACTAAGAGGAGTACAAATAATGAACACATTTGAAGATACTAGAAATTTTGTTGAAAACTTGAGCGGTAATATTGGCGCACAAATGACAGAAAAGGATATTGAAGAAATGGAAAAAATAAAAGAAAAAGGCTTTAACGAAGGTGAGGCATTTTATCAACACTTTTTTGAATGAAAAATTGCCCCTCTCTCAAAAAGAGGGGCGAAGCTGCCTATTCGGCAGTAAATATAAAGATAAAGATAAAGATAAAACATTATATTTTCTAAGCTGCCTATTCGGCAGTGATGAGAGTATATCAAGACTAAGAATAAAAAACAAGAGTAAATTAATTTAATTTTAAACTTATCAAGGAGTAAATCACATGCCCCTATTGAAAAAACACTATAGCGAGCTACCTAAAAATAGACTTGTAAAAACTATCAGCGATTTTTTAGAGTGGTACCCTAAAAGCCCGTTGCATAGATTGCTTAATTTAACATTGCGTGATTTTAATAATGAGATGCGCGAATATAATAGACAATTTTATAAGCCGCTCCCGAAAAAACCAGCAAGATCAAAAGCGGAACAAAAGGAATATATACGTAAGTATAATAGAGAATATCAACGTACGCGGCGAGCAACTGAAAGATTAAAAAATGAGGATAGATTATGAACACAAAAAAAGTAGTTGAAGAAACAAACGGCTTATACACAGTAATTAAGCCATTAAATGGGGATGAAATTATTAACTTAGCAAAATATGTGATTGCTAAGAAATTTCAACGCGGCGTACAAATTGACAGTACCGAAAAGTGTATGGATTTTTTGGTGACTTCTATGGCTGAATATGAAAACGAGGTGCTTTGCGCTATCTTCTTAGATACATCAATGCAACTAATATCGTTTGATAAATTAGCCGACGGTGGCGTTAATCAAGTAAGAATCTGTCCACGTACTTTAATTAAAAAGGCACTCGAATACAATGCAACCGCTGTAATTTTAGCGCACAATCACCCATCTGGAAATGCAACCGCAAGCCCGGATGATGTTAAGGTAACAAAATACGCACGCGAAGCGTTAGGAATGTTTGAAATAACATTGCTTGATCATATCGTCGTAGGCGCAAACAAAGCAATAAGGGTAGAGGTAACAGAATGAATGAGGAAATCGAAAAATACGGCTGGTGGGATGTTAAATTTAACATAACGCTAGAAAGCCAAACAACGAAAGAAATTGTGCGCTTTGAAGATTTAAGCGAATCAACACGAGAGCATATAGCTAAACAAATTTTTGAGGGCATTACATCAGGGCAAATTTGCGAGATAGATTAAACTTTAACCATACCATGGAGGGTAGACAAATGAGGATAGTAATTATAGACCCCTACGTAATAATGGGGCATCCAATAGCACTTATGACAGAATGCGCAATAGTTGTGGCAATGATAATATTAACAATGTGGCTAACTGCGTTTTTAATGTACAAGTTGAGGAGTTTTTTAAAAGACTATTTTAAATGAGGTGAAATATGAACGAACCAAATATAGTAAAAGTGTTTATGGCGCGGCACGGGCTAGACGCAAAGGGGGTTGGTCAACATATTAACAGATCAGCCCAAACTATACGTAAATTAGCAAATGGAACCCGCCCAATAACCGAAGATGTTAAGCGGCTTTTATGCCACGCAGAGGCAAATATAAAAGCTTTAAATGCAAAAGCACGCATGAAAGATATGAAATATTTTAAAAAGTGCGAAGCTAAGCTGCGCGAAATTGATAAAATGAAGGGGTATTGTCCGTCGGTTACGATGTTCGGTGAAATAAAATGCCGCTGGTGTGGCTGTATATTAGATGAACAAAATTGCCGAGGTGCAACGGTTGGAAGATATGAACCACTACCACGCACTGATAACGAAATAGACCGTTTCACAACAATAGTAGATGAGAAATTTTTACCAAATGACGATATTTGCGACGCTTGTCGCGCTAAACATAAGGAGTAAGGCATCATGATTAAAAAATTTATTATAGGAATTATAATCGGGGCTTTGATAACAGCATTTCACTTAGCAATCATTGCATTAGTCAAATTAGGAGTTAACGAACTCGGGGAATTTTACTTAAATTTCTTTTTTGTGTTGATTATAGGGTTTGTCTCAATGTCAACGTCATATTATTGGGCAGAACGCGAATGATTGAACATTTTCTTAACTATTTTGTTTTGGTTACCAATGGCGTGTGTATAGCAAAAGTTGTTATTCATGGGTTAGATGACGGGTTTTTTTCAATGTTGCTTTTTTCAGCAAATTTAGTATTGATTGCGTTGTCTTTAACATGGATATTTGGCTGACGCCGTAGCCACGCGCCCCTCGCGAGGCTGATAGAGCCACAAGCGGTATGGCGTACACGGCGTCGTTACTCACTCCTACACATGGCAGGCGAGCTATTTGCAAGCTCTTTTGCAAATTCTTTTTAATTTTGCTACGTCGAAAGTAGCAATGCTACGCTAAAAGTAGCGGGGGTCGGACTCGAACCGACATGTACGAGATTATGAGCCTCGCTAGTAACCATTACTATACCCCGCATAGTTTGCCACCGGCTGGACTTGAACCAACAACCAATCACTTATCGAGCGACTGCTCTACCAATTGAGCTACAGTGACTTCCTCGCAGGGTAGGAATCGAACCCACGTTAACGGCTCCAAAAGCCGCTGTCCTACCGCTAGACGACCCGCGAAATTGGCGGCACTCCATGGATTGCAACTATAAATAGATTTTTGCGATACATTGGTACTATCATAGCCTTAAGCTCAAGTCGTCCTATCAGACGCGTGCGATCAAGTAAAGCTCAATCCAGCGTAGAAAGCGTACCTACAGGTAACCGTTCGGACGTGCGTCACTATACAACCCACTTTGCGCCATTGTTCGTTAATTCCAAATCCCCCAATAACTTTGCATTGACTCAAATGTTCTAGTAAATGCAAAATGATCTTTTACTTTTTTGATCATCGGATAAAGTCTACAACCACAAATTATAAGCACTATTATGAAGAACACAAGGTATAAGTACAAGTCAAAAAAAGTCATTTTCAGCGTTTCCCTATTTGTGTAGCATTAATTATAAACTTTGCTAATATTAAGGCTATCACAGTTATGGCTATAGCTTCAAGTAGTAGTATCATCGTCGTCTAAATCCCCCAAATCATCATCATTCGGAACCGCAGAATAATCAAGGCTTTTAATATCTTGCTTAACATTGTGAGCCACAACCGCAATTGACAAATCAGGATGCGCTTTTTTATAATCGCACACATGCCACACAAAATTAATTGACAGCCCAATAACAAAACCGAGCTTAATTATTCCCCATTCCGTCATCGTCTTCAACTTCCTTTGCGTTAAATTTAATTTGTCCTAGCACAACATCAACACGCCCATTTTCTACTGGTTCACGCCAACGCGTTAGACGATCACGAAAAATGCTGTCATCTTCTACCACATCGGCATGTGTCAAGGCATCGTTTACGGCTTTTAGGTAATTATCGCTATCACGCCTACGCTTATCCGGCGGATGAAAGGTTAAAATTTGATCAACCGGTTCCGTAATTGTTTTGTGCTTAAACTTTAATTGTGCCCGTATTGCCGCTTCTGCGTTTTTGTAATAATCTTTAAACCATCTGCTTAAAAACATCTTGCGTTGTCCTTTGCGATGGCATAAACGCTTATTCACGCTTGGCGGCCACGGTAATGTAAGCTTTAGCATTTATTTTTTGCGCTTTTTAGCTTTGGCTTGTAGTTTTTCGTGCTTTTCTAAAACTTCTGCTTGGTGTTCTTCAAACATCTTCTTAAACAAAGGGCTAGAAAAATTTGAAAACATTGTAACAAACTCGCCCAATTTTTGATCAAAATTAATTGCACATCTTTTGCATAAGTCAAAATGTTTGCTCCCCGGTTCTGGACACACTAATGGGTCAATATCTTTTTCCTTAGTTTTGCCCATGAGGACATAATATCTGATATCTTCGTTTGCATGCAGACGTCGCGGATAGGTGGTCTCTGGTTCGAGCTGCTTACCGCACGCATCACAATATGTTGTTTCTCTACGCATAACTTTTTACTCCTTGTAAGTTTTCATATCGTTTCATTTCCCTAATCCTATCTTGCAAGTCAAGCTGATATCCTTCGCTTTCGTTGGGTAACGACCCTTCGATTATTAAAGAATAAACAGCCGCTCTAAAAACTTCGTTTTTAAAAAACTTAGCAAAACAGGAAACTTGTTGCTCTGGTGTTAAATCAATTATTTTTTTTACTGTCATTTTTTAAAAGTTCCTTGTATTCAAAATACCAACACATCATATCTTGCGTGGCACGATTCATAAATTTATATAACAGTCTTCGCGTTTCTGTTGGTACAAAAACTTTTTTATCTGTTAAAAGTTCATTTAAAATTTGACCTTTTCCGCTATTTGCAGCAAAACCATATAACGCATGATTTATAGGTGATTTTTCCGCATACTCTTGTATAAAATCCTGCATCTCTGTAAAAATTTTATCAAAATCAACGCCTTCGCTTTTATCTTTCTGCTTTTTCTTACCCATAATAATTTCCTCCAAAAAAAGTTAATGATCGCAGAGCGTCATTACCGCAGCAAATGCACAAATGAACGTCATAAAAATTATGAAAAGTCCTATTGGAATTAAAAGCGGTAAGAAAATAAAAAACCACGGCCAAAAAATTACGCCGCAAAGTTTTAAAATAAGAAATACTATAAACAGAAATATACAGACTTCATTCATAGCGCATCTCCTTATGCTTTACGCGGCAACGTCATTGTTGCCGCGGTTAGTTGGTTTTAAGCGGCAGTATTAAAATCTTCAGATAACACAAAATATTTTCTTAATTCTGCGTGAACTTCCGCCGTATCCTTTAGCAAATAAGAATCGTTAAGCGTCTGCAGCCTAATATGAGCCTGCTCATAAGTACATCCATCTTTTTTGCGTTCAAGATGACGCCTAATATTGGTGACAGCGGTTATTGGTAATAATGCAAATGGGTCGTTGTCGCCCGTATCTTTTCTGTCATACAAGCCATATTTTTCGATATTGATAGTTGGTATTGGTACTGGTATTTCCATGAGGTTGATCTCCTTTTCAATTAATTGTTTAAAACTTATACATGCCTGAGACGCCCATATAAGATCTGTAAGCCACGATCTCATATCCTGAGTAAAGAGGTCGCGGTAACCCCTAAAGTCGCTAATTAGCCCATTATGATGCCATTTAACCGGGTTAACTATGACAATTCTTTATAAGTCCAGCAAATCCAAGCTTTCGCCGTCATCAAGCATGATTCTCCCGTCGGGGGTTCTTATGCCTGTTGTTGGGTAGTCAAGTCTCTCCTCAAACTTTTCCACCATGTGTACATAATATTCTTCTTCGTCATGTGGATTGCGCCTGTAACGCTTTTTTGCTGGCTTCGCCGACTTCCTTGCCGGCTGCTTCGCTTTCATTTAATCTCTCATCCTTGAGTTTTGGTTGTTTAAAAAAAGTTAGAGGGTTGCCACATATACACGTCTTGTGTTCATGTCCTAATTGACTGTTGCATTTATTACAAGTTATCCAGCTCATCTTCTGGCTCCTCATTTTCCGTTGTTTCTATCGTTTCTTCCCTGTACTTATTCCAGTCTACCTCAGAAAATACTTCCGGTTCAAGGATTACGAATTTTTTTATTTGAATTTCTAACGATTTAATTTTTTCAACGTTGTTTAAAACTTCTTCTTTTAACATTTCCGCAGTTCGACGCTGATAATTTTTTTGATACTCTCGCCATGATTGAGGTATTTTAAGTTCGTTAAACGAAGACTGCATACAATTTAAACCTATAAATCTCCACGTTAGTTGATTCATGTATTTTTTGCTATGTTGAATTGATTGCCAAGCATCATCATGCTTGTAACAAAAACCATAAGAGCCTATGACCGGCTCATCGCAATATTTACATTTCGCTACTGCTTGTACTGCACCGCCTTTCTTTTTAGTTCGGTACTTAGGGTTTACCCATCCACAATCACAAACACGGCCATTGGGTACTATCTCCTCACATTCAGGGCATCTAAGAATTTTTGAAATATGTATTATGTCTTCTCTACGGTTGTGCATCCTAGTTCTCCTTCGTACTGACTAAAATTACCTTTACCAAAAATTGTCTTTGGTCTTAGGTACCCCCTCATCTTCTCATCTTCCCCCCAATCCCTGCTCATCTTAACCACGACCTGCCTACAGGCTTTTACCGAAGACTCCAAATCTCCAAACTTTTCAAACTCCTTTAATCGATCAGTAATTATTTTTAAATTTGCATCCGTTGGTTTAAATCCTTTGTGTGCTTTTTTGTTGAATAACGCTAAAATTTCTAGTGCATATTTTTTATACAACTTTCTTTTATTGGGTTTGTGTAAATTTTCTACAGGCTTACATTTATATTGAGGGTTAAGTGATGGTTCTTTATATAAGACTATAGGTACGCCAGACGTACCTAAGGTCTCGTTAGACGTACGTACGCTATCCGTACGTTCGCTAGGCGTACGTACGTTAAACGTACCTAGTTCAATTTTTAACCTATACAAATTTGAGCATCTTTTGCCATTGAAATATCTTTTTTCTCGTTCGATAAGACCCAATTTGATTAATTCTTGAACGGCATTAGAAAGGGCGGTGCTACCAAGGCTGGTTTTACTCATCATGGATTTTTTAGATGGCCAGCAAATGCCGAAGGTATTTGCATGATCTGCAAGCGCTACTAAGACTAATTTAAGCGTAGGCTTAAGGGACGTGTCCCACGCCCACTTTGTTGCTTCAACTGACATTATATGCCCTCACCATAGGCATAAAAAAAAGGTTTTTCGGCGAATTGATGTGGTGAACGCAGCGTCGTGCTATAGGCTTAAATTCATTTAGCAGCCGCCATCTTTTCGCCGAGAAACCCTTTTTTAAGTAACTCGTATATTGTTCACCATACCCGCATAATAGCGTATTAATTGCGCAAGTCAACCAATTTCTTACGATAAAATCCATTTTTTTTAATCCTTTAAAACTAGCTCTTTGAGCTTTCCTTTAATAAAAATCCCAGCGGTGGCCGCTTCCATTCAAACATCCGTATAGCACCGCTGGGATTTTTACACACCTCTTAATGAAAAAATTACTTGACAACTTGAATGTCATCAAGTAAAACTCACTTTAAATGTAATTTAAAGAGATGCTACTTATAAGAGTACCCCTATTTTTTGGA
>Ga0180434_10003219_pt1 | contig 20987 bp, 19 predicted proteins | sample SS_ome_7_FD_132453 | JGI IMG/M metagenome (GOLD analysis project Ga0180434, IMG submission 132453) | Hypersaline lake sediment archaeal communities from the Salton Sea, California, USA - SS_1_D_2 metaG | ecosystem: Environmental > Aquatic > Non-marine Saline and Alkaline > Hypersaline >...
GGTTGTTCGACCAGATCTGCTGCCACACCGACTCGGGGAATGTCGTGAACGCCAAGACCTCTTCAGCAGCCTCCCGTAGCATCTCCGCTGCTTGGGGAAACCGGTGTTCCAGCTCGTCAGCCACACGCTCGTGCTGTGCCCACACTTCCTTGCTCGTCGGCTGAGCGAAGATCGATCGAACCAGCGTAGCCACCAACCCTTGGGCTCTCTTGGGCACCTTGCTCAACAGATTGCTCATGAAGTGGGTTCGACAACGCTGCCAGGAACAACCCGAGAGCTCTGCAGCAATCGCTGCCCTCAGGCCAGTGTGCGCGTCAGATGTGACCAGCTTCACGCCACTCAGTCCTCGAGCGACGAGGCTACGGAGAAACGTTGTCCACCCCGCTTCGTCCTCGCTGGTGAACACGTCGAGGCCGAGGATCTCACGATGCCCGTTGGCATTGACGCCGGTAGCAATGACCGTCACTACACTCACCACCCGTCCGCCTTCTCGGCAGCGTTGGGTCATCGCATCGAGCCAAACGAACGTGTAGGGACCGTCATCCAGCGGTCGGTTGCGGAAGCTCTCCACCACCGGATCCAGCTCCTTGGCCAGTTCCGGCACCTGGCTCTTGCTCATCCCTTCCAGGCCCAGCGTACGGACCAGCCCGTCTACTCGCCGTGCGGAAACACCACGCACGTAGCACTCGGTCACCACCTGCGTCAGCGTTCGCTCAACTCGGCGTCGTGGCGCCAGTAGCCATTCCGGGAAGTACGTTCCTTTGCGTAGCTTGGGGATCGCCAGATCGATCGTCCCGACGCGGGTGTCCCACAAGCGTTCGCGGACCCCCATTGCGCCGATTCACTCGATCTGTGCTCAGCTGCCGGTACAGCGCTCCACAGACAGCGCTCGCTTCAGCCGACATAAACACCTCAGTTACCGCCTTGACCATCTCACGGAGAAGATCCGTGTCAGCGTCCTCGATCCGCTTGCGCAACCATGCCAGAGTGCCTACTCTCTCCTTGACCATCGCTTTCTTCAAGACGCTGCCCGTTCAGCAGCTCGTTACACCACCTGCATGGACTCTACTGAAGGGTACGGGAAGCTTGCTAGTGTCGCGTCTGGTAACTCAGTGAACGGAAGATGGCCTCAGCGGGCTTGCTCCACTGAAACACCTTCCCCTCCTGATTGAACTGCTCGATGTACGCAAGCAGCTTCGCCACCAAGTCTCGCTTCGATGGAAACCGTCCCCGGCGTAGAACCTTTGCCTGCACCAGATTGAACAACACCTCGATCAGGTTCAGTCACGATGAGTAGGTCGGGAGGAAGTGGAAGATCACACGTTGATGCTTCGGATGGCTGTGCCAGTCTCGTACTTCCTTGGAACGGTGGGTGATGACGTTGTCGAGGATGACATGGAGCTCCTGCATGGGGTAGGTCCGCAGCAGCTGGTTCATGAACGCGATGAACTCGCGCGAACGCTGGTGATCCTCGATGCGGGGAACGACCCGACCTGCATGGACTTCCAACGCTGCTTACAACTGCACGGTGCCGTTTCGTTTGTCGTCATGACTGTGTCGCTCGATCTGGTCTGGCTGCATCGGCAGCATCGGCTGGGTACGATCCAGAGCCTGGATTTGCGTCTTCTCATCGACGCACAGGATGATCGCGTTCTCTGGAGGATCCAGGTACAGCCCGACCACATCGAGCACCTTCTCGACGAAATCAGGATCGGGAGAGCGGGAGCACGTCCCCACTCGATGGGGTTTCAGCTTGTTCTCGCGTAGGATCTGGTGGACAGTGTCCTTCTTCACTCCCGTCGCTTTGGCCAGGCTACGGATACTCCAATGGGTCGCTCCCGGAGGTGTCTGCGTACAGGCCATCACCACCACCCGTAGCCGATCCTCCTCCGTGTACACCCGGGGTCGTCCTGACCGAGGACGATCCATCAATCCCACCATCCGCTCCCGTACAAATCTCTGCCGCCATTGTCCGACCATGGCCCGGGACAGACCGACCTCCTTGGCGGTCTGTAAGTTGGGTATCCCGGCAGCGGCCAACAGGATCAGGTGTGCGCGTTGGACCTTCTGCTACGACTCCGTGCGCGAACAGGCGAGCCGTTCCAGCGTCTTGCGCTCTTCCGGCGTCAGAACCACTGCAACTGCTTGTCTTGCCATGCTTTAGTAGAGCATGTTTCTCAGTATATGTCACGCCACTACGCAGACGCGACACTAGCTCGGTGGTGGAGAATACCGGTCAGTGGGCTCCAATGTCGCCGTGCATGGTGTACGACAACAATCGACAGTTGAGCACAGCCTTCTTGGCCCAATTCTGGGCTGGGACTGTCTTGACCGATAGGCTATTGGGCAGTATAATATTGGACAGGTGGCAGCTGACAACTGAAGAAAGCGAGGCGATGCAAGACGCCTTTCGAACGCCTGGAATCTGAAAACAAAGCTGTATACGTCGTGGATCAGATTCTCTCAGCCATCGACAATGGGACGTATGCGGAAGGGGACAAGTTGCCATCAGAGCTTGTCGTGGCACAGGAGATGGGGATTAGCAGGACCTCCGTACGCGAGGCCCTTGGTGTATTGCGGTTTGTCGGGATTCTTGAGACAAGAGTTGGCAATGGCAGCTATGTGAAGCGCGCGATACCAAACGTACGTGAGACCCCAAGCATAGTCGCGAGGATCCGCGCTCTTCTTGAAGGTGCAGAGAATCCCTTCGAAGCACTTGACGCGCGGGAGGTTCTCGAAACCGGCATTGTGAGAGAGGCCGCTGCCAGACGTACGAGCAGTGATCTGAGCGCAATGGAAGCCGCTCTTGAGCAAGGTGTTCTCGGTGTTGCCCACAGGGATTGTGACCTTCTCCTGGCGTCTGATCTCAACTTCCACCAGTGTCTTGGGCTTGCGACACACAATGCGTTCCTCTCACAAATGCTTTCCTCACTTCTTGAGATAATGGAAAGTGTGCTGTGGAAGGATGTCAAGAAACAGCTTCTAGAATCAGGACTATCATACCTCCGACTTATCCAGAACCTCCACCGTCGCACGCTGGATGCGGTGGCGGCAGGCGATCAAGATGCTGCTCAGGCAACGATGCAGGAGCACTTCGATGCTATCAACAGACTCTTCGGGTAAGAGCAAGTACCTTGTGGAGCTTGCTTCGAGGTCTCACAACGCGTCCACGGCATGCTTGCCTTGCGGAGGGATGCCATGATTATGCCCCAAACACCTGATGCGAAACTGCAGTCACTGGGCCTGACGATCCCAGAGGCGCCTTCTCCGAGTGGAGCCTATGTCCCAGTCAAGCGTGTAGGCGACTTGCTGTTCGTCTCCGGGCAGGGCCCACTGGTGCGTGGACGTCCCACCGTGGTCGGCAAAGTTGATGCCGATGTATCCGTCGAGACTGCGCAGGATGCGGCCAGGATCTGTGTTCTGAACTGCCTCGGTGCCGTGTTGGGGGAATTGAGCTGTCTTAGCGGCGTCAAGGAGATCGTCCAGGTTCGGGGCTTTGTTAATTCGTCGGAGAACTTCTTTCAGCAAGCGCGCGTTCTTGACGCTGCATCCGAGCTGCTTCTTGACATTTTCGGTGAAGCAGGCAGGCACGCTCGCGCAGCAGTCGGCGTAGCAAGCCTGCCACTGTGCATACCGGTCGAGATTGAGATGGTGGTGCGAGCCTCGCAACAACAGGTACAGGAGTGAGTGTGGGATCCTTTTCGCCGGTTTCTCTGCCAACACTACAACAGGCAATCGACCGAATTCCGCGGATAAGGTTGGCTACGCTTCCCACTCCACTCCATGAGCTGAAGCGCTTCTCATCCTTCCTTGGGGGCCCACAGATCTACATGAAGCGGGACGACCTCACCGGGCTGGGACTTGGAGGAAACAAGAGCAGGATGTTTGAATTCCTTCTTGCCCAGGTACTTGCGTCCAATGCAGACGTGATTATTGCGGGCGCTGCTGTTCAGTCCAACTACTGCCGCCAGTTGGTCGCCGCATGCAACGTGTTGGGGCTGGACGTAGAACTCGTCCTGAGGCGTGTTCGAGGCACGGAAGACAGCGCGGTGCAAGGGAACCTCCTTCTAGATCTGCTTGCCGGCGCGAGCATTCACATCATTGAAGGGAACCAGGAGAGCCAGAGAGCGTACATGTATGAGCTTTCGGAATCCCTTCGAGCACGCGGCCGAGAGCCATTCGTGGTCCGCATGGCTAATGACCAGCTACTGTACCCTGATGTCATCTCGTACACGAATGCGTTCATCGAGCTGATGGAACAATGTGCCGCCATGGATCTGGAACCTACACACCTGTATGTCGCCTCGTACGATACCACACAAGCAGGTCTGGAACTCGGCAAGTCGGCGACTGGGGCTGCCATTCGCATAGTCGGAGTAGCGCCCGCCGACTGGCTTAAGGGAGCCAATGCCCTCATTGCCCGCTGCGCAAACGAGGCAGCAGAGGTTCTTGAGCTCACGTGCCGTATAGAACCAGAAGAGATCGTCAATACCGAAGCCTATGTCGGCAAGGGGTACGGCTTTCCTACACGGGAAGGTCGGGAGATGCTCAATGCTGTTGCACGATACGAGGGGATATTCCTCGATCCAGTCTACACGAGCAAAGCCATGGCTGCTCTGTCTGATCACATCCGTGCAGGTATCCTCCCCAAAGAGTCTCGTGTCCTGTTCTTGCATACAGGCGGCGCACCAGCCCTCTTCGCGTATTCGGAGGAATTGGTGACTCATGAGATGAGGAAGAGGCTGCATTTCGTCTCCCCCTCCACTAGGAAGACAAAGACTGGGAGGTGATTGGTTGGCCCAAAACGCAGTTCGTGGTGCGATATGCCATATGGGATTGAAGGCCGTGTGGGAGGTGCTTAGATGTTGCGTTCATGGATTCACCGAAGTCCCTGGGTAGTTGCATTGATCCTGCTCGTGGCAATCTCGGGGGTTGTTGAGGCTCAGCAGTACGGAGGTACGTTGAGAGTGGCGACGGAAGGTGATCCAGTCCATCTGGATCTGATGATTGTGACGGCTTCCAATGCGAGCACTATCGGACAGCACGTTTTCGATACGCTGTTTGTGCTGGACGAGAACAGCGCGCCTATCCCGTTGCTGCTGGAGAGTTACGAGCGGAGTGAGGATGGCACCTATGTCTCCTTCACGCTGAGACAAGGCGTGCTCTTCCACAATGGAGAGGAACTCGATGCCGGCGATGTGATTGCTTCGCTGCGCCGCTGGCTTGAGTATGGGGTACGAGGTCAGGTGATGGCGCCCCACGTGGTAGATATCCTGGCCTCAGCGACAGATAAGTACAAGTTCTCGATTGTGTTCTCGGCCCCCTTTGCGCCTATGGAGAACCTGTTTGCATGGAACAACGGGGGACCCTGCATCTACCTACAGGAGGTTGCAGAGGTAGCTGGAGCTGAGCCGATTGCCGAAGCCGACTACATCGGTACCGGTCCGTACAAGTTCGCGGAGTGGGTCCCGGGCCAGTATCTCCGACTCGTGCGATTCGATGACTACCAGTCACCTCGAGGTGCATCTACCGGCTACGGCGGTCAGCGTAATGCCTTCATAGATGAGCTGCTATTCATCCCTGTGCCGGAGGCTGCAACGAGAGTCGCTGGGGTACGTGCCGGCGACTACGACTACGCGATTCGACTCCCTCAGGACCTGTACCCGGACCTCCAGGCCAATCTTGCAATAAACACGCATCTGCTAACGCCACCGTCGTTTATGCAAATCTTTCGTAATACAAAAAAAGGTCTGATGGTGAACGACAAACTGTTCCAGGCTATACGGATGGCTTTGGATTTCGAGCCAATACTTCAATCTACATACGGAACACTCTATGAACTTAACGGCGCATTGTTCCCGCCTGGGTCCATCTGGTATTCTGACGCAGGCACAGAGCTATATAACAGGGCAGATCCGGAAGCAGCGATGGCGCTGGCAAGAGAAGCGGGCTACAACGGCGAGACGATCCGATATGTGGTTAGTACAACCTACCACGAACACTACAACACTGGCACAGTAGTCGCTGATCAGCTGACACGCGCCGGGTTCAATATCGACTTGCAGCTCTACGATTGGGCAACCGTTGTCCAATACAGGGCGAATCCAGATCTTTGGGATCTCTTCAGCTCCGGGCATGGGCCGGTTCCAGACCCAACGCTGATCACGTGTCTCAATCCAAACTACCCTGGATGGTGGGATACTGCCAGGAAAACGGCTCTGGTAGATGAATTCACGACAACCACCGGCTTCGACGAACGTTACGCAGTATGGGAGGATCTGCAGGCACTTCTCTACGAAGAGGGCTCCATGATCAAGACGGGGGATGGCTATATCCTGAACATCTCCTCCGCTGAACGTGTGGGTGGTATTGATGTGGAGCACCAGCCCGCACTTCTCTTCCCATATTTCTGGAACGCGTGGATGAAGTAGGCGAATGAACAAACGGGGGCGATTGCCCGCAGGGTAGTCGCCCCCTCTCGCTTCCTCGATCATTATGTAGAAGGGACGAAGTACGAATGGCAGGCTATCTCGCGAGGCGCTTCCTCGCGATGCTTCCAACAATCGTAATTGTACTCATCGTCAGCTTCTTTCTTGTGCGCTTCATTCCTGGTGACCCAGCAGCAGTCATGCTGGGCCCGGACGCAAGTGTAGATCAGATTGAGCAGCTTCGCGAAGCCATGGGGCTCAAACAGGCCATCCATGTGCAGTTCCTACGCTATATAGGGCGGGTCCTACAGGGAGATCTAGGGCACTCCATCTTGTTTCATAGACCAGTTGCGGAGCTTCTAGTCTTGCGCGCTGAGCCAACGGCCATACTTGCGTTTCTTTCAGTTGTCGTGGCTCTATGCATTGGCATCCCAGCGGGAGTGCTCGCTGCCGTGAAGCGCAACACCTTTCTTGATCAAGCACTACTCGTGCTAGCATTGGCAGGCATCTCAGTTCCGGCCTTTTTGCTGGGCCTGCTCATAATGCTTGTGTTCGCTGTTCAACTCCATTGGCTGCCGAGCTCCGGCTTCAGAAGTATCCTGTCCTCCGGGAACATCTGGAATATTCGATACCTTCTGTTGCCGTCGGTTACCCTTGGTTTTGGGCAGGCTGCGCTGATCGCGCGGCTGACGCGATCCAGCATGCTCGAGGTCCTACAGGAGGACTACGTGAATGCTGCAAGAGCAAGAGGCGTTGTGGAGCGCGGAGTTGTGCTTAAGCACGCCCTTCGCAATGCCTCAATACCCATTGTTACGGTCGTTGGATTCACTTTCGCTGGATTGCTAGCCGGGGCTGTCGTCACAGAGACTGTCTTTGCTGTAGGTGGAGTAGGGAGGCTTGTGGTTGAAGCGGTGCTAGCAAGGGACTACCCGACGATCCAGGGGATCATGCTTGTCGTGGCTTGCATGTACCTCATCCTCAACCTCCTGACAGATGCAACGTATGCGTTGCTCGATCCCCGTATACAGTACTCATGAGAAGCGACAACTCCAATCGTCGAAGGCCGCGCAGTCTTCTTGTGATAGTCGCAAGGCGCAAGACGGGACTGGCGGGACTAGTCATCTTGGTGGCGTTGGTCTTAACTGGCGTCCTTGCACCCTACATCGCACCGTATGACCCAATGTACATAAGGCCCTCCGATCGGCTCCGCGCTCCGGATTCGCGACACTTCTTCGGGACAGACAACTTCGGGAGGGACATCCTCAGCAGAGTCATGTATGGCTCACGGGTGTCCATGCTGACAGGTCTTTCGGTGGCGCTGTTGTCAGGGATTGTCGGTGGGATGCTGGGGGCGGTCTCTGCATATTTTCCCAGGATTGGGGGAGTGTCAATGAGACTGGTGGATGCGCTGATGGCTTTCCCGGCAATCATCCTGGCACTCTTTCTAATGGCGATTACCCAGCGCGCTAGCCTCGTCAATGTCATAGTTGCGCTATCAGTTGCGTATGCACCACGTATGGCCCGGACTGCATTCGGTCTGACATTGCACGTTTGCACGCTCACATTCATCGAAGCCGCCGAGGCTGTGGGAAGTGGCCGCGTGCGGATACTGCTGCGGCACGCGTTGCCGAATCTGATCTCCCCAATCATCGTCCAGAGCACCTTCACATGCGCCCTTGCGATCCTTGGGGCAGCAGCATTGGACTTCCTGGGAGTTGGCGTACCGCCCAGCGTCCCCAGTTGGGGTGCCATGGTAAGCGAAGGACGGATGTACATGACCTGTGCACCCTGGATTGTCCTGATACCTGGTGGTTTCGTAGCGGTATTCGTTCTATCCCTGAACCTGCTTGGGGATGCAATGCGAGATGCTTTGGATCCTAGATTACGAAGACTGAGGTGAGACGGACAGCATGGACGAGGCGAGGCTGGAACGACGTCCGAGGACAGCAGAGCCAAAGGTGAGAAAGCGTGCTGAAGGCCCTGCACAAGAAAGGACAGAGCAATGAAAGCACTTGTCTATGTAGAAGCAAAGCGACTAGTGATACGAGACATCGATACGCCTGTCCCCGATGAGGGAGAGGTCCTCGTACAAGTCATGGCTGCCGGGATCTGTGGTTCAGATCTCCACGGCTTCGTCGGCAGAAGCGCGATCCGCTTCCCTGAAATGGTATTCGGACATGAGTTCACGGGAATCGTGGCAGGTGTGGGGGATGGCGTTTCGGATAGCTGCATTGGGGAACGAGTGGTAGTAATGCCACTCCTGTTCTGCGGTGCCTGCGGTTACTGCCAAGAGGGTCACGTCAACATGTGTGTCAATCGTAGACTGATTGGAGCAGGGCTCGGCGAAGTAGTCCAGGGTGGATTCGCTGAGTATGTCAGTGTCCCAAGAAGGAACACACTAAAATTGCCAAAAGATGTTGATTACGTAGCGGGAGCGTGGACGGAGCCACTCGCTACACCCGTGCATGCAATGCATGAGATTCAGGCAGTGCGGCACCTTGGTGGAAGCATACTCATACTCGGCGCTGGATGCCAGGGGAACTTATTTGTTCAACTAGCACGAGCGCAGGGGTACGCAGACATCATTGCACTGGATGTCAATGAGGATCGCCTCAACAGCGCGCGATTGATGGGTGCGACTGTTGCCGCAACAGGTATTGACAAGAGCTTGCGGAACAGAATAACGGAGCTGACAAGCGGCAGGGGCGTCGATCTTGTGGTTGACACTGTGGGGAAGCGTGAGCTGCGGGCACAAGCCTCGGAAATCCTAAGAAGGAGGGGAGTCATTGTGCTGGTTGGGCTAAGTGAACCAGAACTCGAGCTGGATGCGGGGAGGTTTGTGAATTCGGAGCTCACAATGCGAGGTTCGTGGTGCTACACAATGAGTGATTTCGCGTTGTCACTTGACTTGCTGCAACGCGGGGTTGTCGAGACAGCACCTGTAACGAAGACAGCGACTCTGGAGGAAGGTCAGAAGATCTTTGAGAGGCTAGCAAGTGGTACTGCCGGACCGGAGGTCAAACACGTGTTTGTGATGGTCTGATGCTCAGGCACGGGGAGCGTGTCACCCGGGAGTGACGGACAGATCATGGGCACAGAGTGGCGCCAGGCTCTTCCATGATGCATACGTAGTGTGCGTTGTATAAGAGGAACCCGCATGATGAATGAGCACGCAATGCAAGACACTGTCGATGTAGCGAGGCACTTCGTCCTCTACGGCGATGGGAGACTTCGCTTCAGTGTTCCTTTCGCTGCAGTAGTTGAGGTTCTGCGGCCGGCAGACTACGGGGTAACAGACAGAATGAAGCGTGGGCCTGAGGGCGTTCTGCAGCATGCGCTCGCCAAGCCGATTGGGACCGCTCGACTAGACGAACTCGCTGCGGGGAAGCGACGTGCATGCATCGTAGTCTCGGACAACACGCGGCCGGTGCCGAACGAGCTGGTACTGCATAGCATTCTGCGTCACTTGGAGGGAAGAGTAACCCAGATCGAGATCCTGGTAGCGAATGGGCTTCACAAGGCCCTGAGCACATATGCGATTGAGGAGCTAGTCGGGAAGAGAATCGCGAGAGCATACAGAATCCGCAATCACATCGCCGGCAAAGATGCGGAATTGGCGAACCTCGGCGTAACGCCGCTTGGATTACCCATTACGCTGAACAAGCAGTTTCTTCTGAGCGACCTGAGGATCCTTACGGGTCTTGTAGAACCTCACTTCATGGCCGGCTTCTCCGGAGGACGGAAGAGCGTCTGTCCGGGGATAGCCGGTCGCAAGACAATCCAAGGTCTGCATGCACCGGCTTTGCTAGAGGATCCACGAGCAGATTTTTGTGTCCTGCGGGGAAATCCAGTTCACGCGGAGGCTCTTCGCATTGCGGAGAAGGCCGGCGTTGATTTCATCCTCAACACTGTGATCGATGAGGACAAGGCACTAGTCGCGGCTGCAGCAGGCAGTCTTGTGGATGCCTGGATGGAGTGCGTGAAGCTGGTTGCCGAGCACTCACTGGTGAGTGTGGAAGAACCCTTTGATGTGGTGATTACTGGAAACGGGGGTTATCCCCAAGACAGGAACTACTACCAGACCGTCAAGGGGCTGGTCTCTGCTGTCAGAGTACTGAAGCCCGATGGGATACTGATCATGGCCTCGGAATGTCGAGATGGGCTGGGCAGCGAGGACTTCAGGAGGTGTTTAGGCACGCTCAGGGGGCTTGGGGACGTGGATGCGTATCTAGAATTCATATCTCAGGAAACTAACTTCACACTTGACCAGTGGGAGGTTGAGGAACTCCTGAAGGTACTTAGGCGAACAAAGCGGATACTCCTTCTATCCAGGGATCTTACGGATCAAGAGATGGATCTCACATTTGCCGAGCGTGTTGGTTCCGTTGAGGACGGGATGAGGGTTGCAAGTTCAGTGCTCGGTGAAGGACTCAGGGTCGGCGTGATCCCGGGTGGACCGTATACCGTCGGATCTTGTGGATGCAAGAGCGAGGTCATGGCCGGTCTTGGGACCCAACGTGGTGCGCCGGTCAGCGAGGAAGACAGAGGAGCACAAAAGGATTGACCAGGGCATGTGGGGTTCCATGTGCGGAATGCGAAGTGCTGAGGGGATGACGCGTTGGGAGGCTGCTGGTGAGCGCAACGGAATCAGCTGCAGGATGCGGCTGAGACACGACCGCGTCGGGCGCAGCGGGCTCGACGAACGAAGGAGGAGGCATGAAGGGATCGAACGGGACCCGACCGTGGATCACGGATCGAGCGTTCATCAGTCCGTGGGCCTATGAGGTGAACACTGCCCTCGAGCTGCCGGCGCGGGCAATGATCTATGACGTCACGCTGCGCGACGGCGAGCAGTACGCGGGTTTGGTCTTTACGAAGCAGGATAAGATTCGCCTTGCGGAGGCCCTCGACGACCTCGGGATCCAGCGCCTCGAGGCGGGGATGCCCGCGGTCTCTCGGGACGATTTCGACGCGGTTCTCGAGATCTCCAAGCGCGTGAAGGCGAACGTCGTCGTCTTCTGCCGCGGGATGAGGAGCGACGTCGACCTCGCGGTTGACGCGGGCGCTTGGGGAGTGATCGTTGAGCTGCCTTCGAACCAGTTGCTGATCGAGAAGGGCTACAACTGGACACAAGCGGACGTCATCAAGAAGGGGATCGATACCTGCAATTACGCGAAGAAGAAGGGACTTCACACAACGTTCTTCCTGATCGACTCGAGTGGAGCGGATCCCGACTTCTTGAAGTCGACTGTCCAAGCGGTCGTCGCGGAGACCGACATCGACTCCTTGGCCGGTGTTGATACATTCGGCCGGTTGCATCCAATGGCTACGGAGCGGTTCGTGGAGAGTCTGCGGGCCTGGTCCGGCGTGCCCATCGAGATTCACGTTCACAACGACTTCGGTCTGGGGGTGGCGAATTGTCTCGCCGCGGTGAAGGCGGGGGCCCAAGTCGTGCACACGAATGTACTGGGGCTGGGCGAGCGATCAGGGGGCGTCCCGACCGAGGAAATGGCGGTCGCGCTGGAGTTCTTGTTCGGCGTTGATACCGGTCTCGACCTGCGGAAGCTGAACGAGGTCGCCCGAGTCTTCCAAGAGGTGTCGGGTGTTCCGGTACCCGGCCACAAGCCAGTGGTCGGCAAGAATGCCTTCGCTTACGAGGTGGGTATCGCCGCGATGTTCTCCTATCGCCTGTTCAAAGAGGGCCATCCACTTGGCGTGATGCCCTACCATCCCGAGCTCGTAGGAAATCAGTTCTGGATTGCGATAGGAAAGAAATCTGGCAAGTACAGTGTCCTCTGGCAGCTCGATAGGATGGGACTCTCGGCATCGGAGGAGGCCGTACGGGAGGTCGTTGCTCGCATCAAGGCGATGTCGATTCGTGAGCGACGCATGTTGACCGAAGGGGAGTTCCGCGGGATCTTCGAAGAAGTTCAGCACAGCATGACCTAATCCCAGGGAGCATCGTCATCACAGTGGAGAGAGGACCCTTGACGAAGGACATCGATGGCCTGTTGGAAGCGTACGGTTTCGCGTTCCCACAGCACCGGCTGGCACGAACACCGGAGGAGGCCGCACGGGTGGCGGAGGAAATTGGCTTCCCCGTGGTGCTCAAGATCGCATCACCGGATATCCTCCACAAGATCGACGTGGGCGGCGTCGAATTGAGTGTTGGCGACCGGGCGGAGGCGGAGGCTGCTTTCCGTCGAATCTGTTCGACTGTCGCCAAGCGATCTCCAGGCGCTCGTATCGACGGTGTCCGGATCGAGGAGTCGTGCACAGACGGCTTGGAGATCTTCATCGGGTTGGAGCACAACGCGCAGTTCGGTCCGACGATCGTCTTCGGACTCGGGGGAATCTTCGCTGAGGTGATCCGAGATGTGACGTTCCGGATTCTGCCGATCGATCGAGGAGACGCGGCTGCGATGCTGAAGGAGATTGCCGGTCGAAGGATCCTTGAGGGGTATCGCGGGCAGCCGGCCGCATCCCGCGACCTTCTGGTAGAGCTTCTCGTGCAGGCTGGGCGTCTCGGATTGGACCAGGCTGATCGTTTGATGTCCGTTGACCTGAATCCGATCGTCATTCACGGAGGAGACCACCGGGTACTCGATGCCAAGGGGATTTGGGCGGAGGAGCCCCGACGCACAGCGGAACTGACGTCGAACGTGGCATTTCTGGAACGTTTCTTCGATGCGACGAGCGTTGCGGTCGTTGGCGCGTCGCAGAAGCCGGAGAAGATCGGCCACGCGATCCTGCACAGTCTCGTAAACATGGGATACCGAGGGGGGGTCTACCCGATCCATCCCTCGGCGAGCGAGATCATGGGAAAGAGAGCGTATCCGTCCGTCCGCGAGGTTCCCGAGCCAATCGAACTCGCAGTGGCCGCAATCCCACTCGCATCGATTCCCGAGGTTCTCGATGACCTGTTTGCAAAGGGGATCCACAACCTGGTGATCGTCTCGGGGGGGGGGAAGGAGCTCGGCGAGGCCGGAATCGACGTTGAAGAGGGAATTGGGGGAAAGGCGCGCGGTCTCGATGTGCGTATCGTAGGACCCAACTGCATAGGCGTCTTCAACGGACACAATCGCCTCGACACGTTCTTCCAGCTCGGCGAGCGCATGACACGGCCGCGCCCAGGGAGCTTGGCAGTGCTCACGCAATCGGGGACGGTGGGTGTGGCCCTGCTGGAGCAAGCAGGAGCTGTTGGCATAAGCAAGTTCGTGAGCTACGGGAATCGGATTGACGTCGACGAGGCGGATCTGTTGAGCTACCTGGCGGAGGACACGGAAACGGCCGTGATCGCCTGCTACATCGAGGGTTTGAACAACGGAAGGAAGTTCCTGCAGGCGGCGAGAGCGGTCACGGAACGCAAACCGGTCGTCGTGTATAAGGCGGGACGCGCGCCGGCGGCGGCGAAGGCAGCCGTCTCCCACACCGGCTTCTTCGGGGGCACCTACGGGCCATGGCTTGGAGCTTTTCGGCAGGTGGGCGTCACCGTGGTTGACAGCGTCGACGGCCTAATCGCTGCGGCCAAGACACTGGTCATGCAGCCTGCGGCAAGCGGAAACCGAGTGGCAATGATCAGCAATGGCGCGGGACCGATGGTACAGGCACTGGACCTCTACGAGCAGCATGGTCTGCAGCTTGCAGAATTGGCGGACGCAACGGTCGAGCGGCTCAGAGAAGCCTACCCACCGTACTTCCTGGCCAAGAACCCCGTGGACGTCACGGGATCGGGGACCGTCGACGACTATGCGATCGGCATCGACGCCCTGCTTGGGGATCCCGGGGTGGACGTCGTCATGCCGTGGCTTGTCTTCCAGGATCCGGCACTCGGCGAGGGAATCGTAGACGTGCTGGACCGTCTGTCCAGGGGCTCCGAGAAGCCGATCGTCTGCGGGGCGATTGGGGGCATCTACACGGAAGGGATGTCGTTGAGGATTGAGGAGATCGGCGTGCCCGTTCTCCGCTCGGTCCCTGACTGGGTAGTGGCCGCCGCAGGGCTTGTAGGACGGGGACGCCGCTGTCTCGAGCAGGGGAAGGGGAAGATCGAATGAGGCGCATTCTGGTCCTGGTCAAGCACGTTCCTGCGACGGAGCGGGTGAAGATGGACCCGGAGACCGGCACGATGGTTCGGAAGGGACTGGAAATGGTCATCAATCCTCTCGATCTACACGCGGTCGAGGAGGCGGTACGTCTGAAGGAACGTTCGGAAGGCGACCTGCAAAGCACGGCGATGACGATGGGCCCCGCCGCCGCCGCGGAAGCCATTCGCGAAGCGATCGCGATGGGATGCGACGATGGAATCCACCTGTGTGGGAGGGCCTTTGCGGGGTCGGATACGTGGGCCACGGCCTACGCACTGTCCCAGGCAGTGCGGCGACTGGGAGTGATCGATCTGGTGTTGTGCGGAGAGCGTGCGACGGACGGGGAGACCGGACAGGTAGGGCCGATGGTCGGCACCATGCTCGATATCCCGGTACTGACCTACGTGAGCGGGATCGAGGAAACTGAGGATGGGACCCTCGTCGTCCGTCGTGCGATCGAGGGCGGTCACGAGGTAGTGGCGAGCCCCCTCCCAGCGCTGGCCTGTGTCGTGAAGGAGATGAACGAGCCGAGGCTTCCCACGCTGGGAGGGAAGATCGCCGCGCGGGAGGCCGAGATTCCCACCTGGGGCCCGAAGGAGATCGAGGCGGACGAGGGGCTGTTAGGCCTCGATGGGTCGCCGACGCGGGTGGTGAAGGTCTTCTATCCGACGATGGCGCGGGCCGGCGAGATCGTCTCGACGGAGGAGATCTCGGTCGAAGCGTGCGTGGATCGCCTGCTTGCGTTTCTCGCCCGTTCGAGCGTGGTTGAGGAGAGGGGTTGACGGGGATGGCTCGGGGGATTTGGGTTCTCGGAGAAGAACGAAACGGTCGCATCCACACGGTCTCCTTCGAGCTGCTGGCCTGGGGACGCGGCTTGGCTGACGCGGTGGGCGAGACGCTGACGTGCGTGATCCTCGGGGCCGCCGTGACCGAGCAAGCGTCCTCGTTGATCGCTCACGGAGCGGACAGGGTGGTGGCAGTGTCGCATCCGGGGCTCGGAGTGTTCCTCCCCGATCCGCACGTCCGCGTTCTGACGAGACTGGTGAAGGAGTACGAGCCGGAGGTGTTGCTCGCCTCGGCGACAACGATGGGCAGGACGTTAATGCCGATCCTTGCGGCGCGGCTTCACACGGGGTTGACCGCGGATTGCACCGGCCTGGAGATGGAACCGGCGGAGCGGCTGCTGCTGCAATCGCGCCCGGCGATCGGTGGAAACGTGATGGCCACCATCAAGACGCCGTCACACCGTCCGCAGATGGCGACCGTGCGACCGCGCTCGAGGAATCCCCTTCCAAGGGATGCTGCCCGACGAGGAGAGATCATCGAGGAGCGCGTCGACGAGGAGGAGCTTGCTTCGTGTGTGAAGCGACTGGGGTTCGAGCCCGACCCGACGAGCGAAGCGCCGATCGAGGATGCGGACGTGGTGATCGCCGGAGGCAAGGGCTTCAAGAACGCGAAAGGATTCGCCCAAACCTTCGAGATCGCGACGCACCTCGGCGGAGCGGTTGGAGCGTCGCGGCCCGCGGTCGATCAGGGCTGGGTGGGGTACGCGCATCAAGTGGGGCTGAGTGGGAAGTCGGTGACACCGAAGCTGTACATGGCTCTCGGCATCTCGGGATCGGCGAATCACGTCGCGGGCATGTCGTCCGCGGAGACAGTGGTGGCAGTGAACAAGGATCCCGAAGCCGGCATCTTCCGGATCGCGGACTTCGGGATCGTCGGATCCTTGGAGGACGTGGTCCCGGTGTTGTTGGAGCGGCTGGATCGCGCCACCCACGCGAGAAGCGAAGGGACGCCGTATGCGTGACTACGGAAGAGTGACAACGGCGGTGGTCGAGGCGCTGCAGGACATCGTCGGGGCGCGAGACGTGATTCACGAAGACGTGGACCGGCTGGAGGGCTACGGTGCCGATGAGGCGGGCGGGCTCTACCGAGGGACACCGGACGTGGTTGTTCGGGTGACGACGAGCGAACAGGTGAGCGAGGTGTTGAAGCTCGCGAACCGGGAGCGGATCCCGGTGACGCCGCGGGGGGCCGGGAGTGGGCTTGCCGGAGGAGCGGTCCCGGTGCAAGGGGGGATCGTCCTTTCGTGTGAGAAGATGAACCGGATTCTCGAGATCGACACGGTGAACCTGGTGGCCGTCGTGGAGCCTGGGGTCGTGACGAACGACTTGTGTAAACAGGTTGCCGAAGAGGGGCTGTTCTACGCGGGCTATCCGATGAGCGTGGAATCGAGCTTCGTCGGAGGGAACGTGGCGTGCAACGCCGGCGGCGCAAAGGTCGTCAAATACGGGGCGACCGCCGCGCACGTGTTGGGGTTGGAGGTCGTCCTTCCGACCGGGGAGATCGTCGAGATGGGTGGCAAGCGACGGAAGGACGCCAGCGGATACAGTCTGTTGCGGCTGTTCGTTGGTTCAGAGGGGACCCTAGGCGTGTTCACGAAAATCTATCTCAATCTCATCCCCGAACCGGGACGGGTTGCCGATCTCCTCGTACCCTTTCCGAGCGTGGCGGACGCGATTGCTGCGGTTCCGAACGTGATGATGGCGAGCAAGCAGCTGCCGGTGGCGGTGGAGTTCATTGATCGGCTCTCGGTGGCGCACTGCTCCACCTACACGAACTCGACGCTCCCCTACCAGGATGAAGCCGGCGCCTACCTGATCCTGCAGCTCGACGGCAGGACAATGCGGGAGCTGCAGGACGTTTATGAATCGGCGGGGCAGGCGTGCCTCGACAACGGGGCTCTCGAGGTGTTCGTGGCGGACAATCCCTTCGCCTCGGAGCGGATCTGGGACTTGCGGAGGAACTGGTTGGAGGCGTTGAAAGAGATCGATCCGTGGGTGAGCATCGGGGACGTCGTCGTGCCGGTCTCGGAGATCCCGCGGATGATGCGGTTCATCGACCGATTGTCCGAAGAGTACGAGGTGGAGATCCCGTGCGCGGCGCATGCAGCGGATGGGAACATCCATCCAGCGCCCCTCAAGCCAGCGGAGATGGCGCCCGAGGAATGGAAGGAGACGATGGAGGAGATCTTGGAACGGATCGCGGAAGAGGCGGCAAGATTCGGAGGAGCTGTAAGCGGCGAGCACGGGATCGGCTTCGTGAAGCGTGGGCTGCTGGAGAAAACGAAACCGCTCGAGGTCGATGTGATGCGGCGGCTGAAGGAGGCGCTCGATCCGAACGGAGTCCTCAATCCGGGGAAGCTCTTCCAAGGCGGGGACATGGCGAACCAAGGGAAGTCACGAATCGACAGTGCTCGCGCGTCCTAGATTACGCGTGAGCAGCAATCTCTGAATTGCCGGAGAGGGTGGAATACAGCCCTAGATGGAGGTGGTGTTTCGTGTTGTGTACCGCTGAGTCAGGCACTGCGAGGCTGACTGTGTTCAGTGCGGGGCAGACTCTCATCGAGGAGGATCTTTCGCACTGCACGCACCCTGACTTCCTGGCCATAAGATCGCTGGCGCACAATGCCGATCTTGGCTTCACGAACTTCGAAGGGACTGTACGTGCAGGAGAGGCAACGAAGATCGTCAATCTTCACGGCATTGAGCCTGAACTCCTTGATTTCCTTCCTTGGATGGGGTTCAAGCTTCTCTCGCTAGCGAACAACCATGCATTCGACCACGGCGCGAGAGGTCTTCAGGCAACTGTAGACGAGGTGAGAAGACGTGATCTTGCCGGGGCAGGGGCTGGGTGCAATCTCAGCGAAGCACAGAAACCCGCCTATCTGAATACTCCCAAGGGAAGGATAGCTCTCATAGCCATGACAAGCACCAATGCGCTGCCCGAAATTGCATTGGCCTCAGACAGTTCGACTTCGGAGGAAGGCCGGCCTGGCGTCAATCCTCTAAGGCACGAATCTCTCGTTCAAACAGTCCTGGACGACGAGTGGGAGTATCTGAAGAGACTCGCAGAACGTATTGGGTTGACCGTCCGGAACAAGCGAGACGTGGCATGCGGATGGCAGGTGGATACAGATGGGATCCTTCATTTCGCAGAGGAGGCGCGGTTTCTAGCGGGAGAGGGCTACGCTCAGCAAGTGAAGCTCAATCAGGCCGATCGCGCAAGGAATCTTAAGCAGATCTCGGACGCGGCAAAAAAAGCGGATTACGTTCTCGTGTCTTTGCACGACCACCTCTGGGCATATCATTGGCAGGACGTCTTGCCCTGGAAGCGCGCCTTTGCCAAAGCGTGCATTGACGCAGGTGCAGATGCATTCCTTGGTCATGGAGTTCCTGCGCTCAGCGGAATAGAGATATACGAGAACCACCCCATTTTCTATGGCCTCGGTAACTTCGTCTTCCACGAGACACCAGGGAAATGGCATGTGCAGGAGGTGTGGGAGTCCGTCGGAGCTCTCATAGCTTTCGACCGAGGTCAGCTAGCTTCAGTGCAACTCGTACCTGTGGTTCTAGGTGACAAGGCTGGGCACTGCGATGGTGAGTACGATGCACGCCGCTACCCCTTCATGGCACGCGGGGATCGCGCGAGAGGCATTCTGGAGAGAGTAGAACGTTTGTCGGCTCCTTTTGGAACGAGAATGCGGATTGAGGAAGGAATCGGAGTGCTCCGGTTGTAGTCTCTCATGCATCCTGGACATAAAACAACGCATAGAGCTGTAAACACATGACAGGGGGGAGAGATGTATTGTGATGTGATCCTTGCGGGCGGCCGTGTGGTGACGGGATGCGGTAACCCCTGGTATCGAGCAGACATTGCTCTGAAGGATGGGAGGATAGCTGCAATCGGCAGAGCACTGGGAGTTCATGCTGATGAGGTGGTTGATGTACAGGGGATGATCGTCTGTCCCGGCTTCATCGATGCCCACAGTCACTCTGACTTCGAGTACTTCGCGGACTCCGCTGCCCAGAGCAAGGTGAGGCAAGGAGTCACGCTTGAGATCATCGGCAATTGCGGCTTCAGTGCTGCTCCCTGGAAAGGCGCGAGCAGACGGCCAGAGAGAACACGTGGCTATGCCCCTACCTGGGAGAGCATGCCTGAGTACCTGGACGCATTGGACCGGACAGAGAAGGCAGTGAACATAGCTGTTCTCCTAGGACATGGGACATTACGTGCCGCGAATGTCGGACTCAATGATCGAGCCGCAAGCGACAGAGAACTCGGTGCCATGCAGGCAGCACTTGCAGAAGGACTCGTAGCAGGCAATCTTGGTCTTTCCCTCGGTCTTTATTTCTCACCTGGGAGCTACGCAACCAGAGAAGAACTTGTGAAGCTTGGGAGCGTAGTGGCCAAGCATGGCGGTCTCGTTGCAGCTCATATACGCGACGAGGGTGTAGTCTCCGTTGGTTTCTCAAACGCGGTAAAGGAATTCCTTGAGATCGGACGCGAAGCCAAGGTCCCGATTAACATATCCCATATCAAAGCGCACGGTCCTGCGTCATGGGGCCTTTCCGAAACGATTCTCTCGCTGCTGGACGAGGCCAGGGTTGAAGGTGTGGAGATAACCTGCGACCAGTACCCATACGTCGCGAGTGGAGGGCACATTGCAACTGATTCGCTCCCGCTTTCATTTCAGGCAGGTAAGACCGCAACAGAGATAGCCAAGGAATTGGAGAGAGCAGCCGTCCGAGATGAGCTAGTCGATGAGGTGCGAGAGAACATAGATAGACGGGGCGGACCTGAGAATCAGATTCTGGCGAGTTACGCGCCCGATCGGGCCCTTGAGGGCACCACGATTGCTGCCCTCGCAAAGCGAGAGGGAGGGGATCCTGCCGGTGTGGTGATGGATCTCCTTTGCAATGCTGGGAAGGATTGCCTGGCTATTGAATGGGTTTCTCGTGCCATGAGCGATGGGGATGTCGAGAGCTTCATGCGCTATCCCTGGACGATGATTGGAACCGATGGCGCTGCACTCTCAACCCAGGGTCCGCTCTCATCTGGACGTCCTCATCCAAGGAACTTCGGGAGTTTCCCGCGAGTCCTCTCCCTGTACGTGCGGGAGAAGAAGATCCTGCGTCTAGAGGAAGCAATCCGGAAGATGACATCACTCCCTGCTCAGGTATTCGGGATATCAAACCGTGGCGTCCTTACAGAAGGGAACTGGGCTGACATCGTGGTGTTCGATCCTGAGACGATAGCAGACGTGCCTTTCAGTCACCCCAAGCAGTACCCATCGGGCATACTCCATGTACTCGTTAATGGAGAATGGGTAATCAGGGACCGCGTCTTTACGGGAGCTCTTCCAGGGAGGGTCGTGCGCAGTCGGACAGCTGTCGCTTGACGGGAGGGAGTACAATTAGCTTGGAAGTCGGCCCATAGTCGGCTGAGTCAAGTTCGTGCGAATACCTCAATGGAGTTACCCTGGTTCCGCGGACAGTGTAGCGCTTGACTTCTCTGACCCAACTTTGACAGTTGGGGAAGGCCTTTTTGTCAGAAACGCATTCCTGATGGGGTTTGCGCGCATGGCCGACAAGGTTCTAGTGGCAATCTGGTGTAACATTCTGCCCCTTGTCAC
>Ga0180434_10003221_pt1 | contig 20980 bp, 12 predicted proteins | sample SS_ome_7_FD_132453 | JGI IMG/M metagenome (GOLD analysis project Ga0180434, IMG submission 132453) | Hypersaline lake sediment archaeal communities from the Salton Sea, California, USA - SS_1_D_2 metaG | ecosystem: Environmental > Aquatic > Non-marine Saline and Alkaline > Hypersaline >...
CGTCACCATCACGCTCCTCAGCCAACGTGCGTCCCAAACGCGCTTGCAGACGCCGTCAACATGATCGCGCATCACGCGACGCCCGACAAGATCACACAGGTATGTTGGCGCTGCCAGAGTATGTAGGGTCCGCCGTGCGGACCGCATTGGGCGGCGTGTTTGGCCGCTGGTGCGAGATTCCCATCTCGCACCTGAAGCACACCGGTGACGTCTACCTGTCAACCCGCTCGCAGACGATGCGCTGCCCCGCCGTGTTGACCTCGAGCGCTGTCGCCGGTCTGCTGCCCTCGCGCACGAAGCGGAAGTCGATGTCGCGCATGTAGAGCAGGTGATATTTCTTCGTCGGTGATTCCGGGAGCAGCTCGAAGCGCGGCATGCTCATGTAGCGGCCGTAGAGTTTGTCACCCTCCCTGCTGATCGTCAGGCACGCGCCAGGCATGACATCGTCGGGCACCTGGTATTTCCCGACGTAGGCCGCCAGGAACTTCGGCTCCACCTCGATGAGCCTCCGGCTCGCGCGCCGCTGGTCCAGGCTCTGAAGCCTCTTCTTCCTGAACTTCTCCCACCCGGCGGATTCCGAAAACAGCGATGGGATCGTGACGTAGCGTTCACCCCTCTTCAGCTCCTCGGCCACGTCGATGACCACGGCATTCTCGAAGTCGTGGAAGTGATACAGATGGACCAACCCCCTTTTCAGATCGTAGACGTTGCTGTACAGCGTGGCCGCCTGGCCATCCGCGTGTACCGCGTCCAGCACGCGCTCGCACAGGTCGACCGTGAACTCATCGCTGCCGGAGAGCATCCGGTGCGCGGTCTTGTAGCGTCGGCAGGGGTACTCGTCGGGCTGGTACTGCGACTGGTAGAAGTTGGTGACGATCTGGAACTTGCCCTGCTTGCGAATCAGATCGTCGCCCTCGATGATCACCGCGTCGCCGCTGCGGTCGGCGAACATCAGCATGGCCCGTTCCAGGAACTCGAGGTTGTATTTATCGAAGAACGCGATCACCTCTTCGACGGTGGCGCATTTCGCCAGCGCGTCGTCGAGGATGTGCCCGACGTACTTCGGTTTGTCGGCCGACTTGGTGACCTTGCGCGGCTCGGTCGCGAAGCCGTCGAAGACCAGCCCCTTCTCGTTCATGCCGCCCTGCGGCGAATAGTCGTCGTAGCCGAAGCATACACGGCCGTAGGTGCCCTCGCCGGCGGGGACGAACCACATGTTGATCAGCGGGTTCCAGAAGTCCTCGTTGTTGCCGAACAGCACGACGTCCCCGTCGGCGACCAGAAACGCCGTACAGGCCTCCGTGTCGGCGACCAGCACAAACGGCAGCAACCCCACGAGCAGCAGGACTCCCGGCACCGTTCTCATAACGACTCCTCTCTCGATCGTGCGCAGCATCGCCGCGTAGACTACCCCTTCTCTCAGCACAGACAGCCGCGCGGCGGCATCAGTTTCAGAAAATCGTCCGACGCGAGGCCTCACCGGGGCAGAGCGCAGCCTGGAGCGGAAGTAGCGCGTGGGGTTGTTGCAAGAGTCCACGCATCGGGGGCGAACGTCCGAGAAAAGCGCTGTTCTGAGCCGGGAAGTGGAAGGGTCTCAAGGGTCTCATGTTATAGAGGGGGCTAAATGAGACTCTTGAATGGGATTCACGGATCGGGGGAGAAGCGGCGCGCGAGCGCACGGAGGCACGAAGGGCGGCGGGATGTCAAAGATCGGCTGCGTGTCGCGCATGCGGGGCGCTCCGCGCGCGAGGCACGGGCAGGGAACCGGCTGGAAGCCGATACCACAGAAGGCGCGGGATGGTAGGAGGCGAGGAGTGGGAGGATCAAGGGAACACCGTGGGAGTGTCGTGGTTTGGTGGTGTTTCGCAGGTTGTGGTGTTATTCCGTTTGCAGCAGCTCTGGCAGGCCTGCGTTGAGCGGCGATGGGGACACATGTCAGGTGGTGGCCGGGTCTATGACGCAGACCCGATCGATTCGGCGGCCTGCCCTACGTGGTGGCCGGGTCATTCTATGGGAGCGTGGATCTCGGTCAGTATCTCCTCGGGAGGGACCTCCCTGGGGTCGTTCAGGTAGATCTCCCTGATCGGGCCGGCGATCCGGTGCTGATTCTGACCGATCCAGGCGAGGAGCTTCTCATAGGTGGCCTTGCACTCCTCGTAAGGTCCCTGGTGGGTGGTCTTCGCCATCTTCCCGCCGGGAAGCTCGTAGAAGCTGATCTCGTCGGTGCCCGCGATCTCGCTGGCGACCGGGACCACTACCTCGACCTCGGCGCTGCCTTCGGCGTCCGCCTGCTCGGCCTGTTCCATGCTGGTCTCATGACAGAGGAACATGGGCGGCCCGGCGAACTGCGCGCCCTTGGGCACCAGATACTGGAAGAGCTCAGGGATCATCTGCGCGATGATCTGGTACGGACCCTTCCTGGTCATTCCCATGACGTTCTGCGGTTGTACGTCCACGATCTCGATATCCACCATTGACGCGCTCCGTGATGTGGGTCTGGATCAGGCCCACGGATTCGGGACTTGTCGGATAAGTACGCCCGGCTACGCCGCCGGGCCGTGCACGGGTATTGTACAGGAGGATGGTGCGTCAAGACGCACTACCCGGCTGCCAACACCAGCGGGCCGAACCGGGACGATGGTGCGGCAAGACGCACAGTACCCGGCTGCCCACGTGGGTGCCAAGGGTAGGGCCTACGCTAACCGCACCAGGCCGTTGAATTCCCCAATCAGCCGATCCCACTCGTCCACCTGCGCCCACGTCTGTTCCCAGAACTCCGGCTCCCACATCATCCGCAGCTCTTCGGCGTCGCGTTGTTGTTGTTCGACCCAGGTGAAGTACTTGAAGTTGTGCAGCGTCTTGCGGTCGTAGTAGCTCAGTTCACGCAGGTGGTCGATGCCGATGGCCTCGATGTAGCGGGCGAAATGCCGGCCGGCGGCGGTCGGCGTGTACGGGCCGTGGTGCTGGCGCTGCTCGGCGACGCGTGACTGGTAGAGGTCTATCGAGTCGGTCAGCGGCGTGAAGAGCACGTCGCGCGGGCCCAGCTCGTAGTACTTCGCGGTCTTGATCGCCGCCACCAGGTTGCAGATGCTCGAGATGCCCAGCAGCGGCAACTGTTCGACCAGCCCGGTCGCCACGCCCTGCTGCTCCAGAAACGCCCGGCCGGCGTCCTCGTTGAACAGCCGCAGCAGTTGCAGGCACTGCTCGTCGTCGACGGCGATGACCATATCGGTGTTTCGGACGTTGTGGATCCAGGGCACGTGCTTGTCGCCGATGCCCTCGATGCGGTGTCCGCCGAAGCCGCACATCAGCAGGGTGGGGCATTGCAGGGCCTCGGTGGCGATGACGTTGAGGTGCGGGTGCCTGGTGCGCAGGAAGTCGCCGGCGGCGATCGTACCGGCACTGCCGGTGGCAGAGACGTAGGCGGCGAGGCGGAGGGGCGCTTGCTGGCGCTGCGCGTTCGGACTGTCCCCTCGCTGGCGCTCAGGGCTCTGATGGGGCGCTTGCTGGCGCTGCGCGTTCGGATTGGTGCACAGAGCTTGGAAGAGCTCGTCGATGATGCTGCCGGTCACGTGGTAGTGCCAGATCGCGTTGCCGAACTCGTCGAACTGGTTGAAAATCATGCAGTCGGGCCGCGTGCGGCGGATCTCCCAGCACTTGTCGTAGACCTCCTTGACGTTCGACTCGCAGCCGGGCGTCGCGATCACCTCCGCCCCGATCGACCGCAGCCACTCGAACCGCTCGGAGGACATCTCCTCCGGCAGAATCGCTACCGCCGTGCACGCCAGCAGCGCGCAGTCGAACGCGCCGCCGCGGCAATAGTTGCCCGTGCTGGGCCAGACGGCTTTCTGCGTGGTCGGGTCGAACTGCCCGGAGACGAGCCGCGGCACCAGGCAGCCGAACCCGGCCCCGACCTTGTGCGATCCGGTGGGGAACCACTTGCCGACCAAGCCGATGATGCGTGCGTCGACGCCGGTCAGCTCGGGCGGAAACTCGATCCAGTTGCCGTTGTTGAAGCCGCCGCCGCGCTCGACCGGCTGGTTTTTCCAGGTGATGCGAAACAGGTTCGCCGGGTCGATGTCCCAGAGGCCGACGTTTTTGAGGCGGTTCTTGATCTTGGTCGGGATCGTGGTCGGGTCCTTCTGCTGCGCGAACGTGGGGATGATGATGTTCCGCTCGCGACACCGTTGAACCGTCTTCTCGAGCACATCCTCGTTGATCGATTCGATGATCTTCACTATCTCGCTCCACGTCCAAAGTAGCGGCCGGGCCCCGCACCAGCCGGTCTCTGTCCCGGCCGTCCCCGTTTGTCATTCCGAGCCCGCCGTCGGTGGGTGAGGAATCTGGTCGCGACACTCGAAAATGGGCCAGATTCCTCGCTGCGCTCGGAATGACACAGCGCGCCACACGCGCCGCAGCGACTCTGGTGCTGCGTGCCACGGGTGGCTTCTCCGCCCGTGCAGCACGAACCACGTTCGATATACTATCCGCTTGCCGGCTCTACTTGGAGCACGATACGTGTCACTCGTTACGAAACTCACCTGCGTCAGTTGCGGCAACGGCGTCGCGGACGACTGCATGACATGCCCCGAATGTGGGCCTGACAACGGGATCCTCGACGTCGAATACGATCTCGATCGCGCCGCCGAGACGCTCAACCGTCGTTCGCTCACACAACGCAGCCGCTCGCACTGGCGTTACCGGGAGCTGCTGCCGCTTGACGACGAGTTCTGCCCGAGCGACGGCGTCGTCGGCTGGACGCCGTTGATCGAGGCTCCGCGCCTGGCGAAGGCGCTCGGTGTTGCGCGCCTACGTCTGAAGGACGACGGGCGCAATCCTTCCGGGTCGTTCAAGGACCGCGCGAGTGCCGTCGGCGTCGCGCATGCCCGGCAACTCGGTTTCACACAGATCGCCTGTGCCTCGACCGGCAACGCCGCCAGCAGTCTGGCGTATTGTGCCGCAGCCGCTGGCTTGCAGGCCAACATCTTTGTCTCCGAGACCATCCCCGCGGGTAAGCTCGCGCAGCTTCTCGCGTACGGTGCCAGGGTGTTCAAGATTCGCGGAACATACGCCGACGCGTACGAACTGTGCACGCAGGCCTGCCAGCGTTTCGGCTGGTACAACCGCAACTGCGCGATCAATCCGTACCTGGTCGAGGGCAAGAAGACCGGCGGGCTCGAGATCGCCGAGCAATGTGCCGACGACCCGCCGGACTGGGTGGTGTGCAGCGTAGGTGACGGCTGCTCGATCGCTGGCGTGCAAAAAGGCCTGATGCAGATGAAGTCCGTCGGCGTCATCGCATGGCAGACACACATGCTCGGCGTGCAGGCCGCCGGCGTCGCCCCGATCGCGCAGGCCTTTGAGGGCGCCGCGATCGAGACGGGCTTAACCGCGCGGGCTGAAGCCCGCGGCTCTTCGGGGAGCGCCGGGCAGGCCGAAGCCTGCGGCTCTTCCAGTGGTGACACCTATGCGGACAGCATCAACGTGCCCGTTCCGCGCAACTGGCGAAAGGCGCTGAGTGCGGTCAGGGAGAGCGAAGGCACGTTCGTCACGGTGAGCGACGAGCAGATTCAGCGGGCGGTGCGCGACACGGGTCGGCTCGCAGGCGTCTTCGCTGAGCCTGCCGCCGGCGCTGCCGTCGCCGGCATCGCCGAGGCGCGCCGGCAAGGTCACATCGACAGCCAGGCCTCGGTCGTCGCCGTGATCACCGGTAACGGGTTGAAGGACATTGACGGTGCAATGCAGGCGGTGGGTCAGTCGCACGAGATCCCGCCCGAGCTCGACCATGTAGCCCGAATCATCGAGACACAGGACCAGACAAACAACGGTGGAATAAACTGATGGCGATTGTTCTCGAAAACGCTCTGCTGGCGGGTTTTGACCCGATTCGCGTCGAGCCCGGCTGCCTGCGCATCGAAGACAACCTGATCACGGAGCGCGGCAACGCCGTTTCACGTGAAACAACGGATGAGACCATCGACTGCGGCGGCGCGATCGTGCTGCCCGGCTTAGTCAACGGGCATACGCATTTGTATTCGGCTCTGGCCGTCGGGATAACGCCGCCGGAGAAGCCGCCGCAGAGCTTTTTGGAGAACCTGCAATCGGTTTGGTGGCGGCTCGACCGGGCGCACGATGCAGAGTCGATCGAGACGTCGGCCCGGATCGGCGCGCTGGACGCGCTGCGCTGCGGCACGACTACGCTGTTCGATCACCACGCTTCGCCGAACTGCATCGAAGGCTCGCTCGATCTGATCGAGAACGGCATCGCTGACGTCGGTTTGCGCGGGATCCTGTGCTACGAGACGACCGACCGCCACGGTCCGGCGGGTCGCGCCGCGGGGCTGGAAGAGAACCGGCGCTATCTAGAGAAGCGCGTGCAGAGCTACTCGCCGCAGTTCGCGGGAATGGTCGGCGCGCATGCATCGTTTACGCTTGAAGACCAGACACTCGAAGAGCTGGCCCGGCTGGCGGCGGACTTCGACACGGGCGTGCACATGCACGTCGCCGAAGACGCCTGCGACGAGGAGGACTGCCAGGAGAAGTACCAGACATTCCTGATCGACCGGCTGACCGGGCACAAGCTCCTGCGGCGTCAGTCGATCTTCGTTCACGGCACACACCTCGACCCCGATGCGATCCTCCGCGTGAAGGAAGCCGGTGCCACGATCGCACACTGCCCGCGCTCGAACATGAACAACGGGGTAGGGACCGCTCCGATGGCGGCGTACAACTGCCCGATCATGCTGGGGACCGATGGGCATTCAAGCGACATGTTTTTAGAAGCCAGAGTCGCCTGGTTGGCCGCACGCCAGGATCGGGCTTCGATCCCGCCCAGCGCCGTCATCGTTCGCCTGGCTCAGGCCGCCCGCCGCGCGTCAGCCGCGCTGGATGTCACGGTCGGCAAGCTGGAGCGTGACGCGGTCGCGGACGTGGTCATCACCGACTACCACCCACGGACGCCACTGACGAACAGCAACCTTGCCGCCCATTTCATCGGCGCGCTCGGTGCCCAGCATGTAAGAGACGTGATTGCGGATGGCCGGTGGGTGTTGCGCGAGCGTGCGGTCAAGTCGTGTGATGAGGTCCGCATTCGACAGAACTCCGCCCAAGTCGCTGCGAAGTTGTGGTCGCGCATGGCGGCGATCGAATGACGTTGTTGGTGCGAGAGTTGTCTCTCTCACACCAACGAATCCGCAACGGGTAGGACAGACTGATGAGAGAGCTGGTGACCCATCGGGAATGGCTTTGTCGGCTCGGCCTTCCGTCGGTATTCCTGTTTGTCATCGCCCTACTGTGGAGTGGCGCCGTCAGCGCGATCACCTACCGCAGCCTCGGAGTGAGCACAAGCATTGATGGGAGAACGTTGTCATTCGTTGAAAACCTGCTCTTTCGGGTTCTTGACGGCGGGCAGTTTGTGTTCTGGATCAACCTCGTTGTCTTTCTGGCTCTGGCGCTGTTGCGCGTGCACTTTCGTTGGTGGGTAGTCCTCGCAACGATGATCGTTGCCGGCACACCGCTCGCCGTTCTGATGGGGCGTTCTATTGCACGTTACCTCTGGGCGATAAACAAAGGCGGGGTGCCGTGGGAAGACGTATTGCCAGCGCCTGTTACGATGGGAATCGTGTGGGTGGTGGCACTGGTTGCAGACGCAGTGATCGATTGGCGGTTGCGTGTCTGCGCACGCAATCTGGTGTCAAAGGGCATTTGCCCCGAGTGTCGCTACGATTTGCGGGGCAGTATCGCTGGAGGTAGTACGCGGTGCCCGGAATGCGGGGCACCAATTCAGTCTGTTTCCCGAATCGAGGCATAAACGGCGACTCATGAAGTCACGATCTTCAAGGGCGATAAGAGCACCAACGGGGCGGTAGTCAGTAGCCGCCTATTGGCTCTCGCCCCTTCGGGGCTGGATGGCTGAGAAGGGTCCGTTTCACCGTGGTGCTCCGCTGGCGGCGCGGCGGCGGGCCATCCATTGGACGTTGATCTGGTTCACGCGGCGCTGATCCAGTACGCCCTCACGCAGGTAGCGCAGCAGGTGGTAGATGCGCAGGTCGAGGCGGTGGTCGCCGGTGAGCGGCTTCAACGGGCGGACGCTGACGATCGTGTGGCCCCAGCCGGTCAGCACGGCTTCGACCGCGCCGTCCTCGAACAGATACTGTTGCGTCTGATTCACATATGTGAGCTGATAGACAGCGCCATTGATGCGGGCGCGGATCCAACCGCCCTCGGGTTGCTCATGGACGACGAAGCCGTCGCGCGGGGCGGCGCGCTCCCATGACTCAACGGTGCGATAGAAGCTCGGCTTGACAAGGTACGGGCCGCCGTGCTCGGGACAGAACGTGTCGCAGTTGCCGCACTCATTGCAGAAGTCGGCGTAGTTGGCAATCTGGCGTTCTTTGGCGATGACAAACAGACCTTTCTCACCGACGTGCCAGTCGCCGGCCGGCGAGACAACCACGTCGGAGTAGTCAAATGACACCGCCGGCGTCGAATAGGTGAAATTCGCGGCGTTGGGGCACACCAGCAGACAGTTTTCGCACGTGAGACAGTCAAACGTCGTCAGATGCGACTCGGTCTTCCGGGGAGCCAGGCGGTTTCGCTCCGCTCGGTAGCGCCGATTCCCGCGAGCCATCTTCGCCACGATCGACGTGTTCAACAGCCCCGCCCAGGCCACCGTGGCGCGGCTCAGCTCATCGGCACCGGCGTTAGAACCCAGCTCGGCGACTGCCCGCTGGCGAGCCTGCCCTTCCTGGTCAAACCGCCGCAGGACGTATTCGTCGATGTTCACTGCGTCGCGGCTCTGCATTTCCCTGGTAAGCGCCCGCAAGTATGAGCCGAGGCGACCATAGCCCCCGGGGCGCAGCAGGTCCGTGACGGCAGTGACCGGCACGAAGCCGCAGGCGACGGCGAGCGGGAAGTTGGCCCGATCGATCCCGGCGCTGAACGAGATCGGCACGTGCGGTCCGACTTTTCGGCGAAACTCGTCGACCAGTGTCATCGTGATCACGTGCAGCGGCTGCCCGGAGAGATACACGACGTCGTTGCCGGGAGGAAAGAAATCGCGCTGATTGACTACTTCGAGCGTGTTGCAGAACTTGAAGCCGACGTGACGGCCGCGCTGCTCGGCGAAGCTGGTCAGGCGCTGGCAGAGCTGCGCGCCCTCGTCGAGCGTCAGGCCGGCAGTGTACGCCTGTGGATTGACGCGCAGCTCGGTATAGCCGAGCACGTCATGCAGCAGATGCTCGAGCCGCTCGCGGCCGAGCATGGGCGGATTCATCTTGACCATCAGGTGGAAGTCGTGCTCGCCGATCAGCAGCTCGCCGATCTTCTCGATCTCGCCCGGTGGGCAGCCGTGAAAGGTCGAGAGGGTAACGCTGTCGGAGAGCCGGCCCGGATAGCCAAGGTTGCGGGCCAAGCCGAATTCTCGTGGGATCTCGGCCCGCAGCCGCTCGATCAGCGACCAGGCGTTGCGCATGCCGTCGAGGAACCCACGGACCTTGTCGCGTGAGATGCCGGCCAGGTCGTAGCCCACGCTGATGTCGTAGATCACGGCACCGGGCAGGCTGTCGAGCAGGTCGCCGGCGAGGTCACGGTTGTGGCGGTACACCTCGATCAGCATTGAGCCGGCGACGTATTCGCGGAGCGCGTCGGCGGTGCACAGCTCTTGCGACCACTCGATGTTGTAGCCGACGGTAGCCATGTCGATGCACGGCCGCGGCACGGTCAACTGGTCGTTATCCTGAATGGTCTTCAGTTCGAGGACGCGGCCGCCGGCGACATAGCTCAGCAGGATGTTCTGGGCCATCTGCGTATGCGGTCCGGCGGCGGGTCCGCTGGGATTGCCGGCACGGACGCCGTGGAAGCTGACGCCGAGGTCGGGATCATCGGGTTCGGGCCGGTGCCACTTCTTTCGTGGCAGCTCGAAGAGCGTACCTTGCGTCTGCGGCTCGCGGTGCAGCCGCGTGACCAGGTCTCGAAATGGTGCCGGTCTGAGTTGCGCCATTGCCCTGCCGCCTTTGTGTGGAGCGAATGTAAGGCGTGGGCTGGATCAAGACAAGCGTGCCTGTCGGCGAACGCCACACTGACAACAGCGTTGAGCTCGGAGTGAGAGGATCTGCGACGGATTGCGGCTTGACTGCGCGGGCTCGTAGAATGTAGACGGTGAAACCCGATGCCGCCGTCTGAAGATTCCGCCTCGCACCGCCGACCGAAGCAGACTGTCTCGTTCACGCTGAACGGGCGTGCCGTTTCGGCGGCCATGGATCCGCAGCGCTCGCTGCTGGATGTGCTGCGCGATGACTTCGGCATCCTCTCGCCGAAAAGCGGCTGCGCCCCGCAGGGAGCCTGCGGGTGTTGTACGGTCCTGATCGACGGGCAGCCGCGGCTGTCGTGTGTGACCAAGGCGACGCGCGTTTCCGGGCTGAGCGTAACCACGCTGGAAGGTCTGCCAGAGGGAACGCGTCGGCAGTTGGCGGATGCATTCGTTCGCGCGGGCGGGGTGCAGTGTGGCTACTGCATACCGGGCATCGCGCTGCGGTCGGTGGCACTGTTGGAGAAGAATCCTGAGCCGACGCGCGCGGAGGTCGCCGAGGAGCTGCGACCGCACCTGTGCCGCTGTACGGGATACAAGAAGATTGTGGACGCGATCGAGCTGCTGGCGCGTGTACGTCGCGGGGAGGAGTCGCCGGCGGCGGATACCAGCGGACAAGTCGGTACCCGGCTCGACCGCTATCGCGGGCGAGAGTTGGTGCTGGGCGACTTTCGCTATGTCAACGATATCCAGATCGAGGGGATGCTCTTCGCTGCCCCGCGGTTCAGCGATCATCCGCGGGCATTGGTCAGGTCGATTGAACCCACGCCGGCGTCGGCGATGTCGGGCGTGCGGCGGGTGATCACCGCCGACGACGTGCCTGGCCAGCGCCACATCGGGCTGATCGAGCGGGACTGGCCGATCCTGGTCGCGGTTGGTGAGGAGACGCGCTGCGTCGGAGACCTGCTCGCGCTGGTGGTGGCCGACGAGCAGCACATCGCGCGCGAGGCGGCCCGGCGGATCGTGGTCGAATACGAGGTCCGCGAGCCGATCACCTGGCCGGAAGACGCGCTCAAACACGACGCGCCCAAGATTCACGCGCGGGGGAATCTGCTCTCGCGCTCGGCAATCCAGCGCGGAGACGTCGAGCGGGCACTGCGCCAGTCCGCGCACGTGGTCGAAGGCACGTATACCACCCAACGCGTGGAGCACATGTACCTCGAACCGGAGGCGTGCATTGCAATTCCCGAGACGAACGCCCAAGGGGAGCAATCCCTGCGGGTCCTCAGCCAGGGCCAGGGAATCTTCGATGACCGTCGGCAGATCGCCGCCGTGCTCGGCTGGGATCTCAAGCGTGTACAGGTCGAGCTAGTATCCAACGGCGGAGCGTTTGGGGGGAAGGAAGACAACAGCGTTCAAGCGCAGACGGCGTTGGCGGCCGCACTCTGCAACGCACCGGTGAAATGCACGCTGACGCGTGAAGAGAGCTTTCGACTGCACCCGAAGCGCCATCCGATGACGATCGACCTCAAGCTGGGCTGCGACCGCGACGGGCACATCACCGGGATGCGGGCGCGAATCGTCGGTGATACCGGGGCGTATGCCTCCGTGGGGGCGAAGGTGCTGGAACGCGCCGCGGCACATGCCACCGGGGCTTACCGAGTGCCGAACATCGAGATCGAAGCGCTCGCGGTTTACACTAACAACGTGCCGTGCGGGGCGATGCGCGGGTTCGGCGTGAACCAATCCACGTTTGCGCTGGAACGTTGCCTGGATCGACTGGCCCGGAAGGTGGGCCTCGACGGGTGGGAGATGCGCTGGCGAAACGCGCTCGACGTCGGCGATCGGTTCGGCACGGGCCAGAAGCTCGATCAACCGTTCGGCCTGAAACGCACGCTGCTCGCGGTCAAAGACGCGTATCGCGGGGCCAAGTACGCCGGGATCGCCTGCGGCATCAAGAACGTTGGCCTCGGCACGGGCGTGCCCGACGAGGGCAAGGCGGTTCTGGTGGTCGAGTCGCCGAACCACGTGACCATTCGCACGGGCTTCACGGAGATGGGGCAGGGCTACTTCACGATCTGCATTCAGACGGCCTGCCAGGAGACCGGTCTGCCACCCGAGGTGTTCACGCCGACAACCGACACCTCGGCCGACCTGGACTGCGGCCAGACCACCGCCAGCCGGGCGACCGTGCTGGGCGGCATGGCGGTGATGCAGGCCGCGCGCCGCTTGAAGGCCGAGCTGGACGCCGGCAGAGGGCTCAGCGACTTGGTCGGCCGGGAGTTCCGCGGCGAGTATGCCTGCACGGACACGGTGCCGCTGGGTGCCGACGCACCTGATCCGAGAACGCACCTGACGTACGGGTTCGCGACCCAGGTGGTTATCCTCAATGACGATGGGACGCTCCGGAAGGTCATCGCCGCCCACGACGTCGGCAAGGTCATGAACCCCACGCTGCTGGAGGGGCAAATTGAGGGGGCGGTGCACATGGGGCTGGGTTACGCGCTGAGTGAGGAGTTCGTGGTCGAAGCCGGACGCATCCAGACCGAGGATGTGCACTCGCTGAACATCCTGCGCGCCCACCAGATGCCCGCGGTCGAGACCATCTTTATCGAGGAGCCCGATCCGAACACACCTTACGGAGCGCGTGGTGTCGGCGAGATCGGTCTGGTGCCCACCGCACCCGCGGTCGCCGGTGCGCTCGAGGCGTTCGACGGCGTCCATCGCACGAGTCTGCCGATGAAGGACTCGCCGGCCGCGCGGGCCATCCTGAGACGCGGAGGAAGCACATGAGCGATCTGATCTCAATCCTCGAGACGCTGGTGGCCGACGTTCAAGCCGGTCGGCCCGCGACATTATGTGTTGTGCTGAAGACGTACGGATCGGCACCGCAAACGCCCGGGGCGTCGATGCTCGTGCGCGCGGACGCCACCACGATCGGCACCGTCGGCGGAGGGGCGGTCGAGGCGCAGGTGCAGCGAGAGGCTGTCCGATTGCTGGGAGAAAACCGCTCGGCAGTGCTCAACCTGTCGCTGGAGCACGACTATCACACCGACGAGGGGCCGATCTGCGGCGGACAAATGTCGGTCGGCGTGATGCCGATTGCAGACGCCGCGGCTCTCAAGCCGTTTGCACACGGGCTCGAGCTGGTCCGGCAGCGGAAGCCAGCGCGCATTCCGATCATCGTCGAGCATGCGGGCAAGCGCCTGGAGTATCACCTGTACGTGGAGGCGCCGCCGACGCTGATCATCGCCGGCGCGGGGCACGTCGGACAGGCGTTGGCGCGGCTGGCAGCGAACCTGGACTTTCATATCGTGGTGATCGACGACCGGGCCGAGTTCGCCTCGCGCGAGCGTTTCGGAGAACGCGTCCAACTGATCACGGACGACATTGTCGAGGCGCTCCGCAAGTACCCGATCGACGAAGGTTGCTACGTGGTGATTATGACCCGCGGCCACTTGCAGGACGAGCAGGCCTTGCAGGCGGTCATCCGCCGGCCGGCCGGGTATATCGGCATGATCGGCAGCAAGAGGAAGTCCGCGACCGTGCTCAAAGCCCTCGAACAGGCCGGAGTGCCACCAGAACTGCTCAAGCGCGTTCATACACCGATCGGCTTTTCGATCGGCGCGGTGACGGTGAACGAGATCGCCGTCAGTATCGCGGCGGAATTGATCCAGGTCCACCGGCAAAGCACGCCGCGGGCGATGGAAGGGCCGATTGGGGCCCGCCTGTAGAGCGTTCACGCGTCGCCGCTGACGCGGTCGCCGGTTGGCAGGGGTGTTGTCGCAGATGTGGTCGCGCCGGCCGAGCCCGCGGAGCATCGTAGCGCTCGGCCAGGAGCTACCCGAGCCTGGTCTAACCCGACGGCTGACTATCGGGCCCCGGGCTGGAAGAAACTCGGGCGAAGCTATCAGGCCACGTGCGAAGCCGCTGACGCAGAAAAGGGTTGTGGCTAGCGGGCGGCAGGTGCTACAATAAAATAGTACATATCCACTTAGCCGAGGCTTGGAATGAAGGAAGCTAGAATGGCAAGATTAGTGCGATTTGTTGGGCTGGGGGTCTTGGTTGCTCTGGTTTGCCCGACGACGCTGCGGGCACAGTTCCCGTCGGAACTCGTGGGCTTCAACGGGCCGCCGATCGACGATCCGGCGACCTCGCAGGAGATGTTCCAGCAACCCGAGTTTTCAGGCAGCACCAGCAGCTATATCGTGCCCAACGAGAGCGGGTACGAGAACAATGCCGCCTTTCGGGCCGCGGGCCTGCAGACGGAAGGGGCTGCGGCGTTGGAGGCGTACTTCAACTGGGTCGATCCCAACGACCCGCACGCCTGGGTCCGCCTAACGACCTATAACGGTCCCGTGCGTCCCAACCCGTGCCTGGACACCCGCGGGAAGGTCCGCTTCAAGGTCACCAACCGCAGCGAGCTGCTTGACGGCGAAATCGGCCTGTGCCTCGGCATCCGCGAGACCGGAGCCGAGGGCGTCGAGCAGTTGGGCGACGGCGGGACCGTCGGCCCGATCGAGTGGGTCGGCGTCACCGGCGTAGTCACTGATCCGAACGATCCAAACACGGCCATTGCCCCGATCCCGGCCATCACACTACCCCCCTCGCCAATGGCGTATTCGCTGGAGTGGGATCTGTCCAGCGGCATCGTTACGCTGGACGGCGAGGCACAAGGCGGTGAGATCTGGGGCTTCACCGGCAACGGCACGCTGGCGGACTGCCCGAATAACCGCGGCACGCTCGAGCACATCGCCATCACCAACCTAGCGGACGACGAGGCAGTGCTGATCGACTTCGCGATCGACGAGTTGCAGTTCGAGGCAACCGTGCCGGATCCGACCCCGCCGCCGACCATTCTCGGCCCGGTGGTGGAGACCGACACCGAGGTGGATGTGCAGTGTATTCCGGACGCGACGATTGCCGAGCTGTTCATCAACGACGTCTCGGCCGGCGGCGCCATACCAGGCTTCGATGACATCGCCACCTTCACGGGGCTGACGCTGGCCATCGGCGACGTGCTGACGGCGACGCAGACCGCCAACGGCGTGGTCAGCGACTTGTCGGCGCCGGTGGTGGTTTACGCGGAGGGCACGGCTCTGGCCGAGAACTTCGACGGCTACGCCTCGCAGGAGGAGCTGGAAGGCCTGTGGATACAGACCGATCCGGAGAATGATCGCAAGCTTCTGCTGACGACCGGCAGCGCTTCGAGCTGCCAGAACTTCGTGGTCTCGGACTACGATCCTGGGCCGGCCGTGTCGAAACTGGCCTTCTCAATCGGCTCGGTCGACGGCAGCGACGCGGAGCCGCTGCTGGTGACCTACCGCTTCAAGCATGACACGAACAACACCAACGCCCGGGCGCGGTTCGAACTGGCCCCTTCGCTCAATCGGGCGGCGGGAGCGCTCGGCTTCGCCTTCAGCAACGGGATTGGCGGGCTCTGGAGTGAACAGTACACGAGCATGACACTAAAGACGCTGCCCGACGACGACGACACGATCGAAGGGTACGTCGATGACTACTTCGGCTACGACTACGCGTTGACCGGGATCGAGCGCGAGCCGGGCGTCTGGCACAAGATGCAGATCGAGGTTCTGACCGACGTGGTCAACTTCTACATCGACGACCAGCTCGCCAACCCGGTCGATCCCGACACGGGACTCCCGATCTGGCCGGACGGCGTGCCCCGCGTGAACAACGACAACTTCCAGTACGTGATCATCGGGGTCGGGTACTCCAACAACGGGCCGGCGATGATGTACGACGACGTCTCGGTCACGCTGGGCGACACCGAGCCCCCGTTCGGCGACCCCAACCCGGTCGAGTCGCCGACCGTGGACGGACCCCTCTTTCCCGGCGACGTGCTCGTCAACCTGTCGGATATCGATCCCAACGATACCACGGATGTGACGGTTTATGCCGACGGGACGGAGGTCGGCAGCGTCAGCGGGTCGTTCCCCGAGGGCACGGCCACGGTACCGGTCTCCGCTCTGGGCGACGGTGAGACCGTCACCGCCACGCAGACCGTGGCCACGATCGAGAGCTGCTACTCCGCACCGGTTGTCGTTGCCGTCCCGGCTCCGACGCTGGACGCGATCCTGGTTCCCGGGCAGACGTTGGTCAACGTCAGCGACATCGAGGAGAACCTGGCCAGTCTCGTGACGGTCTACAAGGACCTCGGCGAGGGTGACCTGCAAGTGATTGGCACGCTGGCCAACCCGACCACTGACCCAGCGGAAGTCACCACCAGCCCGCTCGGCGACGGCGACTTGACCTACGCCACGCAGACGATCGGCGGCGTCGAGGGCGCGCTGTCGGCGGCGGTGGAAGTGGCTGTCCCGGCTCCAAACCTGCCGGGACCGCTCGACATCGGTGACGCCATCGTGACGGTCACCGACGTGCATACGCTGGCTGAACTGGTGACCGTGTATGTGAATACGGACACGTATTCGGTCGATCCGGCGGGCGAGACCACGGTGGACATCACCGTCCCGCCGCTCGAACAGGCCTCGGCCGTGTGGGCCACGCAGACCATCGACGGCGTGGAAGGTCCATCCTCCAACACGATACTGGTGGGCAACTACGTGGTCATCAACGAGTTCAACTACGACGATCCCGGGGATGACGATTACGCCTTCGTGGAGCTGTACAACAGCGGCGACGAGGCGGTCGACATCGGCGGCTGGCAGATCCAGATCGGCGACTACTTGGAGGGCTCGGACCCGAACTGGCCGGGCGTTTACTATTGGGTCTACATTCCGGCCGAGACCACGATCGCCTCGCAGGGCTTCTGGACTGTGGGCATGACCGCCGTGGCGGACGTCCCGGGTGCCGTCGTGGATCTGATCGACGACAACCTGCGTCTGGACAACGGGCACAACTACGCGGCCCTGCGAAACACGAACGGGATCCTGCTGGACGCAATCGCGTGGGAGACCAACAAGCGCGAGGGCGATCCGACCGGTCCGCTGATTCCCGCCGAGATCTACACGCAGATCGGGCTCGGGATCTGGGGCAACCACGTTAACGCCGAAGATCCGCCCACCTCGCAGTCGCGTTACCTCGACGGGCTGGACACCGACGAGAACGGTCGCGATGTCGGGATCCAGCCGGCCACGCCCGGGTTCTCCAACAACCAGCCCGACCTGATGCCCTACTTCGAGAACGCCGACGACGGGTTGGCCCCGCTCGACCCGGTGCCGGACTGGGTCTTCAGCTATAAGCCCCTGGTGGCGTTTGACCCGAACGTGATCGACAGTGGCGGCGTCGGCGGGCTGCCGATAAACCCGTCGGTGATCCCCGAGTCACCGGATGGCGGGCTGGCCCTGATCGGCTGGGACGAGGAAGGCGGCGGCAACGTCGCCTACATGGGTCAACTCGCCAAGGAGGATTTCACGCTCGAGACCTACATCTACGTTCCGCCGGCGTACCCGCCCTCCGGCTACGAGGAGACCAAGATCGGTGTTCGCGGCAGCGCAGACGGGGTGCACAACTTCGACTGGTGGAACGGTGCCACCGGCGTGTGCTGGTTGCTGCAACGCGGGTCGAGCTGGCAGACGCTGTTCCTGCTGGACGAGAACAACGGCAACGACGGCAGCTCCGGTGACCCGATCTGTGCCACGATTCTCGGAGAGATAAACATCGGAACCGATCCGGTGCTGACCGGCTGGCAGCGGCTGCTCCTGGAGACCAGCGGCGATACGGTCGTGGGTATCTTCGGCGGCACTTACGGGTCGCAGACCGACGGCATCCTGATCACGGGCACACACGATTGCCCCGGGCCGGGTGGCGTATACGTCAGCTACCGCGAGAACTTCGGAGATAACAACGAATCCAGACCACCATCGCTGGACGCCTTCTCACTAACCGAGCCCTCCGGATGCGTCGGCGACGTGGACGGTGACGGCGATACCGACCTGAGCGATCTGGCCGCGTTACTGGGCACGTACGGCGTCGCGCCCGGCGACCCGGGCTGGAACCCCGCGGCCGACTTTGACGGCGACGACGACGTGGACCTGTCCGACCTGGCGCACTTGCTGGGAGACTACGGCTGCACGCCCTAGCTCGGCGTCGGAGGGAGAGGAAAAGAGGAAAAGGGGTCAGGAAACTCTTTGCCCCGGGCAATGCGCGCCACTTGAATCAGAGGTGCGAGGGGCAAAGAGTCGCCGACCCCTCTTTCACTGGGCAGGAAGGCTCCTGCCCACTTTTTTTACTCCACCACCAGCGTGTCCAAGCGCCAGAGCGCCAGGTGGTATTCGTTCATTGGGCCGAGCGGTTCGCTGTCCGGGTCGAAGATCAGCTTGGTCTCGGCGCACTTCCGGAACCATTCGATGGCTTCCGCGACGCGCCCGTTGAGTAGACAGACTTCACCGGCATAGTAGTACGCTTCGCAGATCTCTCCGGGCTTCCCCGGGTCGGCCCGGGCCGTCAGCTCCTGCGGGGTGATCTGTTCCGCCAAGCAATCAAAGACCTTTTCCAGCCAGCTTCCGTGATCCGCGCCCCCACGCCCCGCCGCCAGCACCTCACGCGCCTGCTCGAAAACCTCGCTTGCCTGGGCCTCCTGTCCAGCAACTTGAAGAATACGACCCTCCTCGTGCAACACGAGGAACAAGCGAACGTCGGCGTAGCTCACGCGGCCGGGACGGCCCAGGACTTTGCGATAGTCCGCGGAGGCTTCGGCTCGACCGCCAGAAATCCACAGCGGCGTGGCGCGCAGGTAGCACTGTCTGATCTGGCTGGCCTGGGTCGGGCTATAGCGCTCGGCGGTCGTGTAATCACGAATGGCCTGCTCGTACTCCTTCAAGCACAAGCGTGCCAAGGCGCGACCCTCGTATGGGCTCGGCGCCTCCGGCGTGCGCTGCAGGGCTCGGGTGAACTGCTCGACGGCTTCGGCGTAGCAGCCCTGCTGCGTCAGCACGCGTCCCATGAAGGTCAGCCACTCACCGGGGTCGGGTCCCAGGGTGGCTCGCGCCTTAGCCGCTGCCAACGCGCCCTCGAAGTCCTCGGTCAGCAAACACAGATAGGCCAGCCGCTCCCAAGCGAGACTATGCTTCGGGTCGCGGGACACAGCCCGTTGCGCATATAGTAGGGCATCATCCACGCTCAAGGTCGCGAACGTACGCAGATATGAGGCCTCGGCCGTGTCCGGCGCGTCCTTTGCCGCTTGGGCTTTCAAATCCGCCGCCAGCGGGTTGTTCCTGGCCTGGTAGAACTCGGCGAGCAGTTCGCGAAAAGCCCACTGCGACGGACGGCGCCCCAGCTCGTCGCGCAGCGCCGACACCGTTTTATCTACCGCCCGCTCGTCGCCGTCTTCTCGTTCCTCCCGAAAGCTGGCCTGCATACAGACCAGGCAGACTTCCGGCAACTCGGGGTATTTCTTGAACTCGTCCGGCGCCAACTCCCGCGCGGTTTGCACGCGCCCGGCCTCCAGGTCGCGTTGGATACGCAGCACGCGTTGCCGCACCTCGGCCAACTCGCGCTGCCGGGCCCATGATAGGACGGACAATCCGACCGGCACCATCAGCACCGCCGCCAGGCCGACCGCGGTCGCCGCGCGGTGCTTGGCGAGCTTCTTGCGCAGTACGTACAGCTTGCTCGGTCGTCGGGCGACGATTGGCTCGCCGTCGAGGTGGCGGCGGATGTCGTCGGCGAGCTCGGCCGGGGTCTGATAGCGGCGGGCGCGCTCCTTTTCGAGGGCCTTGAGGACGATCGTCTCCACGTCGCCACGCAGGCGCCGGTCGATCGTGCTGGGCAGGGCCGGTGGCTCCTCGCAGATCAGGCGCAACGCTTGGTGGGGCATGATCTGGCTGAAGACGTACGGCAAGCGGTCCGCCAGCAGTTCATAGAGGATCATGCCGAGCGAGTAGACGTCGCTGCGCGGATCGATCGCGTCCGAGTCGCCGCGGGCCTGCTCCGGGCTCATGTACGCCAGCGTGCCCATGATCCGCCCGGTACGGGTGGCGGTGGCGGTCAGGGTCACGTCAGGGTCGACGATGCGTGCCAGGCCGAAGTCCAGGATTTTCGGGTTCCCGTCGTGGTCGACGATGATGTTGGAGGGCTTCAGGTCGCGATGAATAACGCCGTTCGCGTGGGCGTACTGGACCGCGTCACAGATCTTGAGGAACAACTCCAGCCGGCCGCGCAACGGCAGCTCGGCCTTGCGAACGTACTCGGTCAGCGGCGCCCCGCCGACCAGCTCCATCGTGAAAAAGTGATACCCCTGTTCGGTCTGCCCGGCCTCGTGGATGGTCGCGATGGTCGGGTGCTGAAGCCGGGCCAGCGTCTGGATTTCCTGGCGAAACAGCCGGATGTGCTGCTCGTCAGCGTAGAGCCCACCCAGAACCTTGAGCGCCACGCGTCGGCGCGGCGAGTGCTGCTCGGCTTCATAAACCACGCCCATGCCGCCCCGTCCGATCTCGCGAACGATCTGATACCCGGGGATCTCCGATTGGCGGGAAAGACCGACGACGGGGACGGCTCGGCGGTCAAGGGCACCGTCGTACAGGTCGCTGAGCCGCAGCCCGGCGCTATCTTCTGAATCCAAGAGCTGCTCGAACTGGCTCCCGTCCCCGCGCCACAGGGCGCGCAGGGCGCTTTCCAGACGATCGGCCAAGTCCTCCGGCGGCTCGTGGTCAGATGCAGCTTCCATGCTCCTTCTCAGCATCACTCGAACTGGTCATGCTGCGCCGCAGCGTTTGCACCGCTCGAAGCAAGAGCATCGAGGACGCCGCGCGTGAGATGCCCTGTTGCCGGGCGATCTCACTCACCGGCAACTGATCGAAGAACGCCAGCGTGACGATCTCGCGCTGCTGCTCCCGCAAGCGTCCCAAGGCCGAGATCAGCCGCTCGGTCAGCTCGGTCCGGTCGACGGTAGTGCACAGCGAGGTCCCGCTCGCCGAGAGAAACTGCCACAGCGGCCCGGCATGCGAGAAGCTGGCCACGGTCGAGTCCAGC
>Ga0180434_10003222_pt1 | contig 20980 bp, 17 predicted proteins | sample SS_ome_7_FD_132453 | JGI IMG/M metagenome (GOLD analysis project Ga0180434, IMG submission 132453) | Hypersaline lake sediment archaeal communities from the Salton Sea, California, USA - SS_1_D_2 metaG | ecosystem: Environmental > Aquatic > Non-marine Saline and Alkaline > Hypersaline >...
CGGCCGCCCACGTACGACGAGGTCCGCTGCATGACGTACCAGGCGCTCATCGCTGGGGCGAAGGGCCTCATCTACTACGCGTGGCACCACCTGGCCGACGACTCGGCCGGCTTCGAATCACGATGGAACGACATGAGCCGCATCGGCCGCGAGGTCCGGGCCCTGGAACCCGCGCTGCTGTCGGTGGACCCGGTGCCCGCGGGCCTCGCCGTCCATGGCGCCCCCTGGGCGGCGTTCCGCGACGGCAAGCAGGTGTGGGTGCTGGTCACGAACCGCGAGCCGGAACCGGCCGGGATGCGCCTGGACCTTCCCCCTGGCGTCGTGGAGGTCGAAACCATGACCGGCGATACCGTCTCCGCCGTCGGAGGCAGAGTCATGCGTCCCCTGGCCCCGCTGGCCTGCGAAACCTATATCGTCGAATTGCCGTGAGGCTGTGCCCTTGCGCCGGAAGGAGGGCTGCACGATGCCATCGCTGCGATCAACGGGTTTGCTGACCGCGATTCTGCTGGCCTCCACGTCGGCCGCTGCGGGCCAGGATAGGGTCCCGTTCGTTATCCCGGATGCGCCGGCCAAGGGGGTGCCGATTGCCATGACGGGGACGCCCATTCCGCCTGACGCGGAGCACGTGGCAGTTCGCGACGGGCACTTCAGCGTCGATGGCAAGCGCCTGAAGATCTGGGGCGTGAACCTGTGCTTCGGAGCATGCTTCCCGGAGCGCCAGGATGCCGAAACCATCGCCCGACGCCTGGCCGCCGTCGGCGTCAACTCCGTGCGCTTTCATCACATGGACTCGCAGCCTTGGCCGCGCGGCATTCTTGAGAGGAACGACCGGACGAAACTCGTCCCCGAGGCGCTGGAACGGCTCGACCGTTTCCTCGACCGCCTGGCCGGCCAAGGCATCCGGGCGAACTTGAACCTGCACGTGGGCCGGTCGGCCAGCCGGGCCCTGGGCCTGCCGGACCCCGGCACGAAGTACGACAAGATCGTCGGCATCTTCACGCCGGCCCTTATCGAAGCCCAGAAACAGTACGCCCGCGACCTGCTCACGCACGTCAACCCGCACCGCGGCCTCCGGTACGCCGACGACCCCGCCGTGGCGTTCGTGGAAGTCACCAACGAGGACAGCCTGTTCATGTGGAGCGCGGCCCGCGACCTCCGGGCCCTGCCCGAGTACTACGCGGGCATCCTCCGCGAGCGGTTCAACGCCTGGCTCAAGGCCCGTTACGGCTCGACCGAGGCCCTCCGCCGGGCGTGGGCCGAGGGTGCTGAGCCGCTGGGCGAGAATCTCCTCGCCGACTCCGGCTTTGCCATGCCTAAGGGCACCGAGAAAGACGCCCAGCGCTGGGTCCTGGAACAGCACGGCGGGTGCCGGATGAAGGCTGTACCGCTCGAAAGCCGGCAGGGCGTCCGCTTGGCCATCGATAAGGCCGACGACACCTCATGGCATCTCCAGGTCAAGCAGGTGCCGCTGACTGTCAAAGGCGGGCGCTACTGCACGCTTACCTTCCGCGCCCGGGCCGACAAGCCGCGGACCGTCAGTTATTCGCTCAGCCAGGACCACGAGCCGTGGGGCAATCTCGGCCTGGCCGGCCGGGCCGACCTGACAACCGAATGGAAGAGGGTCACAATTGGCTTCACGGTCAAGGCCGACTCGAAACAGGCCCGACTCTCGTTCGCCCTTGGTGGCAGCACGGTGTCTGTGGAACTGGCCGATATTCGCCTTCGCCCCGGCGGGCGAACAGGGTTGGCCGAGGGCGAGTCGCTCGAAGAGGGCAACGTGGCAGTCTTCGCTCCCGCCGAGGTCGAGGCCCGCGCGATGGACCGCTGGCGGTTCCTCGGGGAGACCGAGAAGGCCTACTTCGACGAGCTGCGGCGCTTCATCAAGGAGGACCTGGGCGTGAAAGCGCTCGTCACCGGCACCATCGTCTACGGGGCGCTGGGGCTTTACGGCCAGAGCGACATGGACTTCATCGACAGCCACGCGTACTGGCAGCATCCGCGCTTCCCCGGCCGGCCGTGGGACCCGAACAACTGGACCATCGGGCAGAACGCGATGACAGACCACCCCGAACAGGCAACCCTGTGGCGGCTGGCGTCGGAGCGTCTGGCCGGCAAACCGCATACCGTCAGCGAGTACAACCACCCCGCGCCCAGCGATTTTCAGGCCGAGTGCGTGCCCATGCTGGCCTCGTTCGCCGCCGCCCAGGACTGGGACGGCATCTGGCTGTTCACGTACGGCAACCGCAGCGAGTCGATGGACCAGGATCGATTTCGATCCTATTTCGACATTCACATGAACCCGGCCAAGTGGGGCTTCATGCGCACGGGGGCCGAGATCTTTCTCCGCGGCGGGGCCGGGCCGCTTGCCAAGGCGCGGTGCGTCGCACTGGCGGACCCGGGCGCCACTTTCCTGGACGGCCTCATCGCGCTCCACCGGAAGCACGATCGCGACCTGTTTGCGGCCGTCGCCGAGCGTGCGGGCATCACGTGGAAAGACCTCCTGGGGGAACGCCTGGCCGTTGCGCTGTCGGGGCAGACGCAGACGTTCTCGCCGCCCGCCGAGCGTCCCCCATCGCTTCGCTGGGAGGACGCGAAAGGGCGCAGCACGTTCGTGGTCACCGCCGACGGGGCCCGCGTGTTCATCGGTCACCAGGGCGCGCGGGGCGCCGGGGTGGAACTCCGCCGGCCCGAGTTCGCCGCTGTCACCGTGACGCCGCTCGACAGCCTGCCGCTCGACCGGTCGCGGGCCATCTTCATCGCCGCCTGCGGCCGGTGCGAGAACACGGGGATGCGATTCTCCGAGGACCGCCGCACCGTCGGCCGCAACTGGGGCGAGGCGCCTGTCCGCATCGAGCCGGTCGAGGCGGACGTTGAGCTCCCCCACGGAGCGTATAGGTACCGCTGGAAGTGCCACGCACTGAAGCCCGACGGTACCCGCGGGTCCGAGGTCCCGGTGGATCTGATGGCATCGCTGGTGAAGCGCGTACGGCTGGACCCGAAGTACGCCACGATGTGGTATCTTCTGGAGCGGAGCGAGTAGCCTGCTACGTTTCGCGCTTCAGCGACGCCTTCGTATCGGCGGGCGGCTCCAGCGTTGGTTCGCCCTTCAGGTAGCCGATGGACGCCAGAAACCGGTCCGCCTGGATGGTCGTCAGTTGCTGCCACGGCGGGCGGTTGAAGAACCCGTGCGGCTGCCCCTCCGCCGTGTAAAGTTCAACCCGGTTGCTCTTCTCCTTCGCCTTGGCCAGCAGGGCCTTCCCGTGGGGCAGGAGACGGTCCGCCGTCCCGAAGAACACGATGGCGGGCGGCGTGTCTTTGCTGACGTACCGGATGGGCGAGATGGCCTCGACCACCTTGGCGTCGAGCCCCGCCGTGTGCTGGCCCAGGCCGGTCAGGTCGACCACGGGGTTGTAGAGGAGGAGGGCGTTGGGTTTCGACGAGATGGAGGTGTCCTCGTCCTTGGCGTCGAGGCCGGGCGCGATCGCGGTGCAGGCGGCCAAGTGCCCGCCGGCTGAGCCGCCCGCGGCCACGATGCGGTTCGCGTCGATGCCCAGGTCCGCCGCGTGCTGGCGGAGGTACCGGACGGCGCTCTTGGCGTCTTCCACGCAGGCGTCGGGCGTCACGTTGTGCCGCGACTTCACCCGGTAGTCGGCTCGCGCCGTCACCATGCCGCGCGTGGCGAAGTAGGTGGCTTGCGGTTCGAACTGCGTGACCTTCCCGCTTTGCCAGCCCCCGCCGAAGAAGAAGACGACGGCGGGCCGCTGGTCGTCGGCTTTCCATCCGGGTGGCAGATGGATGTACATCTTGAGTTCGCCCTGAGGCGTCTTCTTGTAGACGACCGCGCGGTCGGCATCGGCGGCGGCAAGATTGGAGAGGCAAACCGATACGAGCGCGGCGGCGGCGAAGGCAGCGGCGATTCGGATCATGGCCAGACTCCTCCTTACGGCGATCGATGCCAAGGGCTCCCATCCGTTTAACCAGAAAGCGAAACAGGCGATTCTCTTGTTTCTTGCATGGGCGGCGGCTATCGTTGGCTTAAAGGGGTGCCGGCACGGAGGGATGTCTGTGACCCGGTCCGAACGTTGGCTGATGCTGCTCCTGCGGCTGGTCGGGACGGCCGCCATCCTGGCGATCATTCCCGTCTTCATGCCGCGCATGTGGATTGACTGGTGCCACCGCGCGGTCGGCTTCGGTCCATTCCCCGAGGGGCCGGTGGCCGAGTACCTGGCTCGCTGCACGTCGATGTTCTACGTAGTGGCCGGCATCATCCAGTGGTGGTTCAGCCTGGATGTGCGACGGTTCGGCCGGCCGATCGTGGCGCTCGGCATCTTCATGCTCATCGGCGGTATGGTGCTGCTGTGGATCGACATCCAGTCCGGCATGCCGCCATGGTGGACCGTGCTGGAAGGCCCGCTCAGTGTGGGGTTGGGGGCGGTGTACCTGGTGCTCCACTTCCGTTCGCGGGTTGAGGTCCATTGCCCGGCGCCCGAGCAGAATGGGTCCGACGTCCCGTCGAATGGGTCCTCGGAGGACGAAGGAGAGACTGCGCCTGAAGAAGGAGCGGGCGGCGAACCGGCTTCCGCCGGCTCCGAAGCCCTGCGGCCGACACGCTTCGGCGAGACCACAGAACCCGACGACGAGGCCCAGGGGCCCTGATCTGTCCGCGGTGCCCGGCGGTTGCCGGCGAAGGTCTCCGCCTCAGCATTTACGCGTCTGCCCATGATTACGCTTATCAATACCAACCGGATGCGACCGGTGGTCGCGCCCATCGGCCTGGACTACGTGGCCGGAGCCGCCGCCGCGACCGGGCTGGATGTCGATGTGCTGGACCTCGCCTTGGCCGATGATGCGGCGGACGCGCTGCGCCGCCACTTTCAGAGTCACGAGCCGCGGCTGGTGGGCCTTTCGCTTCGCAATGCCGACGACTGTTTCTGGCCGGGTGCCGCATGGTTCGTGCCGGCCTTGGCCGATACGGTCCGCCAGGTCCGCCGGCTGACCGGGGCGCCGGTCGTTCTCGGCGGCGTCGGGTTCAGCATCTTCGCTGCCGAGGTGCTGGAGGTAACGCAGGCTGACTTTGGCATCCGCGGCGATGGCGAGGCGGCCCTCGTGGCGCTGATGCGCGAACTCGACGGCAATGGTCGCTTCGAGCGGGTGCCGGGGCTCATCTGGCGCGATGCGAACGGGGTGGTGCGGCAGAATCCGCCGGCGTGGCCAGACGACCTCGCCGTGCCTGCCGGCCGTGCACACATGGATAACGCCGCCTACTTCCGGCTCGGCGGCCAGGGTGCCGTCGAGACCAAGCGTGGGTGTCCGCGCCGCTGTCTCTGCTGTGCCGATCCGTTGGCCAAGGGCCCGCGGGCCCGCCTGCGCCGGCCCTCCGAGGTGGCCGACGAAGTCGAAGCCCTGTTGCGCCAAGGCGTGAACGTCCTGCATCTGGCCGACAGCGAGTTCAATCTCCCGCCCGAGCACGCCTTGGCTGTGTGCGAGGAAATGGCGAGGCGGGGTCTGGGGCGGCGCGTCCGCTGGTACGCGTACCTGGCTGTGACGCCTTTCGATGCCGCACTGGCGCGGGCGATGCGGAAGGCGGGGTGCGCGGGCATCGATTTCACCGCAGACGCTGCCACGGAGATGATGCTTGCGACTTACGGCCAGCCTCATCGCCGTGACGACCTGGCCCAGGCCGTGCGCCTTTGCCGCGACAACGGTATCGCCATCATGGTCGACCTGCTGTTGGGCGGCCCGGGCGAAACGCCGGAAAGCGTGGCTGAGACCCTCGCGTTTCTCAAGAGCATCGAGCCCGACTGCGTCGGGGCCGCGCTGGGGGTGCGGGTATATCCCGGGACGGCTATGGCTGCCTGGATCGAGGGGCAGGGGCCCGAGGTGGCGCATGCCTCCATCCGCCGGAGGTACGATGGGCCGATGGACTTCTTCCGCCCGACGTTCTACATGGCGCCGGCGCTGGGTGATCGGCCTGAGGCGCTTGTCCGCGACCTGATTGCGGGCGACGAACGGTTTTTCGAACCGGCTGGGGAAGCGGCCGATGACGATGTCCGCGGATACAACTACAACGAGAACACGCCGCTCGTGGAGGCCATTGCCCGCGGGGCCCGCGGCGCGTACTGGGACATCCTGCGCCGTATGCGCAAGGGCGATTTGGAGAGTGGGAGATCGGCATGAACGCGATTGGGAAACACGTTGGTACCTTCGCAGTGATGTGCCTGGTGCTCTGCTCTGCGGCAACCGCGCTGGCCGACGAACCAACGCAGAAACTCACCACGGTCTTGCTCTGGCCCGGCGGCGCGCCCGGCGCTCAAGGCAGTGGGCCCGAAGACACGCCGCGCTTGATGCCGTACCTCGTGCCGGGCGAGGGCATGCGAGCGTGCATCGTCGTCTGTCCCGGCGGCGGGTACGGCGGCCGGGCTGCTCACGAGGGCGAACCGGTCGCCCGCTGGCTGAACACGCTCGGCGTCTCGGCCTGCGTCCTGGATTACCGCGTCCGGCCGTACCGGCATCCGGTGCCGCTGGGCGACGCCCAGCGGGCCATCCGGATGGTCCGGCACCGGGCGGGCGAGTGGCGGGTCGACCCGAAACGCGTGGGCATTCTCGGCTTCTCGGCGGGCGGCCACCTGGCGGCCTCGGCGGCCACGATTTTCGACGGCGGCAAGCCGGACGCCGCCGACCCCATCGACCGCCTCTCGTGTCGCCCAGACGCGGCCATCCTCTGTTACCCCGTCATCACCTTCGCCGAGCACGGGCACCGCGGCTCGATGCAGAACCTCTTGGGCCCGGAGCCCGACCCTGCCCTTCGCGAGGCCATGAGTCTGGAAACCCGCGTGACCGACCGCACGCCGCCCGTCTTCCTCTGGCATACGAGCGACGACCCTGTCGTGCCGGTCGAGAACAGCCTGCTCTTCGCCATGGCCCTCCGAAAGCACAAGGTGCCGTTCGAACTGCACGTCTTCCCACACGGGCCGCATGGAATGGGTCTGGCCGAGGGTAAGCGCGGCGGGGCGGCGCCGGAGGTCCGCCAGTGGACGGCCCTGTGCGCCGTGTGGCTGCGCGGGCTCGGCTTCGCCGCGAAGCCGACCGCGGACTGACCGAACCGCGCGGCTTCAAGGCCGCAAGAGGGAGAACACACATGATGCGGTGGGCTGTGATCATTGCGATTGCGACCGGTAGTCTGATAACCGCTGCGCCGGCACGTGCTCTGATCATCGAGGCCGAGGAGGCCCCCGTCCGGTCGGCCGGGGCGCCGATGGAAGGCGGGTGGAACCTGCACTCGGTCGGCGAGGTCGGCGGGTACGTCCGCGTGCCCGCCGACGGCGACTACACCGTCACCGTCCGGGCGGGTGGCACGCCGTGCCGGGGTGAGTGGCCCAAGATGGCCGTCGCGGTCGACCGCCGGCCGGCTGTCGCTATCAGTATCGGGCGCAGGCAGTTCGCGGACTACGTGGTCCAGGTCCAGTTGACCGCCGGGGTCCACCTGGTGACGGCCTCGTTTCTGAACGATGCCGTCGCCGGCGGCGAGGACCGGAACCTCTTCCTCGACCGGATTGCCGTCACGCCGATCGAGGGAGCGAAGGAACTGCGCCCTGCCACGGCTGCCGACTACGCCGCCGAGGACGCCCGCCGCGAGCAAGAGGCCCTGGCGCGGGCCGATGCGGGGGTCGAGAAGTATCGGAAGAGCGGCGCCGCGGTCGCCGTGGTTCGTGGCGGGAAGCCCGTGCCCGACGCCCAGGTTCGCGTGGAACTCATTCGGCACGCGTTCCTTTTCGGCTGCAACATCTACGCGTTCGACCGCTTCAAGACCGAGGCCGAGAACGCGGCCTACAAGCAGCGGTTCGCCGACCTCCTCAATTACGCCACGCTCGGCTTCTACTGGCGGTCGTACGAGCGCGAGCGCGGCAAGCCGAACTACGCCTACACCGACACGGTGGCCGCATGGTGCCGGGAACACGGCATCTGGATGAAGGGCCATCCGCTGCTGTGGGGGCACGAGGCGGGCGTGCCGCGATGGTCCGACGGCCAGCCGCCGGCCGAGGTCCAGAAGACCCGCGTCCAGGCCATCGTCCGCCGGTACGCCGGCACGATCGCGTTCTGGGAAGTGGTGAACGAACCGTCGCACTGCCGCGGCGTGACGATCGACGGCCCGTACCGCTGGGCCCGCGAGGCCGACCCGTCGGCCCACCTCATCCTGAACGATTACAGCGTGTTCGACGACGGCGAGCCGAACTTCTTCCGCCTGCTCGCCAAGGCCAAGGCCGACGGCGTGCCGTTTGACGGCATCGGCATCCAGGCCCACGAGCCGCGCACCATGCGGTTCCCGCTGGACCGGGTCCAGGAAATCCTGGACCGCTACGCGACGCTCGGCAAGGCGATCCACATTACCGAGTTCTGCCCCTGTTCCGCCGGGCAGCCGGTTACGGGCTCGCACGTGAAAGGTACATGGACCGAACAGGCCCAGGCCGAGTATGCCGAGCGGTTCTACCGCGTGTGCTTCGGGCACCCCGCGCTCGTCGGTATCACGTGGTGGGACCTGTGCGACGCGCACTCGTGGCTGCCCGGCGGGGGGCTGCTGCGAAAAGACCTTTCTCCCAAGCCGGCGTACGAGGCCCTGCACCGCCTCATCCATGGGACGTGGCGGACCCGCGCCGAGGGTCGGACCGACGCGGCCGGCGAGTTTCCGTTCCGCGGCATCCACGGCACCTACCGCGTGACGGTGACGGCCGGTGACCGGACGGTCACCGCCGAACAGGCCCTGGAGGCGGGCAAGGCGAACCGCTGGACGGTGAACCTGGAGCAGGGTGCCGCCGCTACCGCCCCGTCGGAACGGTCACCCGGTCGCCGATGAGATGCTCGAAGTCGTACGTCCGCCGGACCGTTTCGAGCAGGCAAATCCAGTCGACGCCGTCCGTCGCGCCGGTGCGGCTGGTGCCGCCCGCGGTCACGCGGATGGGTCGGCCGAAGTCGAGCCGCTCGACGGGCAGTTCCACCTCCACTTCGCGCAGGTTCCGGGCGGTGACGGCGATGAGGTTCTGGCCTTCCGGCATGCGGACGGCCAGGTGGTAGCCTTTGCGGGTCCAGACCTGTTCGAGGGTACGCCGCACATCTTCCGGCCTGTAGCCGCCGCGTATCGGCACGCGCTCGCGGAAGTCGACCTCCGGCGCCGATGCCTGCGTGGCGGTCACGTACCAGGCCCGCCCGTGGTACATGCGGTGGAAGAGGTAGGTGAGCTGGCGCGGGAACGGGTCGCGGCGGACCTTGGCCAGGAAGGCGCGGATCATTTCCCGCTTCAGTTTCAGATCGTGGCCCTGGCCCTTGTATTCGACGGGCTCGAAGTGTTCCGCGTCCTGGGCCTTGAACCAGTCGGCAGCGGTTCGGGAAAGCGTGTTGATGCCCATCGTCTGGCCGCGGAGGATGTCCTGGTCGCCCCAATGGGCCTGGACGGGCAGGTTCAGGACGTTTTCCAGGTAGATCTTGGCGGAGACGAGGCCGAGTTCCGCGATGGGGGCCGACGCCAGCGGGGCCGCGCCCGCCCATTCGCCCGGCGAAAAGAGCGACGTGGCCCACGTCTGGTATCCGCCCCGGCTGTAGCCTGTCAGGAGGCACCGGTCGGAATCGACATTCGCCCGCCGCCGCACGTCGGCCAGCACGTCCAGCGGGTACATGTCGGTCACCCGGCTGGACCGGTACACGCCCGGGTCGGGCGAGTTCGGGCAGGCCACCAGGTAGCGGTCGATATCGGGCCCGAGCACGCCCTTGACCCACGCGAGCGTCCGTTTGGCATTGGAGTCTGTCCAGTGGCAGGTCATGACGAGCGGCCACCCCCGGGGCGAGTTGGGCTTGTAGTCCGGCGGCACACGGAGGATGTAGCGGATCGACGGTATGGGTTCACTGCCGGGCGTCTGGAACTCGTGGACGCCGGCCGCCAGGGCTGGCCGGGGCGCCGACTCGTGCAGGAGACGTTTGACGTCGGCCCAGTCGGCAGGGGCGACGGCGGCAAAGCGTCCGGCGAGCGCGCGGCGGGCCTCCGTGTCTTCCTCGGCAAAAAACCGGCCGAGGAGCGCCCGGCGCTCCTCGTCGTTCGCCGTCACGGGGGGTTCCGCGGCGCCGATGTTAAAGGCGATGGCGAGAACGGTCGCGACGACGCAGATTGCCGCCAGCAGCGTTGTCGCCCGTCGGCGAGTCCTCAGCGCTCGCATCAGCAGCCGTTTCGCGCATGAGTTCATACGTCTTATCGTACGGGGCGGTGGTGCGCGAGGCAAGCGCACAAGCCGTGAAGAACCCGGGAAGGTCGTTGATTGCCGGCCGGCGAAACGGTACGCTGGGCGCGGCTACGGCGAGAGGCGAGAGGGGCGGACCCGCAGAAGTGGCCGCTCCCGGCACCGCCATCAGGCACAGGAGGTGAACCATGGCAGTCAGAGTCGGCATCGTCGGGCTGGGCATGATGGGAACGACGCATTTCAAGGGGTACCAGGGTGTGCCGGAGGCCGAGGTCGTTGCCGTCTGCGACGTCTCCGGCCGCAAACTCTCCGGCGACTGGTCCGAAGCGGCGGGCAACATCGACACCGGGGCCGCCGGCACGCAGGACCTCTCGGCCCTCAGGACGTACGACGACCTCGACAAACTGCTCAGCGACGTCGAGGTCGACCTCGTTGACCTTTGCGTGCCGACGTTCCAGCATGCCGACTTCACCATCCGCGCCCTGGAGGCCGGCAAGCACGTCTTCTGCGAGAAGCCGATGGCCCGCACGTCGGCCCGGGCCCGCGAGATGGTCGACGCTGCCGAGGCATCGGGTCGGCTGCTGGCGGTCGGCCACGTCCTCCGCTTCTGGCCCGAGTACCTGGTCATGAAGGAGATGATCGACGACGGGCGGTACGGTCGGCTCAAGAGCGCGGTGCTGACGCGCCTCAGCCCGCGGCCTGGCTGGACGTGGGATAACTGGATCCTGGACGAGAAGCGCTCCGGCGGCGCCCCGCTGGACCTCCATATTCACGACGCCGACACGGTGCAGTGGTACTTCGGCCTGCCCGAGCGCGTCTCGGCCGTCGGCACCGAAGAGGCCAAGGGCATGGGGCACATCGTGGCCACCTACCATTACGCCGACGGGCCGGTCGTCGTGGCCGAGGGCGGATGGGATTACCCCGCCTCGTTCCCGTTCCGTATGGCGGCCAGCCTGGTGTTCGAGAAGGCGGCGGTGGAGTTCAGCACGATGACCTCGCCCACGCTGGCGGTCTGCGAGGAAGGGGCCGAGGCCCCCCTGCATCCCGAGGTGCCCGCCCGTGACGGCTATATGGAGGAACTGCGGTACTTCGTCGGCTGCGTGGCCGAGGGCAAGACGCCTGAACGCATCGCGCCCGCCGAGGCGGTGTCGGCAGTGGCACTCGTCGAGGCGGAGGTCGAGGCCGCCCGCTCCGGCAAACCGGTGGCGATCAAGTCCTGACGCGGCGTCGGGGCCACGGGATCCGCATGGCATGCCTCTGCGTCCGCCGCACGCAGGGGAGCCGCACTCTGGCTCGCTCCGCACGGGGCAGGGGCTTTCAGCACACAGGAGGTGCCCAGTGCGACGACGTGCACACCTGCTGTTTGCGCTTCTGGCTGCCATCGTGGTGATGGCGGCCTCCGCTGCGTCCTCGGAGCCCGCGCCCCAGTGGCTCTGGGTCTACGTCTCGACCAACCTCCAGGTGGACCAGCGGGCCGACGACCTCGTCGCCCTGATGGACCGGGCCAGGAAGGCCGGCTACAACGGCGTCCTGCTGGCCGATTACAAGTTCGGGAATCTGGCCGACCGGCCCGCCAACTACTACCGGAACCTGGAACGTGTCCGCGAAACCGCCGACCGTCTCGGCCTGGAGATCGTCCCGGCCGTCATGCCCATCGGGTACTCCGGTAGCATCCTCCAGCACGATCCGAACCTGGCGGCCGCCATCCCCGTCCGCGACTGTCCCCTGGTGGTCCACGACGGCAAAGCCTCCGTCGATGGGCCCGAGAATCTTCTTCCCAACGGGGGTTTCGAGCAGGTGGCCCGCGGCAAAGCGGCCGGCTGGGACTGGATGGACCAGTGCGCCTCGCGTGACACCGTCGTCCGGCATGGCGGCGAGGCGTCGCTCCGCATGACGGCCTTTCGCGCGGAGAACGACCATGGCAACGGGCGGATCGTCCGGACGCTGGCGCTCGCCCCGTTCCGCCAGTACCGCGTCGATTGCTGGATACGGACCGAGGGCCTCTCGGGCGCAAGCGAGGTCCGCATCAACCCGCTCGCCGGCGGGCGCGGTCTGAATCACACGCATCTTGGCGTCAAGGCGGCGCAGGACTGGACCCGGCACAGCATCCTCTTCAACTCGCTCGACCACAGCGAGGTGAAGTTGTACATAGGCATCTGGGGTGGCCGCGACGGCACGCTGTGGGTCGACGACGTCTCGGTGCGCGAGGTCGCCGGCGTCAACCTGCTGCGCCGCGACGGCTGCCCGCTCGTGGTCCGAAGTGCCGACGGGCAAACGGTTTACCAGGAAGGCCGCGACTTCCTCCGCTGGGAGTACCCGAAGATGGGCCGCGTGCCCTGGCCGGGATCGTACGAGGTGGTCCACCCCGAGCCGCCGCTCGTCCTGGCGCCCGGTTCCCGCATCGGCGAGGGCGACCGCCTGACGGTTTCGTTCTTCCACACGGTCGTCGTCGGCAGCGACCAGGTGGGCTGCTGTCTGTCGCACCCGGACCTGTTCAAGTACCTCGAGGACCAGACGCGGCTGGTGAAGAAGTACCTCCGTCCCAGGAAGTACATGATGAGCCACGATGAGATCCGCGTGGCCGGCTGGTGCGACCTGTGCCGCGCGGGCGGCCGGACGGCCGGGCAGGTCCTGGCCGAGAACGTCCGCCGGTGCACCGACATCATCCGCCGCGTCGACCCGCAGACGGAAATCTTCGTCTGGTCCGACATGTTCGACCCGCACCACAACGCCCGCGACAACTACTACCTGGTCGCGAGTACGCTGGCGGGTTCGTGGGAAGGCCTCGACCCCGGCGTCCGCGTTGTGTGCTGGTACTTCGGCAAACGGGGCCCGTCGATGCCGTTCTTCGCGGAGCGGGGCCACCGGATCCTCATGGCGGGCTATTATGACCAGTCGGACGTGAGGGCGAACGTCTTTGGCTGGCGTGCCGCCGCGGCCAAAGTCCCCCGTGCCGTCCGCGGACTGATGTACACCACCTGGCGCAGCAACTACAAGGACCTGGAGGCGTTCGCGAAGTTCGCCACCGCGCCGATGGAATGAACGCGGACGGGTGCCACCGGCTACTCGAACTTCAGGGCCAGCGCAAAGATCATCCCGTTGATGGTGCAGCACAGGCCGAAGTAGATGGCCGCCGCTGCCCAGAACCAGCGCCGAGAGGGCCGGCCGGCCACGAGGGGACTGTCGTCGTCCACGACGAGCGTGCCGGCGGCCCGGTCGCCCAGCCGACGATGTGGCGGTTTGCGCATCAGCAGCCAGAGCCCAAGTCCCGACATCAGGCCGTCCACGTACCGCAGCAGGCCGCGGACTGCCGCCGCCCGCAGGCCGCACGGCCGGCCGTTCTCCCGGACCACCCGCATGTTCAGCAGGACCTTCCCCGGGGTGGCCCCGTACAGCCACTCGAAGATCAGGAAGTAGAAGAAGGGTAGCGCCAGGGCGAGGCTGATGGCCAGCGGCCAGGGGTTCCCGTGCTCCCAGCCGACCGGCGGGCCGGGCAGCACCAGCGACAGGATCACCGCCGACGCCGAGAACCCGACCGGCGTGCTGACCACGTCGGCAGCCACCACGGCCGCACCGTCGATGAGGAACGCCAGGGCCCGCGGCCCAAGGCCCTTGGCGTCGACGGCCTCGGTGACGGACCGCTCGGTGGCGGATGGCGGGGCAGCGCTTTCGGGGACCTCGTCCATGGCCTAAGCATGGCGACCGGCGTGCGGCCTGTCAAGCGCGGTGCGAAACGGGTGCCACTGGAGGTTTTGACTTGTCGGCGCTGCTGCCGTGCTTAGACTGGTCGCGGAGGCGCCATGCCGCGCCGAAAGCCCATCTGGATCGTCTGTCCCCAGCACGCCAGGCGCGTGCGCGGATGGTACGAGGCAGGCGGCGACGGTGCGTTTCGCTTCGGTCCCGGCGGGATGTTTCTGCTGGAGGCGGTCCGCTGCTCGCAGGACGGCGGCCGGTGCATGCAGACGCTGTGCGTCCTGCATCGCTACAACCACCGCGGGCCCGAGTCGTGGTACCCCGAGAAGGTCCTGGCGATGCCCGAGCCGAAGCGGCGGAGGTCGTTGCCCCAGTCGGTCGGCAGGAAGGGGTCGGAGGTGGGCGATGAATATCCGGCGTGAGGCGCGTCGCGCAGCCCGTACGGGCCGCGAGATAATCATCAAGTTTACTGTGCTCCATAAGGGCATGCAGTCCGCAAAGCGGACAGGCGAACTCTTCGACATCCTGCGCGGCTCCAGCCTTAATCGGACCCGTCGGACGGGGCCGGTTGGCCGAACACCTCCACCTCCACGTAGTGATTCTGATCGTTGGAGGTGTTGCCCGCCGAGTACAGGCGGACGTACCGGGCCGCGGCACCGCCGGCGTCGATGAGCCGGCCGCGGTAATCCTCCACGTACTCCAGGTCCTTGCCCTTACCGAGGCCGAGGCCGGCCGAGTCGTCGAAATCGTTGTTGAAGAGTGTCCGCACGCCCGTCTTGAAGGCCGGGTCGTCCGAGGCCTGGACGATTACGTCGTGATACGCCCACGGGGCCTGCAAGTAGTGCCACACGACGATGGCGTACAGGCGGCAGCGCCGGCCGAGGTCGATCTGGACCCACTGGAGTCCCTTGCCCAATTCGACGTAACTGCCGTCATTATCATGTTTCTCGCCGTCGGTCACGAGGTCCACTTCGCCGATGATGGGATGCGTTTCGCTGCTCGTCAGCGGCTTGCCGCGCGAGAGGTTGACCGTCCCCTGAGGCACAAGGAAAGGTGGCCGCGGCTTGCCCTCGTACTTCTCCAGGTGCTCGTGCGGCGTTGGATGCCGCCACGGCCTATACATCACTCTGGGCAACTCGATCTCCAGCGGCACCAGGCGGTCGATCTGGTCCTGCGGCGTGCCGTAGGCGATGGGCTTGGTACCGTCGTCCTGGCCGGGTGGCGGGGGAAGCGTGTCGCCGCCGTTGTGCAGCAGGCTCCAGCCGATGCCGACGGCCAGGAAGATGGCCGCCGCGGCCCCCACCCAGACCCACAGGCGGATGAGCCGCCGTCGCGCCGCCTGGGCGGCGGCCAGTTGGTCCTGGAGCCGGACGCGGAGCCGCTCGACGAACTCGTCCCGCGGCGGCGGGGCGTCGTAGGCGGCCAGCAGGTCCGGCGTGTCGTCGCGATTCTCAGGATTCGTCATTGTGCGCCACTCCATATGACCAACCGCGCCGGCCAAGGCCGGCGGCTAAATGGGGCCGCCTGCTGTCTGCATTCCGCTACTGGACCTCCGCGGCCGACTCGCGCCGCTCGTACGCCTCGCGAAACGCCTTGCGAGCGCGGTACAGGATCGTCTCGGCGGCCTTCTCGGTCTTGCCGAGGCGTCCGGCGATGTCGCGGACGCTCCGCCGCTCCACGTATTTCCATTCCAGGGCGGCCCGCTGGTCGCCGGGCAGGGCGTCGAGGACCTCGGCCACGCGGGCCCGGGTCTCGGCGGCCGCCAGGGCGGCGGCGGGGTCGGTCCCGGCGTCGGAGGCGTCGGCTTGGTCCTCGGCGGCGGGACTCGGGTGGACGCGGGCCCGCCGGCGGAAGACGTCCATCACCTTGTGCCGGGCGATGCCCAGGAGCCAGCCGGCCACGCTTCCGCCCTCGGGCTCCAGGCCCCGCACCTGCCGGACGGCCGCCAGGAACGTCTCGCTGGTCACGTCCTCGGCGGCCGCGGTATGACCGGCGAGCCGGGCGCAGGCGTACCGCCACACGGTCGGCAGGAAACGCTGGTAGAGCGTTTCGAGTGCCGCCGCGTCGCCCGCCTGGATGGCTCGAATCAGGTCGGCGTCGGTCACCGTGGAGCCGAGCCTCCGCCCCCATGGTTCGACGGATCGGCCAGCACCTGGCCCTGCCGTTATCATCTCGTTTGAGGGGGGAAAATCACGCAGGAAATTCGGGCGGCGCCTGGCCCGGCCGGTGCGAGTTGCCTCTGGCCGTAGCGGTTCATCGCCGATATAATGACCACACAAGGAGGAAACGAATGATCCACAAGACGATGGTTGTGCTGGTCGGCGGTCTGCTGGCGCTCGGGGTGCTGGCGGGGCTGACCGGCTGTCACGGGACTGAATCGGACTCCGATTCCGCCGGGAAGGCTCCGGCCGTGGACAGAGGCGCCACCAAGGCGCCCGACGCCTCGGAGAGCGAGAAGGCGGCCGCACCTTCCCAACCCGCGGACGCGTCCGCTTCCGCCGAACCCGCTGAGGAGAAAGAGCCCACCATGTCCGAACCGTTGCCGCAGGTTACCCTCCACACCGAAAAGGGCGACATCTGCCTGGAACTGGCCGAGGACGACGCCCCGAACACCGTGGCCAATTTCATCTCGCTGGCCGAGAAGGGGTTCTACGACGGCCTGACGTTCCACCGGGTAATCGCCGACTTCATGGTCCAGGCCGGGTGCCCGGAAGGCACCGGCCGCGGCGGGCCCGGGTACGTCATCGCCGATGAGTTCAGCCCGAACCTCAAGCACACTCGGGGCGTCATCTCCATGGCCAACGCCGGCCCGAACACCGGCGGCAGCCAGTTTTTCATCACCCACGTGCCGACCCCGTGGCTGGACGGCAAGCACGCGGTCTTCGGCCACGTGACCTCCGGCATGGAGGTGGTCGACGCCATCCAGCAGGGCGACAAGATCACCCGGGTGACGGTGGACCGCAAGCGCGACCATCCCTACAAGCCTCAGACCCTGGGTCCGCGCGGTCGCTGAAGCGGCCTGCTCCGGGTGAAGCCGTTGGCGGGTGCCGGCGTCTGAACGTAGAGGGCGCCGGAAAACTCCCCGATACGCCTGCGGCTGCACCCTGTTAAAAGGTCGAGAGGCGGCCACCGGGGCCGTCGGACGACCGAACCCCCCGAGACCGCGACATGTGCATTCGCTTCGTCAACGTGTGTCTGGTCGCCGCTGCCTCGGCCGTGTGGCTCTCTGCTGGCGCGATGTCGTTGCAGGCGGCCGATACCCCGACACCCGCCGCGGCCCCCTCCGCCGATGCCGAGTCGGCGCCCGATACGTCGGTCGCCGAGGTGACGAAACTCGTCAAGGATGCCGTCTGCCGCATCACCGTCGAAAACGCGTGGGGCATACCGGTGGCGGTGACGGACGGCTTTCTCATGGGGACGGGCACGTTTGTCGTGACGAACCTGGGGCAGGTGGCCCTGGACGGGGCCGCCCGCGTCCGGGTCGAGTTCGCCACCGGCGGCCCTATCCTGGCGACGCAGTTCGGCTTGGCCGATGCCTCGCTGGGGATTGTGGTGATCCGTCTGGACGGCAAAGGCGCGGGCCGGCCGGGTCTGGCCCTGGCTACCACGCTGCCGCCGCTGGAGGAGATGGGGCCGGTCGCCACGGCGCAGGTGGATGGCGAAGGCGAGGTCCATCTGACGGGCGTCCGCGTGCAGAAGGGCCCTGCCATCAGCCGGGCCGTGGCGCCGGTAGTCCAGCCGACCGAACCGGACCCGTTTGCCACCGACAGTGACCCGTTCGGGACGGCGACCGAACCGGCGCCGTCGGACGAGCCACCCGCCACCCCCCCCGCAGACCCCAAGCCGGGGGCTGCCGAGCCGGCGGAGGAAGGCGCGGATGAAGCCGACGGCGGCCGGCACTTTTTCCGTATCGACCGCGGCGACACCGACCGCGGGCCGGGTTTGCCGATCGTCGACCGCAACGGCCGGGTCGTTGCGGTGGTGAGCGACATGGTGCCGCGCGAGTCGGTGCTGGTCGGCGTACCGGGTCCTGCCTTGCACGAGGCGCTGCTTGGGGCCGAGCCCGTGCTGCGCGACGTCGAAGGTCTGCCGAAGCCGCGGTGGACGTCGCGGGTTGTGCGTCTTCGCGGCCACATGCCGACGCTTGAGGATTTCTCGCAGGCGATCGTGTCGGCCAAGACGCGGATGGTGTGCCCGATGTGCGGGGGCCGAGGGGTCCTGCCGCCCGACGACGGCTCGACACCGGCCGGACGCCGGCCCATCAGCCGGGGTGGCTACATGCCGCGGTGCGCGGCCTGCTACGGCGACGGCATCGTGGTCGAGGCGGGTCTGATGAAGATCCTCGGAAGCATCGCGGAACGCGGGGCGCGCATCGTCTGGTCGCCGGACACCGACGGGCGGAATCGGCAGGCGGCCCGACAGGGTATTCTGGATGTCCTGCGGTCGCTCGCGACCGCGCCCGCGCGGCCTCGTCAGCTCTTCGCCACCTACGCAGGACGCGAGGTGGCCCGGGCGGTCCGCAAGACCCCCGCCGGCGTCATGGTGTACGCCCAAGTCCGCGAAGTGACCGACGGGCCTGACGGCAAGTATCTCCTGCTGGAACCGTGGCAGGCGTCGACGACCATCGCTGTCCGTCTAAGCGACCTGGTCGCCACGCCTCAGACCGCCGGAGCCACTCCCAACTATCCTCCGGTCGGTAGTTGGACTTACATCGCGGGTGTCGTGTTGTCGCGATTCGAGTCCGACACCGAGGATGGCGTTTACATCCTGCCGGCCGTGCTGATTCCTGCACCCACCACGACGCGTTAGGTAAAGGGCCATGGGGCGAACCGGTTTCGTGCTTGCAGTGGTCGGCCTCGTGCTGACCGCGTCGGCATCGGCGCGGGCGCAGCGGCCCGACGCCGATGCGCTCCGCCGAACCGTCGGCCCTGCTGTCTGCAGGGTGACGGTTGAGAACTCGTGGGGCGTGCCGGTGGCCATTGCCAACGGGTTTCTGCTGGGTGACGGCCGGTTCGTCGTGTCGGACCTGGGAGCCGTGGCCCAGCCGGGTGTCGAGACCGTATCAGTGCGTTTCGAGGATGGCCGACCGTACCTGGTCCGACAGTTCGGCTTGGCCAATGTGTCGCTGGGTCTTGTAGCGCTGGAAGTCCTGGCGAACCGGAGCGGCCGGACAGGCCTTGCGCTGGCCGGCACGCTGCCCGACCTCGACGGGGCCACCCCGGCCGCGATGGTCGGCTGGCAGTACGCGAAGACGCTGGGAGTTGCGACCGGTCGTCTGTGGCAGGGTCCGGCGGCCGGCGACGTGGCTGCGCGGGCCCACGTTCAACCCCCCGCGGGCCACGACCATTTCTTGCGGATTGCGGGGGAGGATCTCCCGGCGGCCGGCGGTGCGCCGGTCGTCGACGCCAACGGCACGGTCCTGGCGGTCCACCTTTCGATTGCGGCCCCCGGCATGCAGGTGCCGCTGGCCGTGCCCGCCTATTCGCTCCGCCGGTCTCTGCTGAAGGCCGATCCGAAACTGGCGATGCTTTCGGACTTGCCCAAACCGGTCTGGCCCGTGGAAACGGTCCGGCTGGCGGGCGAGCCGCCCAAGCCGTCCGGCTTCCAGGCTGCCCGCCAGCGCATCCGCGAGGCCATGGTGTGCAGCCAATGCCGCGGCCGGGGTTGGATCCGGGCCGAGATCGACGGCGGGGCGATGCGCACCTATGAGGAGAAGGTCGAGTGCCCTCGCTGCCACGGTGAAGGCATCGCCCTGGAAAGCGGTGTCTACGAGTTGCTGGCCACCTGGGCCGAGGAGGGTACCCGGGCCGTCTGGGCGCCCGGGCCGGCCACTGCCATCCAGAACGCCGCTCGGGGTGCCGGGCGTGAGATGCTCCGCTACCTCGCAACCGTCGACCGCAATTTTCGGGCGGCGATGGCCGAACGCGCCGGCCGCGATGTCAATCAGATGGGTCACCCGGCGCCGCGCGGTCTGGTGGTGTATGCCGAGGTCCGCGAGACGATTGCCGGCCCGGACGGTGAGTATGTTATCCTGGATCCTGTCGATACCGACGTCATGGTGGCGGTCCGGCTTCACGACCTCCTGGGAAAGGATGGCCGGGGTCCCAGCGGTCTGGGCCGCCGGCCGCCCAACCGGGCGTGGATCATTCTGGCCGGAACGGTTCTCTCGCGGCTGCGGGCGCCCGGCCAGGTGGCCGTCTACGTGCTTCCGTTCGAGTGGACGGGCTGCCCCACTCCCGGTCCGGTACCGCGCCCCAAGCGATGAGATTCCCCTCCCGCCGGTCGTCCCGTCGCCAGTGAAACCGGCAGGACTGCGTCGCATTGGTAAGAGGGGAGGGCGGGGTCGTTCCTTGCCGCCTGCTGTCGAATGCAATAAGCGGGCCTGCGGGCCGTTTAGGCCACTGAAGCGGTCCATCGCGAAGGGGAGGTGGTCCATGCGTAAGTCCATGATGCTTGGCTTTGCGATCGCAGGTGCCGTGCTGGTGTCCGCCGGCGTGGCGGCCGAGAAGCCCGAGACGGAGGTCCTCGAGGTGTCGGTCGGCCCGTCCGTCTGCACGGTGACGGTGGAGAACACCTGGGGCGTCCAGCAGGCCGTGGCGACAGCCTGGCTGCTGGGCGATGGCAAGTTCGCCATCACGGACCTGGGCGCCTTGAAACGGCCGGGGTCGGCCAAAGTGACGCTTCGCTTTGCCGACGGGACCTCGGCGACGGCCTCAAAATTCGGCATGGCCAATCCCTCCCTCGGGTTAGCGGCACTGCGGCTGGAAGGGTCGGCCTCGGGCCGCAAGGGTCTGGGCTTGGCTGCCGAGCCACCGTCCACGGCATCGCCCCTGCTGGTGGCCACGGCAGGTTTCGCATGGGGCGACCAGTTGTGCGTGAAGAACGGGCGGTTGATGCGGGGACCTCGTATTGTCGACGTTGCCAGCCGGGCCGGCACGCAGGTACCTTCGGGCATCGACGCATTTCTTAAGATTGAAGGTGACCGCCTGTTGGCCGCCAGTGGTTCCCCCGTCACTGACGCTGCCGGCACCGTCCTGGCAGTGCGTCTGGACGTCGCTGCCAAG
>Ga0180434_10003223_pt1 | contig 20975 bp, 13 predicted proteins | sample SS_ome_7_FD_132453 | JGI IMG/M metagenome (GOLD analysis project Ga0180434, IMG submission 132453) | Hypersaline lake sediment archaeal communities from the Salton Sea, California, USA - SS_1_D_2 metaG | ecosystem: Environmental > Aquatic > Non-marine Saline and Alkaline > Hypersaline >...
TCGACGGCCTCCTCGAAGCGACCCAGCTTGCGGCAGACGCATCCCAGCCGGTATTCCCAATCGGCCCGTCCGGGGTCGGCCTCCAGGGCGGCGCTGAAGAACGATTCGCCCGGCAGAAACAGGACCACGAACTCGGGCGTGTTCCGGAACTGGCTCCAATATGCCTTCTGGCTAAGAGACCGCACGTGGCTCCGCACGGCTTGGGCGTGCCGGGCCATGGCGGCCTTGCGCGTCGGCTCGTCGCCCGCCTCCACCGCTTCCATGTACGCATCGAGAGGTGCTTTTGCGTCGACGACGATGACGCGGTCGCCCGGCAGGCGGACCGTCAGGTCGGGAATCTGCCGGCCTTCTTCCGTGGTCGAGGCCTGTTCCTGGAAGTCGCAGTGCTTCGACATGCCGGCCAGTTCCACCACGCGCCGCAGGGCCAGTTGCCCCCATTGGCCGCGGACCCGCGTCGACCCGCGAAGCGCGGTCTCCAGTTTCGTCGTCTGCGTCCGCAGGCTGTCCTGCGCCTCCCGCAGGCCGTCCAGGTACTCGCGGAGGCCGCCGTACGCGTCGTGCCGGGCCTTCTCCACCTCCTCCAGGCGCTTCTGGTACGCGTCGAGGAGGTCGCGGAGGGGCTTAAGGCGTTCGCCGGCCTGGTCGAGGAACTGCTCACGGCCGTCCTTCAGGGCCTCGGCCGAGAGGGCCTTGAAGGCGTCCTTGAGGCGCGCCTCGGCCTCGGCGAGCAGCCGCTGCTGCTCCTGAAGGTTCTGGCGTTCGGCCTCGAGGCGCGTCTCGGCCTGGACGCGGGCCTGCCGCTGGGCGTCGAGGTCGGCCCGGAGTCCGTCGGCCTCGGCTTCGAGGCCGGCCACGCGCTCGCGCAGTTCGCCCTCGACGGCCCCGCCGCCGCCCCGGCGGTCCTTGTGCTGCTTCAGCACGAGCGCCAGGATCGCCAGGAGCAGGACGACCGCGATGGCGGGCAGGATGTACTCCATGGGTGTGCTCTTCCCAGAGGCCCTCGGCCCCATCGTACCCGCCGCCCGTCGCCCCGTCAACGCCGCCTCGGTTGCGCTTTCCTGCACCCCGCTCCGCTGCGGACGTACGACCGGGCCTTTTCTGCTTCTGCGGTCTCCTTCGTTATGTCGCTTGTGGTTCCTGTTGGTGTGCCTGCACTTCTTGCTCTCTCTTCTCTGCGTTGTCTGCGTTCTTCGCGGTTCAACCGGCCGTGGCGAGGTCGTGCCCGGTCAGGCGTCCTGGCCCTCGGGTTCGTCGAAGGGTTCGGTCTGAAGGCCGCCCTCGGCCGTCTCGGTGAGTTTCTGGATCCGCTGTTCGGCCTCGGCGAGGTCGGCCCGGCACCGCTGGATGAGGTCGGCCCCCTCGGCGTAGAGTTTCAGCGACGCATCGAGGCCCACGTCGCCGGATTCGAGTTGCTCGACGATGGCCTCGAGCCGCGCGAGGCGCTGCTCGAACGTCGGCTGCTTCGCGCCCTTCTTCTTTTTCGCCATGATGGTCTCCTCTGCGCGCCGCCGCGCGGCTTGTATGGTCTCGAGTGGTCGGCTTTGTCTGTGTGGCCCGGCCGGCTTGTCCGGCCGGGAGAGCCTACTTCACCTCGCCGCCGTTTGCCCGGACTTTTTCCACGATGAAATCGCCTACCTCCCCGGCCACCTTGTCTGCGGGCAGGATGTCGAACGACCGTTTCGTAACGTACAGAATCCAAATGTCGGGAAGGCACCACAAGGTCTCAAATTTGTCCCACGTCATGCGAGAGTGCGCGGTGGGCGTCTTTGTGCTGATTCCGTCGTCATCAATTCGAAACACAACATCGTAAGACCCGAACTTCCTGAAATGAGCCTGCACGTTCTGCTTCAATCGGCCGACCAACATCCCGGGACCGAGAAGAGAGATGCTGACCATACACGCTGCGAGAACAAGCCAAAGAAACCCGACCACCGGGTTCTGGTGCACGTACCCGGCAATGGCAACGGCGCCGAGAGTCAATGCCGCTATGAGGAACCACGGCCGGTAGCGGCGAGAAAGATCCTTCACGATATGCCGTTGAGCGGCCATGACCAGGTCCTCCGTCCAAGGAACCGTGAATTCCACGTCCATGGCCCCCCCCTTTCTCCAAATGAAAGGTCTTTGCCTGTGTGGCCCGGCCGGCTTGCCCGGCCGGGAGTCTGACACAAACCGCGCCTACTGCGGAATCGCGTCCATCGCCAGCAGAACGCCGTCCATGCCCACCCAGAACCGGGCGCTGGACCACCGCCAGTCGGTCGGGCTCGCCACCAGTCCGCGCCGGACGGGATTATTATGGATATACTCAATGGCCTCGCGGATGGCAACGGCCTGCCACAGGTTGCGATCGAATCCCCCACCCGCCTGCCAGAACCGGAACCGGTCGCGACCTCCTTCACGAACCGTTAACCGGTCGAGCCAGTCCTGTCTTCCTGTGGCCAGGAGATGCTGCTTGGCCTTCCACGATACCGGCCGCTTCAATGCGGCCTGGATGCGGCGCATATCGTAATCGGGTTGCCTTGGCCTCAAGAGGATGTGGATGTGCTCCGGCATGATCACGTACGCATAGAGGTCCACATCATGTCGGGCGCGCGTCCCGGCCAATGCGTCGATGACCCAGTGACGGGTGGCGTCGCGCTTCAGCAAAGCAAGATCGCGATAGCAGGAGAACGTGAGAAAATGCGCGTGGCCAGGTTCGTTGTAGGCCTTGCGTGACGACTGTCGCATGGTGTGAGCCTATCACAGGGAGCCCGGCCGGGCAAGCCGGCCGGGCCACACGGCGCGATTCCCCCCGGCCGGGCCACGCGAGCCGGCCGGGCCGCGCGTATGCGGGCATCCTCCCGGCCGGGCAAGCCGGCCGGGCCACACAAGCGGGCAAGACCCCACGTGCGCTTCTTACTCATCGTCGAACAGCGTCGGGCCGGGGTCGGGGCGCGTGCGTCGGCACCGCGTCGGTTTCGCGGCATCCGCTCCCTCGCGGTCGCGGCTCGGAACGGCTTCTCCGTGGCCGTGGCTCGGAACGGCATCCTCCCCATCGCGGCTCGGAGTGCGCGGGCTTGCGTCGGTTACTTCGCTTGTGAGGTCGCCGTCGGCGAGGTGAGTCCGCAGGAGGTCGCCGGGGCGGGCGTCGGCCGCGCGGCGGAGCGTCGCCCCCGTCCGCGCCAGCACCGTCCGGCTGTAGCCGCGCGCGAGGACCCGGTCGGGGTCGAGGGCCGCCAGCCGCCCCGCCAACTCGTCCACGCGGGCTTTCCATCGGTGCGCAAGCAGCGTCCGTGCGGCGGCCCGCAGGCGATGGCCGGCCAGCCGGAGCCCGCCCACGGCCGCCTGGAGCCGGGCACGCGGGGCCTGTTCGGCCAGGCGCGACGCCGCCGAGGCGGTCCGCAGCCGGCCGTCGGCCACGCGCGAGCGGACCTGCCCGGTCAGCCGGCCGGCCAGGTCCTCGAGCATCTGCGCCCGCGCCAGGACCAGGTCCTCGGGGTGCCGCATGTAGCGGCTGCGCTCGATGAGTTCGATCCGGCCGCGGAGGCGGTCGAGGCGGTGGCCCAGGGGCCGGCCCAGGCGCCCGAGCGCCGCCGCCAGGCCGGCCGCCACCTCGCGCCGGTCGGGCGCGACGATCTCGGCCGCCGCCGACGGCGTCGGGGCACGCACGTCGGCCACGAAGTCGCTGATCGCGAAGTCGGTCTCGTGCCCGACGGCCGAGACGACCGGCACGGCCGACGCGGCGACGGCCCGGGCGACGCGTTCCTCGTTGAACGGCCAGAGGTCCTCGAGGCTCCCGCCGCCGCGGCCGATGAGGATGACGTCGACGCCGCCCGCGCGGTTCAGGTTGCGGATGCCTCGGACGATTTCGTCGGCGGCCCCTTCGCCCTGCACGCGGCTGGGCGCAAGCAGCACCCGCGCGGCCGGCCAGCGCCGGCCGAGCACATGCAGGATGTCGCGGACGGCCGCCCCCGTGGGGCTCGTGACCACGCCAATCGTGCGCGGGAACCGCGGCAGGGGGCGCTTGCGGGCGGGGTCGAACAGGCCTTCCTTCTCGAGCCGTTCTCTTAGTTGCCGGAACGCGACCTCCAGCCGGCCCACGCCGCGGGCCGTCACGCGCGTCACGTACACCTGGTAGACGCCCTGCGGCGGGAAGACGGAGATGCGGCCGCGCACTTCGACCTCGAGTCCGTCGGCCATCTCGGGCGGCAGCCGGCCGGCATCGGACCGCCACGCCACGCACCGGATGCTGGCCCGCTCGTCCTTCAGGCCGAAGAACACGTGGCCGGACGAGTGCCGGCTGAGGTTGGTGACCTGGCCGACGACCCAGACCTGCGGGAACTCGACCTCCAGGAGGTCGCGGAGGCGGCGCGTCAGGTCCCAGACGGTCTCCGGCCCTTCGTCCTCGGGCACGGGCACGGGCACGCGGCCGGCGTCGAAGAGGATGCTCATGCGGCCAGTCATACCGCATCGGGGGCCCGGTTGCAACCGGTTCGGGCGCGGTCGGGCGACTTGACGGAGCCTGAAACGTGTGGTAAGTTTCATGTGGGATAGAAGGATGCCGGCCGCACCTGCGGGCAAGGGGAGGCCCGCGGGGCCGCGGCGGCGTCCGGATCACTTCCGGGCCATGGAGGGCTTCCCGGACGTGCTGCAGGTCTGCGTGCGCACCGGTGCACACCGGGCGCCCCGCAGATGGAGGGAAAGCCATGGCCCGCCGCACCGTCACCCGCGCCGCTTCCCTGTCTTCTCTTGTGCTTGCGATTGCGCTGGGGCTGATCGCCGCCGCGCCGCTTCCGGCCGAGATGGTCCAGTTGCCCGGCGAGTGGTACGACATGGACAAGTACACCGACGCCGGCGGCAACCGGCGGGCGTGGTGGTTCTACGAGGACCTCGACCCCGCCATCGGCCACGACAACAAGTACTGGTGGGAAATCGGCGGCGACGTCGCCAAGCACATGACCAGCGTGCCCGGCTGGGCCGAGGACGATCCCGACAACCCCGGCACCCTCTGGGACCCCCACCCGTTCGCCGATACCGGCTGGGACGACGGCCGCAGCCCCCCCACCGCCTGGAACTGGGTCAGCCCCGTCACGGGCAACACGTGGCGGCCGGGATACGACGGCACGTGCTGGATGGCCTCGGCCGACAACGTGTACCGGTACGTCACGGGCCACCCGTCGCAGTACGACGGCTGGGCCTACCAGGGCGACTGGCCCAGGGGCACCACCAAGAACGGCATGACGCCCACCTGGCAGCACGGCGGCGAGCCGGGCGTCTGCCTGACGGAAGTGGGCCTCGGCTGCGACATTTACGGCGCCGACGCCGGCAGTTGGAGCGAGAACCCCGCCGACGCCATCCACATGATGCTCTCGCTGGGCCTGCCCGTCAGCCTGGGTGTGTGCGGCGCGAGCGGCGACGATTTCGGCTGCTCCAGCCACCTCATCACCTGCTACGGCATCGACCGGGTCAACCAACTGGTCACCATCTGCTGCTCCGACACCGAGGTGCACGGCGACTTCGGCACGTTCAGTTACGACTTCGGCGACTTCGTGCACCCCGACGAGCCACCCGGCACCGTCCACGCCAACGTCTTCCACATCCTGGGCGACTACGACACGCGGGTCAACAGCATCCGCACCGTCGCCATCAACGCCTGGACCGGCTCCGGCATGCACGGCGAGACGGCCGTCACCGGCGCCGCGACCGAGTGGCACAACGCGGCGAACTGGGCGAGCGGCCACGTGCCGGACGACGTCGGCACGGACGCGGCGCTCGACGAGTCGCGCGTGCCGATCGTCGATTTCCAGAACAGCGGCATCGTCCGCGTGACGACCGCCGACGCCCGGGCCGCCCGCCTCATCCTCAGCGGCCCCGACTCGTGCGTGCAGGTCGACAGCGGCGGCGCGCTGACGCTCGGGTCCCTCTTCATCCGCCGGCAGGGCGGCATGGTGCCGACCGGCTCGCTGGCGGTGGCCGGCACGCTGACCGCCAACCGGGCCGACGTCATCGACGGCCGCGTGGTGGCGGCCGGCGGCAGCATCCACGTGCAGCAGGCCGATCCCGACGCCGCCGCGGCCAACCTGAGCGCGGTCAATATGACGGACCTCCAGGTCGGGGCCGGCGGCTCCATCACCGTGGACCGCAACCTGTGGGTCCAGCACGAGCCCGGCGCCTGGGGCGTCTGCACCATCTCCCAGGGCGCCATGCCGACGGGCGGCACCGTGGCCGTCGCAGGCGACGCGGTCATCGAGAACGGCTGCTCGCTGACCGTCATGGGTGAAGGCGTGGCCGTCCACATCGACGGCGACGTCGACATCGACGGCGAGGACGCCATCGGCAACGGCGGCGGCCTGACGGTCCACCGCGCCGGCCTCGACCTCAAAGGCACCCTCTACGCCGGCCGCCACGCCGATGCCGAGGTGCGTGTCCAGGGCGGCACGCTGACGGTCGGGTACCTGTTCCTCGGCTACGCCACGGGCACGACGACGGTCATGACGATGGAAGAGACGGGCGGCGCCGACCCCGCCTTCCGGACCACGGGGTCGCTCGTCAACCTGTACGTGGGCTGGAACGGCGACGCCGCCGTCACGCAGAACGCCGGGGCGCTCGGCCGCGAGAGCCTCGTCGACGTCCATCCCGACCTGTGGCTGGGCTACCACGCCACGTCGGTCGGCACGTACGACCTGCACGGCGGCACGGTGGCGGTGAACGACCTGCACCTGGGTCGTGTCGGCGCAGGCCAGTTCGTGCAGGACGGCGGCACGCTCACCCTCCACGGGACGCTCATCCTCGACGGCGCCCACGCCACCGAGGCAAGCGAGTTTCGCCTCGAGGCCGGCACCCTCAACCTCGCCGGCGCCCGGGCCGACGACCCCGACCCCGCGTTCTTCTACAACGGCGGCACGCTCCACCTGACCGGCCCGACCTACGGCTTCAACGACCTGATCCTCGCCGCCGGCGCCGAGAGCGACGTCACGCTCGACATCGACGGCCAGACCCTCACCGCTACCGACCTCACCGTCGGCGCGACGCAGCGGGGCGTCGTCAACCAGAGCGGCGGCATCGTCACCGCCGCTCACGTCTTAATGGCCACCAGCGCCGGTGCCGAGAACAGCCGGTACAATGTCTCCGGCGGCGCCTTTGACGTCACGGGCAGCGCCGTCATCGGCACGCTGGCCCGGGCCACGCTCGACGTCGACGGCGGGGCCGCCGTGACGGCCGCCGCCGTCACCATCGGCGAAGGCGGCGTCACCGGCCTGCCCGCAAGTTGTTACCACTACGACGGCACCGTCGACGTGGCGGGCGACCTTGTCCTCGGCGGCGGCGCCAGCGGCAGAGGATACTATCTCCTCGATGATGCCGCCGGCAACACGCTGACGACCGGCGCGACCATCGTCGGCTCGTTCGGCGACGGCCACGTCGACCAGGTGGGCGGCGAACACACCGTGACGGGCGAGCTAACCGTCGCCCGCTTCGCCTTGTCGAAGGGCGTCTATTACATGAACGGCGGCGTGCTGCGGACCGATACGACGGCCGTCAGCGCCGGTGGCGACGGCACGTTCACGCACGACAGCGGCACCCACCAGACCGACGTTCTCCGCGTGGGCGCCGGCAGCGACGGCCTGTACGAGATGCGCACGCCCACCTTCCCCGGCAAGACCGACCCCATTCTCATCGCCGACACTCAATATGTCGGCGACGGCTGCACCGGCACGGTCACCCAGGCCGACGGCGCCAACACCGCCACCGTCGGCCAGTACCTCGGCCACGCGGCCGGCTCGGTCGGCCTCTACGAGCAGAGCGGGGGCTCAACCGCCGCCGCCGAGGCCTGGCTCGGCTACGCCGCCTCATCGACCGGCACGTACACGCTGACCGGCGGCTCGCACGAGGTCGACGGCGACATGCACGTCGGCTACGGCGATGCATCGGCCGGTTCCTTCGCGGCCAGCGGCGGCGGCGACACCGCCAGCCGCGTCTACGGCAACCTCCTCCTGGCCGAAGGCGCGGGCAGCACCGGCACCTGCACCGTGACGGGGCCCGGCACCGAGATCGTCGTCGACGGTGAAACGGTCGTGGGCCACGCCGGCGCCGGCACGCTTCGCGCCGAGACCAGCGGCGCCTTCACGGCGAACGGGCCCGTCACCGTCGGCGGGGGCGGAGGCGGTGCGGGACTCATCGAAATGGACGGCGGCAAACTCGGCGGCGCCGGCACCGTCACACTTGCCGTCGGCCTCGGCAGCCTGACCGGACGCGGGTGGGTCGAACTGCCCGTCGTCAACCATCACGCCATCACCGCCACCGGCGACCTGGCCTTCTGGGCCGCCGTCACCGGCGACGGCGCGGTCGCCGTCGAGGAATGGGGCGCCCTGACCTTCAACGGCGGCGCCACGCTCGACGGGCCCGTCACGACGGCCGACAACAGCCACGTGGCCGTCACCTTCCAGCCCGCCACGCTCAGCGCCGGCATGGCCGGCACGGGGTCCCTGAGCGTCGGCAGCCGGCTGGACGTGCAGTCGAACGTGACGGCTGGGCTCGTCACCGCCGGCGACTGGGGCACCATCGCCCAGCACGGCGGGACGACCGTGACGGCGTCCGGCCTGGGCGTCGGCGTCGAGGGCCTCTACGAACTCCAGGCCTCCGGCTCGCTGGAGGTGGCCGGCGAGGCCTACGTCAACGGTCTGTTGGACCAGCAGGGCGGCACCGCCACCATCGACACGCTGCGGGTCGACGGCGGGCCCATGGGGTACATGGCCCTCGAGCCGGCCCGGTACCGCATCGGGGGCGGCACGCTGGCGGCCGGGACCGTCGAACTCGGGTACGACGCGTCGGCCCTTGTGCCGCCCGGCGGCCTGCCCCTTCCCGGCCCGGGCCTGGACGTGCCGGCCGGCGAACTCGACATCGCCGACGCCTCGGCCGTGGTCACGATCAGCGGCGCGCTCGTGCTGGGCCAGTCGGCCCGCGTCTCGGCGGTGCCGGGCGTGCAGGTGCACATGACAGGGGCGGCGCTGGAGAACACCTGCCAGGACGCGGCGGGCCTGGAGGACCTCGCGAACCTGGAGGCTATCTTCGAGGGCGGGGCGGCGGCGCTCGACCCCGTCGAGGTGGCCGGGCAGGACCGGGCGGCCCTGCCGGCGGGCCTGCGGTGCAACTTCGCCCTGGGCGGCCTGACCATCGGCGGCGGCGACGTCGGACGCGTCCAACTGGCCGACCTCTTCGACAACCAGCCCGACTGGGACGGCGCCGAGGCCCTGTACGTCCACCAGTTGAGCGTCGGCCCCGGCAGCGAACTCGACCTGGGGGGCCTGCCGCTTTACTACATGACCGCAACCCTCGATGCCACTGCCACGGTCGTCGGCACGCCGGTCGAAATCTACGTGCCGACCACGACGGCCGACGTCGCGGGCGCCCCTCCCGGCAGCACGATCACCGTAACGCTGGACGAAAGCGGCGGCGGGGCCTACGGCGGGGCCGGCATGGCCGGCGGCGGCGACGCCCGGTGCCTCTCGGCCACCGTGTCGCTCGACGACGCCGAGATCGCCGCCGCCCTGGCCGACCCCGGCGTCGATTGCGTGACGCTTTGCATCACGTACGACGAGGCCGAACTGGCCCTGCTCGGCGTGCCCGAAGACACGCTCCGCCCGTACTGGTGGGATGACGCCGCCGAGATGTGGGTCCTCTGCGGCACGACGCTGGCGGGCGACCCCGGCGAGGGCGTCTTCGCGGGCGTCGGCGAGGTGCCCCACGACTGGGACGCTCCCGGCTACTGCGGCCTGGACACCGCCGCCAACGTCCTCTGGGCCAACATCACGCACGCCTCGACGTACGGCGGCGGCGGCGTGACGCCCGAGCCGGCGACGCTGGCCCTGCTGCTTCTCGGCGCGGCGGCTCTTCGGCTTTCCGGCAAAACGGCTCCTCACCGCAGAGACCGCAGAGAGCGCAGAGAACAACCGAAGAGCGGCGGAGGATGGTAAACAACGGAAACCGGCAGAGGTTGGCTCCACCGGAGCCACGACTTTCGGGAACCACGGGCCGCTGCCGTGCCTCCGGCGATCTCGCTTCTGTTCGCCTTTGTTGTTCACTCTTCTCCGCTGTTGTCCGCTTCTCTCCGCGCTCTCTGCGGTCTCCGCGGTGAAAAGAGGGGCCGCCCAGGACGGGTGACCGTGCGGCGGAGCCGTCAGAGCGTCTTCAGCAGGTCCAGCATTTTGCGGTCCAGTTGATGGCCGTGGAAGTCCTCGTACGTCACGTCGGCGCGTTTGGAATCGAGCACGCCGAAGGAGCCGCGGAGGTTCCAGAGGGCCCAGCCCCAGCCCTCGGCCTTGACGAGTTCGCCCACGTCTTTCATCCACGCGAGGACGACGGCGTGAGGCGTCTTATTGTAGCATCCCCATTCGCCCATGTTGATGCCCACGCCCTTGTCGGCCAGTTGCTTCCAGGGCTTGATGCGCGTCTCGTACAGCCACGCGCGGTCCTGGGTCCCCTTGCCGACCTTCAGCGGCCAGGTGGGCTCGGGCCAGTTGTCGCTGCCTTTCACCCACGAGGCCTTGTAGTGCGTGACGCGCCCGGGCATGTAGCCGTGCATGGACTGGGCGACGCCGTCGGACGCCAAGGCCATCGCCGGTTTCTGGCCCACCTGCAAGCCGTCGGCCAGGATGAGGCGGCCGGGGTCGACGGCCCGGATGGCCTCGATCGCCCCGCGGTGCACCTCGACGTATTGCGATTCCTCCTTGTAGCGCGCGGGCTCGTTGACGAGGTCGAAACTGAGGGCCGACGCCGGCACGCCCTTGTACCGCCGGGCGAACATGGCCCACTGGGCGTTGAACTGCTTGCGGGCCTCGGCGTCGGTCCACAGGTTCCGTTGCTCCTCGGGCGGGTTGATGCAGAAGCCGGGCGCCCGGTGCAGGTTCAGGCTCACGTGGACGCCGTGCTTGCGGCCGAGGGCGACGGCCTCGTCGATTTCCTTCAGGCACGCTTCGTCGTACGTGTAGGGGTCGTCCCTGTCGGTCCAGCAGCGGTAGTCCATGGGAAGGCGGGCGAAGTCGAAGCCCCACGCGCGCATGTGCGCGAAGTCGGCCTCGACGAACGGGTTGCTGCCGCGGCGCAGGGTGAACTTCTCCAGCAGGTTGAAGCCGCGCCAGCGGGGCAGCCGGCGGGCGAGGGCGCGGGCCGCGGCCTCGGGCCCGTCGGCGGCAAGGGCGCGGGCAGCACCGGCCGATGCGGCGGCGCCGGCGGCCAAGCCGGCCGCGGTCGACAGAAAAGCGCGTCGATTCATCGTGGGCTCCTTGGCTCTTTCGCGGGGCTATTTCTTAACGCAGAGAGCGCAGAGAACAACGGAGAACGACGGAGGAGGGTGAACAGCGAAAAACGCCAAAGGCCTGAGGCGCCGGAGGCGTGACCTTCGGCAACCACCGCCCCGCACCGCGCCTCCGGCCGACGCCGTTCCGGCTACTTCCGTGGTTCACCCTTCTCCGCCTCTGTCCGTTTCTAATGTTCACCGTTCTCTGTTGTTTGCTGTTGTTCTCCGCCGTTCTCTCCTTATCTCTGCGCTCTCTGCGTTAAGAAAGAGACCGGCCGAAGACGCAGCCCTCGGCACGTGCTTAAACCCACCGCGGCGGCGCAGGCGGCACGAAAATCGTTTTGCGGAACCGTTTGACCCGCCAGCCGTCTAATCCCATGAGCCTGAAGCGCCGGCCTGCCGAGCCGGCAAGGAGGTGTCCCATGGCACGCAATCGCATTCGCACGGGGATGGCCGTCGCGGCGGCGGTGATGCTGGCCGTCCTGGCGTCGGCCCCGGCCGTCCAGGCCAAGCAGGTGCCGGAGGTCGAACGCATGCTGGCGGGCCTGGCGGTCGAGGCCCCGCGCACCCACAAGAACATGCTGGTCTTTCCGATCCGCTGGCCGGGCAAGCAGGCCCCGGGCAAGTGGGAGACGCTGGACGCCGCCCTGTCGGCCGGCCGGCTGAAGGTCCTGGAAAAGTCCCAGGCCTCGGTGCCCGAGGTGGTGGTCGAGAACACGGGCGAGAAGACGGTGTTCCTGATGAGCGGCGAGATTATCCGTGGGGGCAAACAGACCCGCGTCATCCGCAAGGACACCCTCGTCGAGCCGAAACAGCAGGTGGCCGTGCCGGTCTTCTGCGTCGAGCAGGGCCGTTGGGCGGGCGGCAAGGATTTCAAGCGGGCCGCCAACATCGCCCCGGCCAGCATCCAGAACCGGATAAACCGCGGGGCCGGCCAAGCCGAGGTCTGGGACCGCGTCCGCCGCACCGGCGAGGCCGTCGGCGCCGAGAGCCCGACGCAGAGCCTGGACGAGGTGCTCGAGTCGGCGCCGGCCCGGCGCAAGTTCGGCGAGGTCCACAAGGACCTGGGCAAGTTCAGCCCGCCCGACACGGTGGGCCTGGCGGTGGCCGACGCCCGCACCGGCAAGGTGGTGGGCGTGGAACTGTTCGGCCGGCGCGACCTCTTTGAGGGGCTCCAGGAGAAACTCGTCGAGGGCTATGCCGCCGACCTCGTCCTGACCGTCTCGCCGTGGGAAGAGAAGAAGGCGAAGCCGGTGGACGCCGACGCCGTCCAGGCGTTCATCACCATGGCCCTGAAGGGTACGAGCGGCTACGAGGACACGCCCGGCAGCGGGCGGGGCCTGGGCCTCGAGAGCGGGTCGATCGTCGGCAAGGGCGTGGCGCTGGGGGAGGTGGCCATCCACGTGTCGGTCCAGGACGTGCACCCCGAGACGACGCCGGCCAAACCGATCGTGACGACGCCGCCCGTGCCGGTGCCTCGTCCACCGCGTCCGCCCCGGCCACCGATTCCGCTGCCGAGGCCCGAGCCGCAGCCGCGGGAACCCGGCCCGCCGGCGATCCGGCAACTGCGGTAGGCGCGGCCGGCCGGCCGTCCCGACCAGGATGCCCGAGCGCGGCCCATGCGGGCCGCGCTCAGCCTGTATCTTTTTCGCCGTCCTGCGATCCGTCCGACGCCTCGTCCGAGGCCGTGTCCGAGGCCGCGTCCGGGGCCTCGCCGTCCTTCTTCTCGGCGGGCTTTTCCTGGGCGATCTGGACGGGCACGGCGATGCGCCGGATGGCGGTGGCCCGGCCGGTCTCGGTGTCGGCCGTCACGAGGGCCCCGTGGACGCGCAGGTCGCCGGCCGAGACGTCGAAGTGCCGCGGCATGCCGGTGATCAGGGCGGGCAGGACCTTGTCGGTGCGCCGGCCCAGGACGCCGTCGTGCGGGCCGGTCATGCCCAGGTCCGAGATGTACGCCGTGCCGCCCGGCAGGACACGCTCGTCGGCCGTCTGCACGTGCGTGTGCGTGCCGTAGACGCACGTGACCCGGCCGTCGAGGTGCCAGCCCATGGCGATGCGGTCGCTGGTGGCCTCGGCATGCATTTCGATGAATATGAGTTTCGCGCGGTCGCCGATCTCCCCGAGCAGCGCGTCGACCGCCCGAAACGGGCACTCGGCCGGTTTCATGAACGTCCGGCCCAGAAGCACCGCCGACGCGAACGGAAAGCCCGACTGGCTCTCCAGCACCGTGTAGCCGCGGCCGACGGCCTCGGCGGGCAGGTTCGCCGGCCGGAGGATACGGTCCGACTCGGCCAGCACCGGCACGATCTCCTTCTTGCGGTACACGTGGTCGCCCATGGTGACCACGTCGACGCCCAGGCCGCGGAGTTCCTCGAAGATGGGCGGCGTGATGCCCGAGCCGCCGGCCGTGTTCTCGCCGTTGACGATGACCACGTCGACGCTGTGCTCGGCCAGCAGGGCGGGCAGGGCCTCGCGCAGGGTTCGCCGGCCGGGTTTGCCGACCACGTCGCCGATCAGTAGAGCGCGGAAGTCCATGGGGTCGCTCGCTTACCGCGCGTACTCGACGACGCGGCGTTCGCGGATAAGCGTCACGCGGACCTCGCCGGGGTACGTGAGTTCGTTCTCGACGGCCTTGGCGATGTCGCGGCACAGATTGTAGGCGGCGGCATCGTCGATCTTGTCGGCGTCGACGACGACGCGGACCTCGCGGCCGGCCTGGATGGCATAGGCCGTCTCGACGCCCTCGAACCGGGTGGCCAGCGATTCGAGTTTCTCCAGCCGCTGGATGTACTTCTCCAGCGTTTCGCGCCGGGCGCCGGGGCGGCTCGCGCTGACGGCGTCGGCTGCCGACACGATCACCGTGTACAGCATGTCGGGCACGCTCGGCTCGTGGTGGCCGCCGATGGCGTGGACGATCTCGGGCTTCTCGTTGTAGCGGCGGGCCAGGTCGGCGCCGATCTCGGGGTGCCCGCCCTCGACCTCGTGGTCGACGGCCTTGCCGATGTCGTGCAGCAGGCCCGCCCGCCGGGCGGTGGCGCCGTCGAGGCCCAGTTCCTCGGCCATCATGCCCGCCAGGGCCGACACCTCGATCGAGTGCAGGAGCACGCTCTGGCCGTACGAGGTCCGGAACTTCAGCCGGCCCAGCAGTTGGATCTCCTTCGGGTGCAGGCCGCGGACGCCCGTGTCCAGGGCCACCTGCTTGCCGGTCTCGTTGATTTCGCGTTCCACATCCTTGCCGCACTCGGCGACGACCTGTTCGATGCGGGGGGGCTGGATGCGGCCGTCGCTGATCAGTTTGCTCATCGACCGTCGGGCCACCTCGCGCCGCACCGGGTCGAAGGACGAGAGGACGATGACCCCCGGCGTGTCGTCGACGATGACGTCCACGCCGGTGGCCCGCTCGAAGGCGCGGATGTTGCGGCCCTCGCGGCCGATGATGCGGCCCTTCATTTCGTCGTTCGGGATATCGACCGTGGCAACGGTGGCCTCGGACGTGTAATCGCTGGCCAGGCGCTGGACGGCGGTGGCCAGGATCTCGCGGGCCTTCTGGTCGGCGGTTTCCTGGGCGCGTTCGGTGGACCGCTGGATGAGGGCGGCGGCCTCGTGTTCGACCTCGGCCTCCATGCGTTCCAGGAGGACGGCCCGGGCCTCGTTCGGCCCCAGGCCGCTGATCTTGACCAGTTGCCGCTTCTCCTCGGCGACGACGTTGTCGAGTTCGGCGTGCTTGCCCTTGAGGTCTTCTTCCAACTGCGAGACGCGGCGTTCGCCGGCCTCGACGGTTTTCTCCTTGCGGCTGAGGGTCTCCATTTTGGAGTCGAGGCTGTCTTCGCGTTTCGCGACGACGCGTTCGCGTTCGCGGAGTTCGTCGCGGGTCTTGGCGGCCTCTTTCTCGAACGCCTCACGGGCCTGCATGGCCTCTTCGCGGGCCTCGACCTTGGCCTCCTTGCGCAGGGCCTCGGCGTCGCGGCGGGCCTGGGCCACGATTTCGTCCGCTTGGGCTTTCCCTTCGACGTGGCGCTTCCGAAGCACGAGAGCGGCGACCACGATGCCGGCCACGGCGACGGCCATCAACGCGATGGCGACAATCGTCTCGCCCGCCAGCGCCAGCGGTACGTACGCATCCATAGCGTGACTCGCTTTCCAGGGGAACGGTCGGGCCTGCGCACCGCAGCGCATCGGTGCACGGCGACCGGGGGGATGAGGCGCCGACGTGGAGGGCCTGGTGCCGCTCGACGGGCGGCCAGGACGGACCGGGTTGGGCGCAAAGGTGGTTCTCAGCCGGCGCGGACAACTCCTACGCGGGATGCTGCGTCAGGACGTGCGTCTGCGGCGCCGTGCAAAGCCCACCTGCCTTTCCCGCCCCTGCGGGGGCGATTGTCTCCGCCAAGGACACGGCGGATCGTCGGTTCCCGGGTCCATCCCGTTCAGAGCAAATCAGACCGTTCCAGCCTGGCCGAACGTCACGTCTGGCCAGGCCGATACGACCGGCCTTAGGCTCAGGCCACGTGCGGAGCGCCTTCTCGCCCCGCTCTCCCATTCAGGGGTGCTTGGTTGTCTCCTGTTCGTGGGCCGCGGTCTGCAACAACCGGGCCTTATCTTCTTATCGGCTAAGAAACGGTTAGCCTGAAGTATGATTGAGCAAGACGAGGCGTCTGTCAAGCAGAAATAGTCGGCGGGCCGGACGGCCGCCGCATCGGGAACGATTTCGTCCCCAGGAAGGACGATGTTGCAGAAATCATGCGCCTTTCCCACATACTATCGACTTTTCCACACCTTGTCCCCGGGCTCCAGTCCCCGCGGCACGCGACGGGTGAATCCGGCGGCTGAATGGGCCTGTCGGCCGCCGACCCTTGATTCGTCCCGCCGAGCCGGTATCATGGGCCGGCGCGCCCGCATTCGGGACGGGCGGCGTGGACGGGACGGGATGGATCGCCCCATCGGCATCTTCGATTCGGGCCTGGGCGGCCTGACGGTCGTCCGGGCGGTCCGCCGGCGGCTGCCGGCCGAGCCCATCGTCTATTTCGGCGACACCGCCCGCGTGCCGTACGGCATCAAGAGCCCGCCGACCGTGACGCGGTTCGCCGCCGAGGCGTGTGCCCTCTTGTGCCGGCACGACCCGAAGTTCCTGGTGGCGGCGTGCAACACGGCCAGCGCGACGGCCCTGCCCGCCCTGGCCGACCGGTTCGACGTGCCGCTGTGCGGCGTCATCGAGCCGGGGGCCGAGGCGGCCGCCCGGGCCAGCGGCGGCCGGCCCATCGGCGTCATCGCCACCGAGGCCACGGTCGCCAGCGGCGCCTACCGCCGGGCCATCCAGCGCCGCGCGCCCGATGCCGAGGTCATCCAGAAGGCGTGCCCGCTCCTCGTGCCCATCGTGGAAGAGGGCCGGACCGGCGCCGACCCCATCGTCCGGGCCGTGCTGGCCGAGTACCTGCAGCCGCTGATGCGGGCGGGCGTGGGCACGGTCGTCCTCGGGTGCACGCACTACCCGCTGCTGGCCGACGCCGTGGCCGCGTGCCTGGGCCCGGAGGTGAGGCTCATCGATTCGGCCGAGGCCGTGGCCGAGCGCGTGGCCGGGCGGCTGGCGGCCGACGGTCTGCTTGCCCCCGCCGATGGGCCGCGGGGCGCCGTCCGCTTTTTCGTCAGCGACAATCCGGACCGGTTCCGCGAGGTGGGCGGCCGGTTCCTCGGCGAGGCCGCCGAACCGGTCACCCTGGTGCCGCCTGAAGAGTTGACGGCCACCCGGCCGGACAAGCCGGCCGGGCCACGCGAACTGGCCGGAACGCGCGCCGAGCCGCAAGCCGTGGAGGAAGCGTCGTGAAACGGGCCGTGCTGTCCATCATGGCGGGAGCGTGGGCGCTGGCGGCCGCCGGCTGCGGCGGGTCGCAGAAGGACGTCACCGCGTACCTGAACGACCTGCTGTTCCCGCCATCGACCGCCGAGCGGGTCGTCCAGGTGGAAAGCCGCCTGGCCGACAACCGCCGCGAGGCCCTCCAGAAGATCGCCAAGGACAAGAAGGCCCGCCGGATCGAGTCCGTCGTCAAACTGTACTGCCAGGTGGCCCGGACCGACAAGGACCCGATGGTCCGGGCGGCGGCGGTCCGCGGCCTGGCCGACATGCAGGGCGACCCGGTCGTCCCCGCGCTCGCCCACGTGCTGGCGGCCGACAAGGACGCCTTTGTGCGGACCGACGCGGCCGCATCGCTGGCCCGGCACGACGATCCGCTGGCGATGGAAACCCTGGTCGACGCGCTGAAGAGCGACGCGAGCGCCGACGTCCGCATCGCCGCCGCCGAGAGCCTCCGCGCGTTCCGTGACAAACGGGCCGCCGAGGCCCTGGCCGCCGCCACCGAGTACCGCGACCTGGGCGTCGCGTACAACGCCTGGCTCAGCCTGCGGTACATGACCGGCCAGGATTTGCCGCGCCAGACCGCCCCGTGGACCGAGTTCCTGGCGGCGTCGGCGGACCCGTTCGCCGACTACGGCGACCCGCCGCGGCTGCCGAAGGGCGAGAGTCAGCGGCCGCAGTTCACGACCGGCATCGGCGACTTTTTCCGCGGCCTGTTCGCGAAGGATCCGCTGGAAGCGGAACTCGAGTAGCCCCATGCTCGCCTGCCATTTCGACGGCCGCCAAGTCCGCGTCGACCCGGATTACCCGGAGCCCGCCGTGCCCGCCGGCGAGGTCGCGGTGGCCGTCCGCCTGGCCGGCGTCTGCCGGACCGACCTGGAGATCGTCAAGGGCTACATGGGTTTCCGCGGCGTGCTGGGTCACGAGTTCGTCGGCACGGCGCTGGGCGGGCCGCTGGAAGGCCGGCGCGTGGTCGGCGGCATCAACTGCGTGTGCGGCGAGTGCGACCTGTGCCGGCGCGGCCTGCCGACGCACTGCCGGCGGCGGACCACCCTCGGCATCGACCGCCGCGACGGCGCCTTCGCCGAACGCCTCGTCCTGCCCGAGGCGAACCTCGTGCCGGTCCCCGACGCCGTGCCGGACCGCGACGCCGTCTTCGCCGAGCCGCTGGCCGCCGCCATCCAGATCGGCCGGCAGGTGACGCTGGTGCCCGACCGGCGGATCGTCCTGCTGGGCGACGGCCGGCTGGGGCAACTCGTGGCGCGGGTCCTGCGGGCGTGGGACCTCGCGCCGACGGTCGTCGGGAAGTCGCCCGCCAAGTTGGACCTGGTGCGCCGGCTGGGCCTGGAGGCCGTCCACGCCGGCGAGGCCGAGCCCGACGCCTCCGCCGACGTGGTCATCGAGGCCACCGGCACCGCCGACGGTCTGGCCATGGCCTTGGCGTGCGTCCGGCCGCGCGGTACCATCGTCGCCAAGAGCACCGTGGCCGACACGGCGGGCCTGGACCTGGCGCCGCTCGTGGTGAACGAGGTGACGGTCGTGGGCTCGCGGTGCGGGCCGATGGACGAGGCCGTGGCGATGCTGGCCGCGGGCGGCCTGGACCTGGTGCCCCTGGTGACCGCCGAGTATCCGCTGGCCGAGGCGCCGGCGGCGCTTGCCGCCGCGGCCGAGGCCGACGCGATCAAGGTCCTCCTTCGGACGTAGGGGAATCGCCTGCGAGGAACACGTCATGAGCGACGCGCACCTGGCGGTGGTCCTGGCGAGCGGCGGCATGGATTCCTGCGTCGCCACCGCCTGGGCCGCCAACCGGTATCGCCTGGCCATGCTGCACGTCAACTACGGCCAGCAGACCGAGGCGAAGGAACTGGAATGCTTCGGCCGGCTGGTCGAGCGTTTCCGGCCCACGGCCCACCTGGTGGTCGATGCGCCGCACCTGCGGCAGATCGGCGGCAGCAGCCTGACGGATGCACGCATCCCGATGCCCGAAGATGACGCGCCCGGCGAGATCCCCAGCACCTACGTGCCGTTCCGAAACGCCAACCTGCTGGCCGTCGCCGTCTCGTGGGCCGAGGTCCTGGAGGCGGGGCGGATCGTCATCGGGGCCGTCGAGCCCGACGCGCCGGGGTACCCGGACTGCCGGCCGGCGTTCTTCGAGGCGGCCGGCCGCCTGGTGGACCTGGGCACGCGGCCCGAGACACAGATCCGCATCGAGACGCCGCTCATCGGCCTGACAAAAGCGGAGGTGGTAGGCATGGGCGACGACCTGGCGGCGCCCTTTGCGCTGACGTGGTCGTGCTACCGCCGCGAGGACGCGCCGTGCGGCGCGTGCGCCAGTTGCCGACGCCGGGCCGAGGCGTTCCGCGACGCGGGGGTGCCCGACCCGCTCTTCCCGTAGGATTCGCGTCCTCGTCCGATTCCCTTTTCACCGCAGAGAGCGCAGAGAACGCAGAGAGAGAGAAGAGAAAAGGGAGTAAAAGAAACAGAGACGAAGAATGGAACGCACAGGCACAGAGAAGCGAGCGCCGGTATGGCGGCGTGAACAGGTCAGTGCACCGCGCGGGGATTCATTGCGTCGGTCCGGCCCGTCGCCTCATTTCGTGGTTTTCCCATGGTCGTATGTTATTCGTCTTTGCTTTTCTCCGGTTTTCCTCTGCGTTCTCCGCGCTCTCTGCGGTGAATATCTGTCTTACTCCGAGCCGGCGGGCCGGGCCGGCACGAGCGTGATGCAGTGGCCGCCGCCGGGCGCGAGGCGGGCCTCGATCGTGTCGCCCGCCGTCACCTCCTGGTGCCGGACGCGGTACGCCTCGCGGTTGGTCCGGTAGTGGGCGTCGGGCGCATCCTCGCACAGCGTGGCGCGGTACGTGCCGGGACCGAGGAAGTCGAGCGGGATCCGCAGCGTCCGGGCTTCTTCGTCGGCCGCACTGGCCACCAGGAACGTCTCGCCCGTGCGGCGCATCATGACGATGTACTTGCCGAGTTCGCCGGCCAGCGTCCGGCTCTCGTCCCACGGCATCTTCTGGGCGGCGATGAAGGCGAACAGGTCCGGGTGCCGGCGGTACCCGTCGGCCGAGTCGGGCAGCACCGTCAGGCCGGAGTAGGTGATGAGCGTGCGGGCGGTCTCGGCCACGATCGTCGAATCCACCTGCTGGAAGATCTTCGGCCGCTCCTTCAGCGAATGCGTCATGTCGAACAGGCCGTTGCACATGTCGAGCGGCCCCGCCAGCATGTTCACCGCCACCTGGAGCAGGAAGGTGCCGGGCGTGAAGGCCCGCTTGGCGTCGGACTGCGAGTGGCAAAACTCGCGCGTCAGGCAGTTCGGCCACGTGCGCTGGCCGCCGGTGGACGGCACGGGGCCGTCGTGGAAGTTGCAGACGAGGCGGTGCTTCGCGCACAGGGAGATCACCTGCTGCGTCCGCCGGACCTTCGCCTGGCCCGTCCCCCGCATGAACCCGTACTTGATGCCGGCCGCGCCCCAGCGGGCGTAATGCGCCAGCACCGTGTCCAGATCGTGCTTCTGGGTGGCCTTGTCGTTCAGATAAAGGAGGATGCCCACGCCGCGCTCGCGGGCGTAGGCGATGAGTTCCTCGATGTTCGCCCCCTGCTTGGCCGTCGTCGGGTCGGACGACGTCTCGAACTCCGGCCCATACCAGTTGGCGTCCAGCAGCAGGTACGGCACGCCGGCCTCGCCGGCCAGGTCGACGAACAGTTTCCACGACGGAAGGTCCAGGCCGTACGTGAAGCCCTCCACCTTGTGACCCCAGGCCCGCCAGTCCCAGAACGCCACACCGGGCTTGATCCACAACGGGTCCTCGATGCGGCACGGCGGGTTGAGGTTCGCCAGCAGGTCCGAATCGATCAGCA
>Ga0180434_10003224_pt1 | contig 20972 bp, 16 predicted proteins | sample SS_ome_7_FD_132453 | JGI IMG/M metagenome (GOLD analysis project Ga0180434, IMG submission 132453) | Hypersaline lake sediment archaeal communities from the Salton Sea, California, USA - SS_1_D_2 metaG | ecosystem: Environmental > Aquatic > Non-marine Saline and Alkaline > Hypersaline >...
GGCGGCGGCGCCAACGGCCGGATTGGCCGTCACCCCCGAAAGCGCATCGGAGCCGCCACACTCAAGCCCTACCACCAGGCCGGATACGGGTGCGCTGACACGCTGCTGCGCGTTCAAGGCCTTCAGCAGCCCCGTAGCGGTCTCGACACCCTTCGCGATGGTGGCCGCGCTGCCGCCCTCTTTCTGAATCTCGAGGGCCTCCGCCGGCTTGCCCTGCACCGAGGTTGCCAGGGACTGGGCCTTCAGCGCCTCGCATCCCAGCCCAATGGCCAGAACGGCGCCGACATTGGGGTTGTTCATCAGGCCGGAGAGGACGCGGTGGCTCACCGCGAGATCGCTGGGGCCGTAGCCGCAGCCATAGGCGTGGGTCACCGTCACCACCTCGGGCAGAGCGCGGCCTATGGCTTCGACAACACCGTTGCCGCACGAGACCGACGAGACGACGAGCACGTGATTCCTCACGCCGAACCTGCCGTCTTCGCGCCTGTAGCCGGTGAATTCCATCCGCCGTCACCTCCACACTGTGTCAGTAGTCTCCAGGGAAGGCCTCACTCCCTCAGGTCGCCGGGGATGGGCTGCGTGTTGTGTACGTGTACCCACTCGCCCGGCCCAATGTCACGGGTAGCCTGGACAATCGGCTCACCGTAACGCACCACGGCGTCGCCGCTGCGAATCGGCGCCAGCGCCACCTTGTGGCCCAGCGCTACGTCCTCAGCGGCGTGACACACTGCCTCACCGTTCATCACCACCGCGTCACCCTTCCCTATGGGTCGGGTGGCGATAACCACATTGTCCTTGCTGTCTATCCTGAGCGCGTTGCTCTTCACAGGCACTCCATGCTGTTCATCCCGGGTCAAGGCAAGACCAGGGGAACAGTCGTCTAGCCCTCCTTGGGGATCTCGAGGAAAGGCGGCAGCGCCGGGCGATGCCTCAGATCGGTCACTATGGGATATCGGAAGCCCGTGGCATGGGTATCCTCGAGGCCCTTGAGCACCCCTTCCACCTTGCTCTGAGGCACAGTGAATATGAACTCGTGGTCCTGCGTGCCGCCGAAGATGCGGTCGCCCCCGCTGGGCAGGACCACCTGACACTCGTCGGTGCGGAAGGTTCGGGCGACAACGTCGCCGCAGTCCCCGAACCCGGATGCGATGGCGGACACGCCCTGGCCCGGCGCCGCCGACTGGCCGAGCGCTCTGCCCGCCGCCTGCACCAGCCGCATCGCCTGAGCCGAGTTCACGTACATGGCAACGATATGCGGCTCGAAGGCGGCGCTGTGAAGCGGCGCCACCAGCAGGTGGGTAAACCTGCCCGGGTCCAGCATCTTCTCCGGCGGCGTGCCAGCGGACTCGCCGAGAAAGCCCAGGGTGCGCACCCCGCCGACGCAGCACTGGTCGTCGCGTCCCATCGCCAGTGTCCAGCCGTACCGCCGCGCCATGCCGATGCCCTGGCACATGGCAACCTGGTATCCCAGGTCGCGCGCCGGCAGCCTCACCTTCTCCGGCAGCTCGGCTTCGGAGGAACAGAGCCTGAGGGCAACGGGGAATGTCTGAGGCCTTATGTAGAAGGTGAGCGTGTCCATGGCCTGTTTCGCGTCCATCGGTCCCTCCCTTGTTCGAACGGGCAGTGTCGCAGCTTCACCCCACCGGAAGCAGCCCGGCCTCGAGACGTGGAATTCGTTTGAGCAATCTTAAGACGCCGCCTGCCAGGCGTCAAGGCTGGCAGGTGCAGCATCCCGGTGCGGGCGCCAGGTTGGGAAGGGGCGATACTCGCCGCCGCCGCCGCCGCCTGCTACATGACGACCTCGTCGCGGCGAAGGTCAGCCACTTCGGCCTCGCTGAGCCCAAGGAGCTGTCGCAGCACGTAGTCGTTGTGCTCGCCCAGCAGGGGGGCGCGATTGGCGGCAAGCCGGCCATCGCTCATCTTCCACGGAGCCCCCACCAGCTCCAGCTCGCCCAGCTCGGGATGGTCGACGGTGACGAAGGCGTCGCGGGCCCGCAGATGGGGGTCGGCGTAGAGGTCTCGTCCATCGCGCGATGGCGCCGCCGCCAGCCCCGCCTGGCAGAACTCCTCCACCATCCAGTCACGGTCCCGCTCCCGCGTCCAATCACCGATAATGCGGTCGAGTTCGGCCTCATTCCGCTTGCGGGAGCCCATGTCGGCGAAACGGGGGTCGCGGGCCAGCTCCGGCTTGCCGATCACGCGGGCAAGGACGGCGAACTCCTCGTCGGAATGGACCTCGAGCGCCAGCCAGCGGTCTACTCCCCAACATCGATAGACGTTGTGAGGGGCATACTGGGGGTGGGCATTGCCCATCCGCTCGGGGACCTCCGACGTCATCTCATAGCCCAGCAGCAGGTCGCCAATGTAGGAGGTCACGCCCTCGCATTGCGAATAGTCAATGTGCTGTCCCTCCCCCGTCCGCATGCGGTGATACAGTGCGGCGACGACCGCGTAGGCGGCGGTGGTACCGTTTATGAGGTCGGGGTCGGCGCTGCTGTGGCACGGGGCATCGTCGGGGTAGCCGGTGATATAGGAGGCCCCTCCCACGGCATGATGGATGGTGGCATAGCCGGCGTAGCTGCTCTCAGGGCCTTTGAGCCCGCGACTGGAGCAGGAAACCACTATGATGTCGGGGCGCCACCGCCGCAACTGCTCGTACCCCAGCCCGATCTTCTCCATGAAGCCGGCTCGCATGTTGTCCACCACCACGTCGCTCAGCGTGGCGATACGCCTTGCCAGCTCGAGGCCCTCCAGTGTCGTCAGGTCGAGGGTGACGCTCTTCTTGTTCATGTTGAGGGCGTTGAAGGCCATTCCCTGGTTCGGCGGCACCTCTGTTGTGGCACAGTCACACAGAGGCCATATCACGCTGTGCCGCGTCAGGTCGGTGCGCTTGTGGCCTTCGACCTTGATCACCTCGGCGCCGAGCATGGAGAGGAGCTTGCAGCAGTAAGGCCCGATCCATACCCAGCAGAAATCGGCTACTCGAACGCCTTCGAGAGGGAGCACACTGTCACCCATTCGTCTCCTCCTTGAGCTATATGGCGGTAGAGCGCTTCAAGCGGTCAAACCCCTCCGCCGAGTAACCCAGGCAGTTGCAGTACACCTCGTGATTATGCTCACCGAGCAGGGGAGATGCCGACCTGGCGCGCGCCGGTGTGGCCGACATGTGGTACGGCCAGCCGGCGTACTTGTATCTGCCGGCCTCGGGGTGGTCAAGCTCAACGAAGTAGTCTCTGGCAGCGTATTGCCTGCTGTTCATCACGTCCCTGGCCGAGTTGATGGGCCCCATGGCGATACGCTTGGCCGCGCCGGCATGGTAGATGTGTTCGTTGGTCTGCTGCGACATCCACTCGTCCATCAGCGGTGCTATGTCCATGATGCGGTTTATGCGGGAGGCCATCGACTTCCATTGCGGGCCGGTAGCCCAGTCGGGATTGCCCATCAACTCCACCAGAGCGCTGAAGTGGTGGTCTTCAGGAGCGCCGACGATGATGTAGCCGTCCTTGGACTTCATTCTCCCCGTTGCCGGCGGCCGGTCGGGGACGCGGCTCCATGAGCTGCCGTGGTAGCGGTTGCCGGCCACGTTGGGCTGTATCATCGCGAGAATCACTTCCTGGAGGGAGACGTCGATGGCCCTGCCCCGGCCGGTCTTCACGCGGCCCATCAGCGCCCCGATGGTGGCAAGGGCGGCAGTGACGCCGCCGTGATACCCTACGGGACGGCCCCCCATCTTCACCGGCGCGCGGTCTATATCGACGGCGCGAGTGGGCATCAGATTCCCCAGCCCGCCGGCATGTATCAGGGTCAACTCATCGCCTTTGACATCGGCTCGGGGACCGGTGCGTCCATAGGGAGTGATGGACGTGTAGACCAGAGCGGGATTGAGCGCGGACATGCTGTCCCAACTGAAGCCGAGGCCCTCGAGGTAGCGAGGTGGGTAGTTGTCGACGAGGACATCGGCCCATGTGATGAAGCGCTGAAAGGCTTCGCGGCCTTCGGCCGTTTCCAGGTCCAGCGTCACCCCCCGCTTGCTGGTGTTGAGGTAGAGGAACAACGCGCTGCGCTCGGGGTGCGCCTGGCCGTTGCAGAAAGGGCCGCACTCACGCGACGGGTCGCCACTGCGCGGCTCCACCTTGACAACGTCGGCCCCCATGTCCGCCAGCAGCTTGCCGCAGTAGGGGCCCGAGACCATGGTGGCAAACTCGACAACCTTGATGCCATCCAGAGCGCCGCCAGCCATAGACCTTCACCTCCGTCGTGAAGTCTCCAACGAGACGATTGTCCTACGTCGCTGTCCACCCAACACAGTCAAAGCCCGGAACCCAGCCAGGGAAACGGCTTCTCATACGAGCAGCATCGCTATGCTAAGTCTCTCCCGACCATCTGTCAAGATGTCGTTGCGGGCCGACACATGTGGACAGCGGCACCTGCCTGTGTCGATGGCATGTTTGTCCAGCTCACGCTCGATTCGCATCGGCCATTGACTCATAGGGTACGAGGGCTCATAATGACCAGAGCGTCGGGCAGCCACCGCGACTCCCGTGCCGACAGTGACAGACCATGGACACATTGAGGCTGGGCAAGAGCGAACTGAGGGTATCCCGCATAGGCTTCGGTGGCATACCCATCCAGAGACTCACCGAAGAAGAGGCGGTGAGCGTCGTCACAACCTGTATCAACCTCGGCATCACGTTTCTGGACACCGCCAATGCCTATACCACCAGCGAGGAACGTATCGGCAAGGCGATTGCGGGGCAGCGCGAGCACCTGATTATTGCCACGAAGTCAGGCTCGCGAGACCGCGCCGGCATCGAGGCCCATCTGAAGCAGAGCCTGAAGCAGCTTGGTGTGGAGTGGATCGACCTCTACCAGCTTCACAACGTCAGCGACTTCGACACCTATCGCCGGATACTGGAGCCGGATGGCGCCCTGTCCGTGGCGCTGGAGGCCAAGAGCGCCGGCCTGGTGAGGCATGTGGGCGTCACCTCGCACTCCATGGATGTCGCCAAGGAAGCGGTGAAGTCGGACCGCTTCGAGACCGTCATGTTCCCCTTCAACTTCGTTACCTCCGAGCCGGCCGACCAACTCCTGCCCCTGGCCAGGGAACATGACGTGGGCTTTATCGCCATGAAGCCGCTCGCTGGAGGCATGCTCGACAACGTGAACATCGCCTTCAAGTACCTGCTGCAGTTTCCCGACGTGCTTCCCATACCTGGCATACAGGAGGCGGATGAGATACGCCAGATCATGAGTGTAGTAGAGGGTCCGCGGGAGATGACCGAGGCGGAGCATGCGGAGATGCAGCGGATGCGGGAGGAGATGGGCACAAGGTTCTGTCGCCGCTGTGACTACTGCCAGCCCTGCAGCGAGGGCATACCCATTTCGATGGTGACGAACTTCACCGGATTCCTCAGACGTATGCCGCTGGAGCGTCTCTTCTCCGGCGGGATTGCCGCTGGCATGGAGAAGGCGGCGAGTTGCAGCAAGTGCGGCGACTGTGAGCCCAGGTGTCCCTATGACCTTCCCATAATGGAGATGGTGGAGGAGAACGCCGCCCTGTATCAGGCGGAGAAGAAGAAGTACCTGGAGCGTACGGCGACGCGATAAGCGAAGCCGGGGACGGAACGACACAGACCGAAGGGGGCTAAGGACATGGAACAGCCTGAGTATGAGACCGAAACCCTGGTGTTGCAGGGCGACTACTTCGGCGTGGTGCAGCAGCACCGGCGCGGGATGCCGGTGGTTGGGGAGCTGGTGAGAATGCTCAATGATGAGGACTCCGGTGCGCGTGGCGGCGCCACGGCGACGTTGGGCGCGATTGCCGAAACAGATGCCGGCGCCGTGAGACCGGGTATTCCCCGGATGATCGAGCTGCTCGGCGATGAGAACTCCGATGTGCGGCGCAACGCCGCATGGGCCCTATGGGTCGTGGGTGAAAGCGATGCCACCGCGGTAAGGGACGCCGTTCCCAACCTGGTGGGGCTGCTCGATGACGAGATGGGGGTTATCCGGGGCGCCGTTGCCGCCGCCCTGTGGACCATCGCCCGCAACGATGCCGAGGCAGTGAAGCCTGCCGTTCCCAAGCTGACCGGGCTTCTCAACGATGAGGTTGGCCTCGTCCGTGGGGCTGCTGCGGCAAACCTGGGGCTGGTCGCACAGATAGATGCCGAGTCGGTCAAGCCGGCCGCGCCCAAACTGGCTGAAATGCTTGACGACGAAGATGCCAACGTACGGCGCAGTGTGATTGCGGCCCTGGGGGGCCTGGCCACCTCCAGTCTTGACGTGGTGAAGGACGTCGCTCCCAGGCTCATGAAGATGCTCGATGATGATGATGCCGCCGTTCGCGGCCACAGCGTGTCGACTCTCGGTGTCATCGCCGAGGGCGATCCCGATATCGTCAAACCCGTCGTCCCGAAGCTGGTGGAGTTGCTCGACGACGAGGACCACCTTGTACGCGGGCACTCCATATCCGCCCTACTGGCAGTCGGTCGAAGCGGCCTCGGTGTGGTGCGGGACGCCATGCCCAAGCTCGTCGCGATGCTCGAGCATGAAGATGTGAACCTTCGCAGCGCCGCTGCCACCGCTGTGGCGCAGGTCGCCCGCGTTGACCCCGACATGGTGCGCGATGCCGTCCCCGGGTTGAAGAAGCTGCTCGAGGATGAAGACGCATACGTGCGTGGTGCCGCCACCGTCGCACTGCGCATGCTGGAAGATACGTAGCGGGAAGGCATCAGAGACACCGTCACCGAGTCCCGTCGGCACGGTGCGGCGCGGCGTCTGCTACCGGTCCCAAAGCCGGAAGGGTGGATACCTGTCTGTCATCAGCGATGCGTAGGCGTACACCCGATAGGTCCACCGGTTCAGGCCAACAAGAAGGTCGAAAAGGTCATTGGGATACCTGCCGGTGAACAGAAGGATCACGCCAGCGATAAGGGCGAGGAGGAAGACCAACCCCCCGCCGTTGCTTTCACCACCGCCCTGGAAGATGCCCACTATGATGTAGTGAGGGATCGCCAGAAGCCACCACTTGACCAGCACCAGCCCGCGGGAGAGCCTCTCGGGGTACTCCACCTCCAGATCGGCGGGATAGCCGCCGGCCCGCAAGGTGAAGGGCGGGTACCGGTCGGTGCCCAACACCTGGTAGGTGTAGAAGCCCACCCGCCATGTCCATCGCATGACACCGACGTTGAAATCGAACAACCCTCTGGGGTACTTCGCGGTGAACAGGATGGCGAAGAAGGCGATGATAGTCACCACGAAGAAGGCTACCCACAGAAACGCCAGCACGATGTAATGCGGCAGCGCCAGCAGCCATTTGAGGAGCCACCAGCCACGGCCGGGTGGTTCGCTCAGTTCACCTGTTATCGATACCGGGTAAGTCGCCTGCTGTTCCGACATCGGCTACCTCCTTGGCTGCTCTCTCCGGGCCATCCGCAAGGTTGGTCAACCTATGGTCCCGAGACACGACCTTGCGACCGCAGATTCTAGACTCTTCCACCGCGCCTGTCAACAGGCGACCGCTCTCGCCGCACGGAACACATGCCCTGCCGGCTGCGCCCGCGGTCACTTCAGGCAAGAGCCAGACCAGCCGATGTGCGCCCCCTTTCGCGCCGGAAGGCGTTACTCCTGGCGGCTGGCCGTCTCTTCACGTCGCGCCGCGGGGCCGGTCTCCGGGATGAGCAGCCCGGCGACAACGAGGAGAAACGGAAAGACACAGGTCACCCCCAGGCCCAACTGGAGGGAACCGAAGGCTTGAGCAACGTACCCCGCCATTATCGGGCCTATCGAGGCGCCGGCGGTGAACATGCTCCCGACAAACGCGGTAGCCACAGCAAGCTCGCTGGTCTTAATCCGGGGTAGCTCGTAGGGTATGGTGTAGATGATGGGGAAGTAGACCTCCGAGAGCCCCCACAGGAACCACAGGACGCCAAGCAGGGGAAACGAATTGGCGAACAGGATTCCCAGCGTCAACGGAGGCAGGAAGAACCCCGGAATCCACAGCAGAGGCTTGCGGCGGCCGATCTTGTCCGAGATGACGCCGCCGACCATGCAGCCGATCATGAAGCCGTAGTAGGTGAGTCCCAGGCAGTAGCTGGCCTGCTCCAGCGACACTATCCCTTCCTGCAGGGCGAACTTGGGCCACAGGGTCTCCATGGCACCGAAGCACAGCATGTCGCCGGTGATGCCCATGCCCAGCAGCCACAGGGCCTTGTACCTGACCAGCGCCTTGATGGGAAAAGGCTCACGGGCCTCGCTGGCGACGTCGGTGACGGGGTGGGGGTTCTCACGGCCAAGGACCATCCACCCGAGGAAGGTGAGCGCGGAGAGCCCGCCAAAAAGGTAGAAGGTGTTCCTCCAGCCGTTGAGCGCCTCTATCAGGTCGCCGGTGACGAAGATGACGGTGGCTGCCGCGGCTCCAATGCCTACCGTCAGGATGGAGTTCACCAGGGTGATCCTGCTCGCGGGAAACCACTGCCGCACAAGGTGGGGACGGGCGGGAATTCGAGCCAGGGTAATGGCCATGAAGGCGATACGGGCGGCGAGGAGTATCCAGTAGTTGGGAGCCCATCCCTGAAGGAACACCAGGGGTACGCCGACCAGCGTTGACACGGCAACCAGCCTCTTGGGGCGGTAGCGCGCCAGGAGAGAAGCGAAGGGAATGGACAGAAGCGCCGGCACCATCCAGTTGAACGAGCCCAGCCAGCCCGTCTGGCTCAGGCTCATTCCCATTTCCTCGCTTATGGGAGGCAGGAGAACTCCCAGCGAGAACATCATGGCGTGCACCATGGAATCGATGGCCATGAACGCCCCGATTACCACCCAGCCGTAGTTCCACTTCCTCCCAGCGGGGCCTTCCACAGTGCCAGCGTTCGGGGGTGACTCAGCAGCTATCTTCTCGACCTCGTTCAGCCTTATTGTCGTCAGTCGGCGCCAGCCGAGGAAACACCGACCGAGAATGTACCACACTGGCCATTGGGTCGACAATAGTCCGTGCAGGTCCTGGAAACGAATATCTCAAGAGAGCGCTTCAAGGGCGTACAACTCGACGGCTTTTCGCAGGGAGGAGAGGGCGGCGTCTTCCGGTGCAGGGCGCGGCCTAGACCCCGGCGGGCGGCTCTGTCTTCAACGGGCGGGTGCTCACCACGAGGCACAGGGCGACAACGGCGAGTCCAGCGAAGACGAACCATGTGCTCCGATAGGTGCCCCAGGTGTCGTATACCCACCCCGCCAGGGGAGGACCGCTGAGGCCTCCCAGCATGTTGACACCAATGATGAGGCCGAATATGGTGCCGAAGCTGGCTCTCCCGAAGTACTCTCTCCCCAGCGAAGGCCTCAGTGAGTTGCCGCCCCCGTAGCCGATTCCAAAGAGGAGGAGGAAGAACACGAGAAGCCACGTGCCCGCTGTGCCGGCAAGGGCAAAACACAGTGACCCCAACCCCATCATGCCGAAGGCCACTGCCGCCATCACCCTTCTGTTGACCCGGTCTCCCAGCCAGCCCAGCCCGAAGCGCCCGACAATGCTGATCAGGGGCACCGCGGTGGCGACAACCGTGGCCATCGACCTGCCGATGCCAATGCTGCTGAGATACGGCATTACGTGAGTGACTATCGAGCTCACCAGCAGGACCTGAACGGTGTAGGCGAGTGCCAGTTGCCAGAAAGTGCGACTCTTGAGAGCGGTCCTCACCCTGATCTCGACATCGACATCGACGGACTGTACTGGGGGTATGCTGCCATCGCTGTTTGGCGGCTGCGGTACCGCACCGTCAGGCGCGTAGCCGTACTGCTCCGGTTTGTGTCGGAAGAGGAGTGACAGCGGGAGTATGAGCACCACCATGCCCACCGCCAGGATGGTGAGCGTGGTGCGCCAGTCATACACGTCGATGAGTTTCACCATCACCGGTATCAGCAGGCCGCCGAAACCGAAACCGGACACCGCTATGCCGCTGGCCAGCCCCACTCTTCTGTGGAACCAGTTGGTCACCGCCGTCATCAGCACCGTCATAGTGCAGCAGCTAATGCCGACGGCCATGAGCGCCAGGGCGCCGTAGAACATGCCCAGGGACGTGGTGCGGCTCAGCAGGAACAGCCCGCTTGCGGTGAGCACTGCTCCGCCGGAAATGAGGCGCCTCGGTCCCCAGCGGTCAGCGAACACACCCAGCAAAGGGGCGAGAAGTCCCGCTTCCACGCCGAGCAGGGAGGGACCAAGCGCGATTCTCGCGTAGCTCCAGCCCATCTCGTTGGCTATGGGCTCGAACACAGTGGTGAAGCCGTAGAAGACAGCTCCACCCACGTAGAGCGCGGTGAGCAGCGATGCCCCTACAACATACCAGCCGAAGAACACACTTCGAGGCTTCCAACTGGAAGGAATGAAACGGCGAGCCATACGTGTCACGTTGCCAGGTCGGCGTCGCGCAGGTGGGAGCTGGCAGGACGCCGACCTCAGACCACTATACCCGATACTACCACGATGGCTGTGCAGCCTGCAAGGCTCACCTCATCAAGAGCCGCGTTCACCCCGGGTCCGGGTCAATCGCCACGGTTCTCCGCCAGCAGGTCCAACAACTGCCCGTGCGTGGACAGCTCCTGCACTACCCGTACGAAGTCGCCCAGAGAATCGTAGTAGCCGCGCAGCTCTTCAAGCTGCTCGCCGACGGGGCTGACCGAAGCCGGGCTGAGCGCGTAGGTGCCATGAAAGGCGAAATATGCCTGGTTGAGCTTGCGTATGTAGTACCCTTCGCTCACGAAGACCTGTCGCCGCTCCTCCAGGTACTGCTCCGCCTCCTCTATCCTTCCCTCCGAGAGCAGGCTGTCGAAGGTGTCTCTGGTGTGACGCATCTCGGCCTGGAAGTCGAAGCGCACCTCGCTCCCAGCCATCGCTTCTCCATCCGGCAAAGGCTCCTCTATTGGAGGCGGGTAGATGCTGTCGGCTATCTCGCCCCCCATGATATCGGCGACTGTCTCGTTGATTTCCTGCATAACGCCGCCCTGGAAATAGGTGCTGCCCAGTGGATGGAAGAACAGGTACTGGTGGCTCCACTCGTGCGCGGCGAGAAACACGCTGTTGCGCAGGTCCGCGCTCTGGGTGATGATGGCCGGATAGGTAGCGATGCCGCCGAGGCTGACAACAAGCGCGGAGAGGTCGTGACTCTGCAGAATGGCAGTCTCCAACGCTTCAACCTGCTGCAGCGTCACGTCCGGGGAGAGCAACATCTCATCGAGGCGCTCGACGTGGTCACGCGGCGACAGGACGAGCAGGTACGGCGGCACTTGAAAGACGAAGACAACCGGTGGAAACACCAGGTTCCACTGGCCGAAGCTGGAACCGAGCCCCTCAGACGTCAACACCAATGTGATCTCACGCTCGATGTGGGCTTCCGCCCGGGGCGCAAGGGCGTGATAGCTCCGTTGGACGTCCTGAATCTCCTCCTCTATGCCGGCCAGCCCGGCGCTATGCGCTCCGTGCAGCGACACTTCACGCCGCAAATCAGCCTGAAGCCGCGCCAGTTCGTCTCCCAACTCGAAGAAGTCTCCAAGGATGGTGTCATCCCGTGTGGACGGGGGCACTGCCAGGGAGACGGCGGCCTGGGTCACTTTGACTGGCAGATAGTGAAGATGCCAGGCTGTCAACGAGAACGCGTGGCCCGATGCTTCCTGCGACAGGATGGCGTCAGTCCGGCTCTGGTGGCATCCGGTGGCGAGGAGGCTGAATCCAATCACAAGGCAGAGAAGCAGGAGACAGGCGGATTGCAGACCGAGGCATCTCTTCATCTCACGTCAACGCGGATATGACTTCCGCATTCTACAGTCTGGTGTGGACATCAGCAACGCCTCGCATACACCCCACTGGAGTCAGGGGGCTTGCCGCCCCACTGGGGTGTGGAAGGCAGCCACCGTGTACACTACATTGCGGTCTCTGTAGGTCCAACCACCCTGTAGCGTCCGAAAGCCTGGGCCGGAGGCCGGCAGAGGAGCAGCAGCGGAATGCCCGCCAACGTGGCCAGCGCCAGGGCAAAGAAGGCCGACTGGTAACCGCCGGTGATGTCTCTGAGGCTGCCCACCAGGATGGGAGTCAACACGCCGCCTGCGGTCATCATAGCCATGGAGACGCCTTGAATCATGCCGATAGAGCGCCGCCCGAAGTACTCGGCCAGGACCACCGGCCGCACCGCTATGACGCCGCCGTAGGCGGGAGCGAACAGAATGAAGAAGGGTATCAGGTGCCACACACTCTGTACATACGCCAGGACGACCAGGCCGGCCGCCTGAAACGCAAAAAGCACCATCAGGATGTACCGCGGTTCGCGAAAATCAGCCAGCCAGCCAAAACCAAATCGACCTATCAGGCTGGTAAGGGTCATGATGGTGACAGCGGCCCCGGCCATGGCTCCGACGAGAGCCAACCCCTGCTCCTCTATCGGGTCGGCAAGATAGGGAATCAGGAAGATGGCCACCGCGTTCAGCGGGGCGAACGACAGCAGGAAGATCGCGGAGAGGAGCCAGAAGCTGCGTTCCTTGAGCGCCTGCCTCGTGGTCAGCCCCTCCACCTCTTCCAGTGCAACGTACGCCTGTTCTTCAACGGACCATTCCTCGCCATCCGGCTGAAGACCGTACATTTCCGGCCGGTGCCGAAGGACAAGGCCCAACGGCAGTCCTACGACCCACATGCCCACGGCCATCATGATGAGAACGGTGCGCCAATGGTAGCTGCCCAGGAGCCAGGTCACGATCGGCACCAGCAGGCCGCTTGCTCCTGCTCCCGCGGTGTACAGGCCCATGGCGCGGCCGCGCTTCCTGATGAACCAGTTGGAGATGTTGGTCATCGGCATTACCCCGGCGCAGACGCTGGCGCCCAGGGCCACGACAAGGTAGGTGAGATAAAAGGTCGCCAGGGAATTCGTGAAGCTGAGGAGCAGAAAGCCCAGGCCCATCACGCCGGCGCCGACGATGGCAGCGGGCCGAGCGCCGAAACGGTCGACGAGATAGCCTGCCAGCGGTGCAATAGGGCCGGTCTCGGCGCTGCGAAGCGAGAAAGCCAGAGAGACCTGAGTCGTGCTCCAGCCGAATGTCTGCTTCAAGGGGTTGATGAAGGCGCTGAAGCCGTAGAAGTAGGTGCCGGCGAGATACAGGCTGATGATGGCATTGGCCAGTACGATCCACCATCCGTAGAAGATGGTTTTCCGTTTCGCCGGTTGCGGCGTCCCTTCACCAATCTGCATCACACGCTCGGACGCAACCTCCGGTTGCTCGCAGGACAGCAAGAACACATACGCGGACAGTCAGAGGCCGGGCAGTGTCTTCGACCTCGGTTCGGCAGGCTGTCCCGGCACGCACCACGCACGCTGTTCAACATGGTGCGGCTAAGACCGAACCTGCGGGTCGAGACGAGTAGCATTCTAGTCCATGCACTGTGGCGTATTCAACTCGCCGTGGCCGGCCACGCGCTGTTTTGGTGACAGCGCCCAGCCGAAGCGCTCACCGTCGCAGTGAAGCTATGTCCGTTCGTACGCTCAGGTGCTTTTCGCTCGCCGCCATACGTCCCACCTGTGAAACCCTGCCGCAGCGAGAAACGACACCGCCGCTATCGTCCCCCAGATAAACGGCGGGTCATAGGGGAAGGCATCCAGCAGCACCCCGCCCAGCAGCGGGCCAAGCGATATGCCCAGCGTCTGGCTCAATCCGAAGAAGCCCATATACCGTCCCCGCCAGTCGCGGGGAGACAGGTCGCTCACCACGGAGAGCGTCGTGGGGGCGAAAACGATCTCACCGGCGGTGACCACTGCTATTGCCCCGAGGGCCCACCCGAAGCTGCCAATCCAGCCGAACCACAGATACCCGATGCCGTACAGGAGCCCGCCCAGAATCAGACTCCTTGCCTTACCCAGCCAGTCGATGCCGCGAGCCACCGGGTACTGGAAGCACACAACGATCAAGCCGTTGACAGTGAGCAGCAGCCCGTATTGCGCCGTGGAGAACCCCAGGCGGTCCACAGTGAACACCGACAGAGTGCTGCCCAGGTGCGCCATGCCGAGAAAGACCAGCAGACTCAGCCCGACGAACGCCAGAAAGGTGCGATTGGCGGCCACGGACAGCACACTGCGGAAGTCCGCCCGGTCGCCCTCGCCATGATAGGACTCGCGAACCAGCAGCAGCACCAGCCAGAAGGCCAGCGCAGTGGCGACGGCTGCCACGCCGAAGAGCCAGCCGTACGAGACGAAGGTAGCCAGATAGCCTCCCAGCGCTGGCCCGGCAGCCCACCCCACGTTGCCACCCACACGCATCAGGCCGTAGGCCTCGGTCAGGCGCTTCTCGGGCGACAGGTCCGCCACCATTGCCGACACCGTCGGCTGTATGGTCATCAGAACCGAGCGCCCGGCGATGTAGGTGATGGCGATAGCCCAGATTGGCGCGGAGAACCCGATAAGGACCGACAGTCCGGCGTAGAGGACCACGCTTATCCCGAGAGCCGCCAGTAGCAGCCTGCGCCGGCCGAGGCGGTCCGACAGCACCCCACCCACCGTCTGGCTCACGGCGGCACACAGCCCCCCGGCCAGAATGATCGTGCCTACCAGGGCCATCGGCAGATCGCGCTCTTGATACAGGTACAGCGCCAGAAACGGCAGGCAGATTGAGAAACCAGCCGACGTCAGGAGACGGATGGACGTGATAATCCATATACTGGAGTCGAAACGCCCAAGCACACTTCGGCGGAAACCTTGAGTCAGCAGTGAGAACAGGTCCATAGTGAACAGCAGGACCGTGCATGAGCAACCTGTCGAGCCCTACGACGACTGGTTGATGGTCAGGCAGCTACCAGAGGAAACCGGACGCCGAGCCGAACCCAGGGGCGTTGGCATCAGCGGTACTGCAGTCCAGATAGAGGCCGCTCCCACCCCAGATGAAATACAGGCAGTGGGAATGCTCTGAGTCGGCCTCAGGTGCATATGCACAGCCAGAGCAATCGATGCCGAGATGCTCGTAGTCGCTTAGACGTTCGGGATGGGTAAGCAACAGGCTCACCACCTCGAGGGGGCCGAGCCCAAACTCCCTTTCGTCGAAGGTGTTTCGCGCCTCAGAGACGGAAGTGGCCCGGTGCCGCAGACCACACTGAATCCCCAGGACCAGGTAGTCCCCCGGCGTTGAGCGCTCAAGCTCATTGAGAGCCTTGCTGCTCCTGTCAAGGAGTCGTAGGTGCTCGGGGCCCAGTTTGCCTTCCCGGCCGTTGCAGAAGCAGGAGGGATCCCACATGAGGAACCCAAGCACTCTTTGGAAAGCCTCATTGTATGTATCTGCTATGCTGGATGGCTTGGGCACTACCAACCACCCCTCCGCTCCGTGGGGAAGGGACGCCGGAATCTCCACCTCGCACCTCAAGCCGGGGAGCAACATGGCAAAGCCTCTCAGTTGTTCCTCCACCGACCTCAAGCCCCACGCAAGAGGATAGCCATACTCACTTGAAACGCCTTCGTCAGCGCCAGTATCGCCCACCTGGAACAACACTTCGGAAGGAGGAGCACTACCGATGAGAAAGGCCTCAAAAGCCGCCCCGTTCATCGCCCTGACTGCGTGGGGATACTTCATCATGGTCTCAATCAGGTCGAAGCGTTCTATCAAGGTCTGTTGTACATCCTCTGGAGCCGCCCCCGCTTTGAGAAGCAGGCCTACCAGCTCAATCGCCTGCTCAAACGTTACTTTGGCCAATGTGTTCCTCCTCCTGGGCCGCCGGCAGTGGCCGACTGGCGGGACGGGCCGTCGACTCCTTCAGACTATTCCCGTGCAATACAATTGTCAACAACACTTTGCGGCATGGCGAAGGCCGGCATGAAACCCCGGCATCGGTCCCGGGTTCGCTGCTACAGAAGCCCCTCACCCGCTGCGACCCGCCACAGTCTGTCGGCAAGCTGCGATATGTAGTCTCGATTCTCAAGCCGCTCCTGCCAGTCGAGAGGAAGAGCATCGACCCCAAGGTACGCACCGGAAATGGCTCCGGCCATCGATGCTATGGTGTCGGTGTCTCCCCCCAGGCTCACTGCGTACGTCACCGTCGAGACGAAGTCGGCGGCGTGCGACAGGAAAGAGAATATGGCCGTGGGTACCGAGTTGAACGCCTCGATACCGTGGCCCAGTTGCGCCACCACTTCGGTCCTCTCGTCGACCCGCTCGAGTAGCCAGGAGAACCTGTCCAACCTGGAATGGTACACGTCCTCGGTACACCAGTCGCGCAGGCGCGACACGAAAAACGGCGTGTCAAGCGGGTTGGCGGGGTCTTCGGCGACAGCCATGGCCACCGCCATCGCCTGAAGCGCCGCGCCCTCGACACCGAGGGGATGGGAATGGGTGATAAGGCTCGACCCGTGGGCAACCTGTCGGAGCTTTGTCGGGTCGTTCCACAGCAACAAACCCACCGGTGAGACCCGCATGGCTGCGCCGTTGCCGAAGGAGCCACCGGGATAGACGTGTGCTGATGCCTGGTCCCACGCTTCCCCCGCGGCAATGCGGCGGAAGACCCGTGGCGGCCCGGGGCCGTAGCCGCGCCACGGTTCTCTCGCGTAGTTGTCGACGAAGCGACTTGCCATGTGCGCCCCGTCGAAGCCCCGGCAGTCCACCAGGGACTCGGCGATGCCGATGGTCATGTGGGTGTCGTCGGTGTAGATGAGAGGGCCGGCAATCGCGGTCACAAGCCCTCCGTCGTAGCGGGCGGCCATTCGGTGCCCCTCGCGAGAAGCTCCAAGCGCATCTCCGAGGGCCGCTCCCAGCAGCGACCCGAGGAACTTCGCCCTGAGCTGTTCGGAGTCAACCATCGCCACGAATGATACCGCACTCGAGTCCTCCGCCTCAAGCCACATGAGGGACAGACCCGAGAACGCATCAGCCCGACAAGTGATTGCCCCTCCGACGATGCTGCGCAATGGCACTGCCCCCGATGACGACGGGACTGGATTGACGGGTAACTGGCGAGCAACTAGAATTGAGCAATGTATCCGCAGTCGGAGGAGAGCTAGCCATGACGTCTGACCTTGACGAACGGATCGAGAGCCTGGCCACGTGGATGTACGAAGCCAAACACCTGGTGGTCTTCACTGGTGCCGGGATCAGCACCGAATCGGGCCTGCCCGACTTCCGCGGACCGGACGGGGTTTGGACTCGCAAGGCGAAGGGCCTGCCGACTGAGCGTGGCGATTTCTCGGGAGCCGAGCCGAATGAGGGACACAGGGCTGTCGCCGAACTCCTGAGACTTGGCAAGCTGGCCTTCCTCATCTCTCAGAATATCGACAGCCTCCACCTCAAATCGGGCATCCCCAGGGAAATGCTGGCGGAGCTTCATGGCAATGTGACCACGCTCAGGTGTACCCAGTGCGGTAGGGAGATGGACAAAGCCGGTGCCCCCGACAGGTGTTCTTGCGGAGGCACGCTCGTGTCAAGCGTGGTCGACTTCGGGCAATCCCTGCCCCCAAAGGACCTCGCCGATTCCTTTGAGCATTCGGAACGTGCGGACGTGTTCCTGGTCGTTGGCTCCAGTCTGGTGGTGACACCAGCGGCCGAGATGCCGGGAGTCGCGTTGCGCTCTGGAGCGCGGTTGGCGATCATCAACGACGGCGAAACACCGTACGACCGGGTTGCCCACCTGAGGTTTCACGAGAGGATTGGCGAGGTTCTACCCCAGGCCGTGCAGCGGCTCAAGGAGCTTCTGGAATCAGCGTGACGGCCCGGGCTGGCGCTGCTGACCCGTGCTATCTACGGCTCTATATAGAAGCTGGGGTCTGATGTCACATTGGCGTCGAACGCCCGCTTCATCTTCCGCTGCCACAGGTGGCAGTCACTGCAGGCCGGCCCATGGATGTCGTGGGCCTTCGGCCCCAGACTCCTCGCGCCAGCTCCCATATAGCCAGTCCCGGAGCCCGTTTCGCCGTAATGGGTGAAGTCTCCTCTATGAAGTCGGCTGCCCTTTTCGCTGAGTCGGAGTCAGCCGGGTCGTACATCAACAGCTCCTCCACATGCGCGAAGCGACCGTTTTCGTTCATCTCCAAACCCCAGGCCCATTCCACTCATCGAAGTGCAGCTTGCCAGCGGCGAAGCATTGGCGCCGGCGCCAATTATGCGGCGGGTCAAGCCCCTATTCATCGCTTCAACCTGAAGTTGAGAGAATATGACATACGGTTCCACCACCGCTGCGCGACAGTACCACGCCGGTCTGCCTGCATTCTTATGCTGCCTGCAATATGGTATCATAGGGTACGGAGCTACCTATCTTCTTTCGCTTTGCCGTTGATAGCGGCGGCGCACAAATGGAGGCAGAATGAGATTCGGCTTGGCAAACAGGAGCAGCACAGTCGACCTGGGAGACTACCGGCCGCTGTCAGTAGTATATCAGCTCAGAAAATCAATCCTGGACAAAGTCAGGAAAGGCGAAGACCCGCTACCGGACATTCAGGGAAGGGAAGAAGCCAAACAGGACGTCTTGAGGGCGCTGTTGTCTGGAGCCCATGCCTATCTCGTCTCGGAGGAGGGAACAGGTAAGACCAGGTTGGCCAGGTCTCTGACCAAGCTCTTGCCCAGCGTTCCCGTGATAAAGGGGTGCCCCTATAACGATGACCCCCTGTGGCCCAGGGATTTCCTCTGTGCCAGATGCCGCGCCTCGAGAGACCCTGTAAAAGAATACGGGGTCGAGTTCGTTCAAGGGCACAGAAGGTTCTCCCGCATTCAGGGCAATGAGTACACCAACGAAGCCAAGCTGCTCGGGTTGAAAGACATCCAGGCCATAGCCCAGGGAAGGTCACCTTCCGACCCGCAGGTGTTCACCGGAACCGGTATTCTCAGGGCCAATCGGGGCATCCTCTTCATTGACGAATTGCCTGCCATACGGACCAAGGTCCAGGTTCTGCTGCACCCGGTTCTCGAGGAGAAGAAGGCAATCCTCGAGGAATACAACTGGGAGCACTGGCTGGACCTCGTGCTGATCGCCACCGGCAACCCATTGGGGTTCAGCCATGTCAACGAGGTGCCCCGGCCTCTTCTCGACAGGCTGGAATTGATCTACATGGACCTGCCCGAGGAAGAAACAGAGAGAGAGATAATGCTGAAGGAGAAGTTCAGCGTAGGGACAGATTATCGCCAGGCGCTGGAACAAGCAGAGTCACCGCCATACCCCAGCCTGGAAGACGTAGAGAGGAAGGTAGCCGCTCCGTGGTGGATTATCGACCTGGTCAACGGTGCGGTGAGGCAGAGCAGAACCTGCCAGTGGTTGGAGAAGACGGCATCAATCAGGGCAAGCACCAGGGCGATTGACCACACGTATGCCTCGGTTGAACTGGAGAACCGCCAGGTCGCCAATCTGACAGACGTAGCGCACGCTCTGAAGCTGGCCTTGCGAAGCAGGGTCGGCCTCAGGGCTGACCTGGTCGACTTCGAGAGTGCGAAGAACAGCGTGGAGAGGTGCGATGAACTGGCCGAGTACCTTCTGTGTCGAGCCCTGGCGGATCTGGACTTTCAATGGGAAGCCAGCAACCAGAAGCTGGCTGCCGAGCTGAACTCGCTGCTGACAGAGGGCACAGGAGACCTCATCTCCGGTCTGCCGGAGTGCCCGGAATTGAATAAGGTGATAGCGCAAATGAGGAGGATTGCCCAGGAGAAGGCAACCGACGACCTCAACGCAACCGAGCGGGACCTCGCCTTGCGGCCGGAGACGCTCGGCCGAGACCTCCTGCAGGAGTATGACCGTTGCGCTGTGGAGACTATCTGCAACCTGGCATGGCACAGGAACCTGATCGGTGACCCGGTCAGAGAGAGGCTCTTTGTTCCTCAGATGGGCACCTTCTCCCAGCGGAGGCAATGATGACGCAGGTCGACAAGTGCCTGCCAAAGGCGTTTGAAAACGACAGAACCCTGTCGGATATTGCCCACCTGAGGAATCGTTCGCTTGAGGACCTTCTGCGGCAGGTCGAGTTTGGCGAGAGCGACCTGAGGGAGAAGGCCACCAAGCACGCCAGGCAACGCCGCCAGGAGGAAAGACGCAAACAGGCCGAGTACGTGCAGAGGCTGAAACACCACGAAGAACAGCTATCCTATCAAATCATGGAGGGCATTCTTCAAGACCAGGACATTGATGAGATTGTCGACAGCGTAGTCACCGACCAGCTAAGGAAAGAGCTGACGCAAAAGGCAAGCGCTGCGAAATACAAACCGAATGACCTGACCGTTGAGGACCTGCAAAGGAGCCTGCAGGAATACATCGACCGGGGCGAGCTGCATCTGGAGCAAGGAAAAATCAGAATCACCCCGAAAGGGGCAAGGAAGCTGGCCAGCCAGGTGTTGCGGAAGATCCTCAAAGACCTCGTCGACCCACAACTCGGCCCTCACGCCGTGGAAGAGATAGGTTACGGGCCGTGGATATCGCCGACGTCGAGGAAGTATGAGCCTGGCGATGACTACGCCATGATTGACTTCGAGAAGACACTTCTCAACGCTCTGGAGAGGAAGTCACCAAGTAGGTCCAGGCTCAAGTTGGAGCCCGAGCATTTCGAGGTCTACGACGAAGTCCACGAGACGAAGATGGTAGCGGGCATGATAATCGACCAGTCAGGGAGCATGAGTGGCGAGAAGTTCAATGCTGCCATCGACACGTCCCTGGCGTTGGCTGAGCTGATAAGGCGCGAACCCGACGACTCATTGAAGGTCTACCTGTTCTCTCACCACGTCAAGGAGATCGCTCACTACGATATCGCCAATGCCGGTGTCCCGCAGGGTTTCACTGACATAAAGGCCGCTCTCTACGCCTTCAGGAGAGAGACCTGCAACGCAAAGGGCGACCGACAGGCGTATCTGATAACCGACAGTGAGCCGAACACGGAAGATGGCAAGTTTGTTGGGTTCGACAAGGCAACCGCCGGCGTGCTTCACGAGGCTCTCCACTACTGTAGTAGTGGAGAGCCTCGTGAAGCACGCCGGCGGTTGCCTTGTCGAACCCAACAAAC
>Ga0180434_10003225_pt1 | contig 20972 bp, 18 predicted proteins | sample SS_ome_7_FD_132453 | JGI IMG/M metagenome (GOLD analysis project Ga0180434, IMG submission 132453) | Hypersaline lake sediment archaeal communities from the Salton Sea, California, USA - SS_1_D_2 metaG | ecosystem: Environmental > Aquatic > Non-marine Saline and Alkaline > Hypersaline >...
CTGCGTCCACCTGGTGCACTGTAACTATATCTCAGATGGTGACATGGCTTTGATCCAGGCCACTCCGGTGGTGTTCTGTCCGAGAAGCCAGACATACCTCGGCCATACAGGTCACCCCTGGAGGAAGCTCCGTGAACGCGGGATACCGGTCGCAATCGGCACCGACAGTCTTGCGAGCAACTACAGCCTGAGCATACTCGACGAGATGAAGTTTCTGCACGCACAGCATGCGGAACCCGACGTGCTGGTCGAGATGGCAACGATCGGAGGCGCACAGGCGATGGGGATGGCGTCCACGATCGGCACTCTCGAACCGGGCAAATGCGCCGATTTCTGCGCGATCGGAACGCCCGACGGCGTGCGCCGGTTGGAGGACATCTTCTCGCCGGACGCCGTCGCCTCTATGACTGCCGTTGACGGCAGAATCGCGTGGCGGAGAGAAGGACAAGCATTATGACGTGCGCGGTGTGTGATGAGACGGCAGCCGCGGCGAGGATACCCGGAACCTCCGGTATCATCCTGGCTGGCGGGAATAGCACGAGGTTGAGCGAGGATAAGCTCTCGTTACGACTTAACGGCCGGTTGATTATAGAGAATACGCTGGCACTTTTCCGCCAACTGTTCGATAACACGATCCTGTCTGTGGCGCGAGGGAAACGTGTGGGCTTGGCGGACTGTGACGTTGTGCAGGATGAGTACCCGGGGAGTCTCGGCGGCATTTATTCGGGTTTACGCGCAGCAACAACGCCGGTCGCATTCGTGGCCGCCTGCGACATGCCGTTCATCAACCCGGCGGTCGTCCATTACCAGGCATCATTTGCGCACGATTACGACGTCGTGATACCGAGAACACCGGCCGGTCTGGAGCCGCTTCACGCCTTCTACTCGAAGAACTGTCTGGAACCCATCCGCGCCCAACTCCAGAACGGCAGGTTCGTCATCAGGGAATTCTTTGACAGGGTTCGTGTAAAGGAGATCGGCCCCGAGCAGATCGCTGGATTGGATACCGACGGGCTATGTTTCTTCAATATCAACACGGTGGAAGATCTGCGAAAAGCTGAACAAATCACACAATGCATGGCACCGCGATAATAGACAAGCATGGTAGAACAGTGAATTATCTGCGAGTTTCCGTCACCGACCTGTGCAATTTCAGATGTTTCTACTGCATGCCGCCGGAAGGGGTGCCACGGCTGCCACACGATGAGATACTGACTTTCGAGGAGATTTGCCGGATAGCGCGGGTCGCTGCTTCACTGGGGGTAAAGACGCTTCGGTTGACGGGTGGCGAACCGCTTGTCCGACGAGGAATAGTCGATCTCGTGAGCATGCTCGCCCAGGTTGAGGGCATCGTGAACCTGGCAATGACGACAAACGCGAGCCGTCTGGCCGACATGGCGACCGAACTGCGCTCGGCTGGGCTGAACCGCATAAACATCAGTCTCGACACGCTCGATCCCGAACGGTTTGAACAGCTCACCCGCGGCGGATCACTAACCGATGTGCTCGACGGGTTCGAAGCAGCTCTCAAGGCGGGATTCGACCACGTGAAGCTCAATGTTGTCGCGATGAAGGGATTAAACGATACGGAGTTCGTCGAGCTGGCCCTCATGGCAAGACGATACCCGGTGGATGTGCGGTTTATCGAGTACATGCCGGCGGGTCGGACGGTGCCGGTGGAGCCTTGGCGATTCCTGCCGGTATCCGCGATCAAATCCCAGATCGAGACAGTTCTTAGTCTTGAGCCGGTCACGGAGACACGCGGGGCGGGGCCTGCCAGGCTGTTCCGCGTCGATGAAGGGAAAGGTCATATCGGGTTCATCTCATCGGTAAGCCGACCCTTCTGTCAGCAGTGCAACAGGCTAAGATTGAGCGCAGACGGCAGGTTGATCGCCTGCCTGTTCGACGGAGGGCAGGTAAACGTGAAAACCGCGCTGCGTTCAGGGGCGACGGACGAGCACATTACTGAGATGTTCCGTGAGGCCGCCGATATGAAGCCTCTTGTGCACTCGAGAACAAGACCGGCGCTCGTGAGAGAACTTGGCGGCTGATCCTGCGGCGGAAATCGCTTCTCCTGTCGATCACGTGGAGATCAGGGAGCGCCATGCGCGATAACGGAGGTCTCAAAGGGTCACGCTTTTTATCTTGACTGATTCACACGGAAGCGTCTAGAATAAAGCGGCTGCCAACGGTGTATGTAAGAGTGAGGTGAAATACGGCGGCGCGGATGTCCATAAGATGCGTGGCCGTGCGGAGTGGCGTTTCTGAAGAATCAAGCGCTTTTCAGATGGGGTGGTCTGGTATGAGGTGGGCTAAACGGCATGTGTGGTTCGCTCTAGCGGTGCTGCTCGCAGGTGCGGGCGTCGTCATGCTGGCCGTTTCGTCGGCTGCACAGCAGAGCCAGTCTTTGGGCGACGTTGTCTTTGTTGTCCCTATCAAAGAGGGACGGGGTCAGATGTCAATGATCGATCTCGGAATCGCCAACCTCGTCAACCGCGCTATCGAGGAGGCCGAACACCAAGGCGCACGTGCTCTCATCTTCGAGATCGACACCTTCGGCGGTCGTGTAGACTCGGCCGTGCAGATTCGCGACGCCATCTTCGCAACGCCCATCAAGACGATCGCGTTTATCAAGAACAGGGCCATATCGGCCGGCGCATTGATAGCGCTTGCCTGCCAGCACATCGTTGTTGCTCCCGGAAGCTCGATCGGCGCGGCCGAGCCGGTTGGAATCCCTATTGCCCCGACGGGAGGCGAGAGACAACAGCTCTCCGAAAAGGAGATCTCGTACGTCCGTACCGAATTTGCGGCAACCGCCGAGCGCAACGACCATAATAAGCTGCTTGCTATAGCCATGGTAGATGCTGATGTCGAACTGTACACGCGGACCACCGCGTCAGGTGTCGAGATCATAAAGGGTCCTCTGGAAGAAGATACAGACGCGGAGCTGCTCATCGCGAAAGGCAAGATACTGACGCTGTCGGCGGAAGATGCGCTCAGGCTGGGTCTGGCAGAGCATGAATCGTCGAGGATCGGCGACCTGCTGAACCTGTACAACCTCAGTGGTGCGCGCGTGGTCCGCACCCGGATGAATTGGGGTGAGGTCGTAGCGCGGTTCCTCACAAACCCTATCGTCAGCGGACTGCTCCTGACATTCGGCTTTCTCGGCATCATATATGAGCTCAAGATCCCCGGTTGGGGTATCAGCGGCACCGTGGGGTTGATCTGCCTGGCATTGTTCTTCGGTGCCCACCTGCTCGTGGGTCTTGCCAACTGGGTGGAACTGGTCCTTTTCGCGCTGGGTATTGCCTTGCTTATTGCGGAGGTTTTTTTCATCCCGGGATTCGGCATAGCGGGCATCTCGGGGATAGCCTGTCTACTGCTCGCGATCTATCTTGCACTTGTGAAATCTCCCATACCAGACTATTCGTGGGAGGTGGAACAGTTTCGACGAGCAATGTACACCATTTTCTGGTTTATGGTAGCACTTCCCATAGCGCTGGTACTGACATGGAAGCTCCTGCCGCGGACGCCGTTTTATGCGCGCATTGTCCAGGTATCGGAGGAACGGCTTGACCGCGGGTTCACGGCGGGATCGACGGAATCGTTCATGGGTAAGGTCGGACGCACCGTGACAATACTCAGGCCCGCCGGCCGTGCGCGCTTCGACGGAAGGCTTGCGGACGTCGTCGCCGAAGGTGAGTTCATCCCCCCAGATACGCAGGTGCGAGTCGTAGATGTTAAGGGTAACCGCGTCGTTGTCATTCCCGAAGAAGAGGTTGAGAAAGGCTGACATGGCAAGCAAACAGGAAAAGACGCTTCACCGAATGCTCAAGATGCTTCTAGGCGACCTGCGGGATCTCGAACATCGAGGTGCCGGCTATTACAGCGTCGCGCCGTATGCCGACCGGTACAACAAACTGCTCAACCAAGTCAGAGCCATTTTTCCCGATGACGCCGATTTGCTCGCCACCTTCGAGGAGATGAAACCGCCCTCCTCGAGCGATCCGGCGGCCAAGGTCAAAGCGGTTGAACAGCTCATTGTGGAAATTGGCCAGCTCATCGCCTTTGTCGAGGCCTCACTTGAGGAACAACCGAAAGAGGGAGATAAAGAGTCGTGTTAGTTCTTCTACTGTTTCTTGCTGGACTGGCGCTACTGTTCTTCGAGCTGTTTGTCCCGGGAGGTATTCTCGGCACGCTGGGCATCGTATGTGTCGGAGCAAGCATCTTCTTCGCGTTTAAAAACTATCAGGAGATCGCGATGATGGTGCTTGCCGGCGAGCTGCTCGCGCTGGGCATAGGCGTCGTGATTGGCGTGAGAATATTCCCGCACACCCCTATCGCTCGACGGCTCACGTTAACGCGGGAATTCGCCGTGCAGGAAGGTTTCACGAGCGCCTCCTCCGAATCGGATACGTACGTCGGCAAAGAAGGCACGGCCCTCACGACATTGAGGCCGGCCGGAATCGCCCTTATCGAGGGGAAAAGGATAAACGTTGTTACAGACGGCGAGTTTATCGAACGCAACGCGCGGGTCAGAGTATCCGAGGTCGAAGGCAGTCGGATTGTAGTGCACGCAATCAGCAAGGAGGAGGATCAAGCCCAGGCGTGAATTGAATCTCCAAACGAGGAATGCGTGAGTTTACGATGAGCAACTCGGCACAATTGTGGGCAAGGCGACGGATCACGATGTAGCGAAAGGAGATTGGCAATGCAAGGATTGTGGACGGCAGTAGTGGTGGTTGTAGGTATATTCGCGCTGGTGGTCGTCGCGATTATCGCGCGCTTTTTCCGCCTGTGGTTGAAAGCAGCGTTATCCGGCGCACGAGTTACATTCGTAAACCTCATCGGCATGACTTTGCGTAACGTGTCGGCGAGCGTGATAGTAGATAGCCGTATCATGGCGACGAAGGCGGGACTTCCCCTAACCGTGGACGATCTCGAGACACATTACCTCGCGCGAGGCAATGTATTGAACGTGGTGAGAGCGTTAATCGCCGCGAGCAAAGCGGGCATCGAGCTGACGTTCCCGCGCGCCGCTGCTATAGACCTCGCGGGACGTGACGTCCTTGACGCCGTGAAGACATCGGTCAACCCGCGCGTGATCGACGCCCCGGACCCGTCGAAAGGCAAGGAGACCGTGGACGCCGTGGCGATGGACGGCATCCAGCTCAAGGCTAAAGCGAGGGTGACGGTCAGGGCCAACCTCGAACGGCTCGTCGGCGGCGCAACCGAGGAGACCATCATGGCGCGCGTCGGCGAGGGAATCGTGACGACGATAGGTTCCTCCGAGACGTACAAGACGGTGCTTGAGAATCCGGACACCATTTCGAAGAGGGTTCTGGCAAAGGGTCTCGATTCGGGCACGGCGTTTGAGATTCTGTCCATAGATATCGCCGACGTTGACGTTGGAGAGAACATTGGTGCTCAGTTGCAGGCACGGCAGGCGGAGAGTGACAAGCTGGTCGCGCAGGCGCGAGCCGAAGCTCGCCGCGCTACCGCCGTGGCACGTGAGCAGGAGATGAAGGCGCTCGTTCAGGAGATGCAAGCCCGTGTCGTCGAAGCGCAAGCCGAGGTGCCTCGTGCGATCGCCCAGGCGTTCCGCGAAGGACAGCTCGGGATCATGGATTACTACAGGTTCCGCAACATCCAGGCGGACACGGATATGCGCAGCTCCATAGCGGATACGAGCAAAGAGAAGCCGGAAGGTGAGAGGTAACAGCACGTGGAGGGATTCGAAAAGCTATTCCCAATCATAATCCTGGTGATCTTCGGGATTAACATGATCGCCAAATGGTTGGGTGAACAAAACAAGCAGGCGCAGAAAGGTGCCCACGAGCGAAAACGGTATCCCGGTCTCAGCGAAGGCGAGGGTGGACGACCGACGGTCGTGACCCGAGCGCCGTCGCCGCAGGAGAAACGACTTGATGTCCAACGTCCGACGCCGGGCGTCGCAAGAGGAACAGCGGTTGCAGAGCGGGAACCGACGAGAGCGGCACGGGCACCAACCGCAGGCGATCAGCTCAGAAAGATGGACCAGGAGTTCGAGGACTGGTTCAGGGAGGAAGCGGAGGAAAAGGGCCAGGTCATCTGGGAGGCTCGCGAGGACGATATTGAGGAGTTTCTTGCCGCGCAGCGAAAGCCGATACCCGTACCTCCGACCGTTCAAGCGCCGCCTGCGCGTCTTCCCGGTTTGCCCGAGATTAAGCCGACGGTTGAGCCGCCTCGCGTGAAGGTAACGCCGCCTGGCGAAATGGTGGGGCGGCCCATTGCCGCGGCAAGAAGGATACCGGCACGTGCGCCTGAGCGGAAGAAGCGTGCTCGGCTTGAAATGCCCGCGGGCGTTTTCGAAGACATGGGCGACGTGAGACGTGGGATTATCATGTCCGAGATTCTCGGACCGCCTGTGTCGATGCGATAACGATAGTCGTTTACTGATTGCACACGTCAGGGTGGGCATTATGCCTACCCTGAACTGTTTCAGGAACGGTATAGGCGGCGTCGGGTATCACGTACACCGTCTCGGTCGGCAGGATATCTCCGATGGTCTCCTCCAGCGTCCCGCGCCAGGTTGGTACAGGACGGCATCCGACCCTTTCGACTATCGCTTCAGGGAGGCTCGATTTCATGAACACCGGTGCGGATGCCGTGATCATCTTGAGACTCAGCGCCGTTTGGGAGTTGAGCGTGTAGTTCGCGCGCATCGCCTTGTGCATGTTCGCTACCTCCCGGTAGTCAAGCCAGCGCTCAATATACGGTGATCCAACTCCCTCAGCACACTCGGCGACGAAAAGCAGCCTTCCTCCGTCGCGCAGGGACGCACGAGCGTGCCGCAACGCCTTATGCGCCTGCACGAGATCGACGTCCGCCGGGTAGCCCCCGCACGATGCGACCACGATATCCGCCGGTTTGTCTATTGCGGCCCGGACGGTCTCAACGGCGATGGAACTGCCCTGCTCGTGCGCCTCGATCATGTCGCCGGCCACAACCCCGGCGACGGCATCTGCTCCTACAACGAGATTCAAACAGAACACGTTATCTATCGTTTCCGCCGCTTCGAGCAAATCCTCGTGCACGGGATTCCCATCAACCATGCCAGACTTGCAGGAAGGATCCAGACCGACCTGCGAATCAGTATGAACGCTCAGTTTGTGGTTCGCTACAATCGTGCCAAGTCCCGCCAGCCCCGGACAAATACTTTTCCTTCCACCCGTATACCCGGCGAAATAGTGCGGCATTATCGCGCCGGTGAGCAGAACCCTGTCGGCATCCACGGCGAGCCTGTTCAGCGTAATGGGCGTTCCGCGTTTCGTGTCGCGGAGATAGACCAAGTCGGATTCTGCACGCGCATCGTGGTGATACACGTGAACCCTTTTCATCACCTCCTCACCCAGAAGGCCCGCGGTCTCCATTTCGCTCATCCGGGCATGAGTACCGTAGGCTACCAGGATGCGTATCTTATCGTCCTCCACGCCCGCGGCGTTCAATGCGCGCAATACGACAGGCAGGATCTCGCTGCTATGACATGTGCGCGTCTGGTCCGAAACGACAACCAGCAAACGTTCCGCACCCTCCGCCCATCGAGAAAACCGTTGACCGGCGACCGGCGCTTCGAGCGCGACGCGGACTGCGGCAGGGATATCTTCAACGCAGTGGTCGTTCCGGCCGCACAAGAGCTGCGCCTGAGCAGGGACGTTCAGGCGCAATTTCCCGCAACCGTACGGGAGAATGAGCTCTTTTCTCGGAAGATTATCGTTCATTAGTAGCTTACCGATTGTCAGGAAGAACGCACCCGTCGTAAGAAAGGTCGCAGCTCCACGACCTCACCGCGCAGCAGGACTGCTCACGATCTGTTGCTCTCTTTGGATTCGTCAAGGAAGTCCGCGGTATCGGCTTCGTTATTGAGTTCCACTGCCAGTTCCCCGAGATGGCGGCGCGCTTCTTCAAGTCCAGGATTGATTCTCAATGCCCGCTTGAGGTTCTCGTAAGCCTGCTCCTTCTCCCCGAGCATCCGAAGCGCGATTCCGCTGCCCAGAAGAGCCGAGCTGCTGACGGGATCTTCTCTGAACGCCTCGACGAATTTCCGCAATGCCGCTACCGCGTCGCCTGTCTCCAAGAGATTACGGCCCTCCTCCACAAGTCGTGACGACACGGCCAGGCGTTTCTTGTCGCGCACCAGCGTTCCCTGCCACTTCTTTGCGAACAGCTCCCGATTTTCGTTAAGCAGACTGATCCATTTGTCGCCCTCGATACCCAGCTCGAGAAACGTGCGTTCGCCAAAATGGTAGACGAAGCAATCCATCGCAATCAGCAGCTTGTAACCGGCCTGCCGTGCTCGCACGCAGTAGTCGTCGTCCTCGAAATTGCCGACCCCGAATCGTTCGTCGAGATAACCGATCTGCTCGATCACCTCGCGCTTGATGAGCAGGCAGAAGCCGGTAAGACAATCCGTGACCTGCCTTTTGCCCGCGTTATCAGTTGCCAGCCTCTGTGCGTATTTTTCGAGCTCCTGAAGATCGTTAAAATCTCTTTTCTCAAGGAGCTGGGCGCCTTTGGAGTGATTCGTGAGCGGTCCCACAAGCCCGATCGTCCCGTCCTCCTCCGCCGCTTCAACCAGTCTCGTAAGCCAGCCGTCTGTCACTATCGTATCGTTGTTGAGAAGAACCACGTACCTGCCTTCAGCAGCCCGCAGACCCGCATTCGCACCGCACGGGAAACCCGTATTGGTATCGTTATGAATAACAACAGCTCCTTCAATCGACCGAAAATAATCTACTGTACCATCGGTCGAACCGTTATCAACGAGAACCAGTTTGAAAGGATAGTGGGTACGTTTCAGAACGCTTTCGATGCAGATCCGTGTGTATTTGAGCTGATTGTGAGCGACAATTACTATCGAGGCATGCGATGTCAGGTCAGACATTTTCGGCACCGCTCTCTCGCGAATCGGGACTCCGACCTTCCTCAGGAACCTCCGCGAATCCACAAAGAGGCTCGCCCTCGAACCTTGTGAGCTGACCGTTACTCGAACCACTTCTTCAAATCGATACGGGTGAATGCACGGCTGGTAGCCGTCACTGGAGGGTTATTGCCCGCTATAGCGACGTATGCCACACGGTTTGTTGGGTCGAACACCCACGAGTGCAACGTGTCGTCGTTCCGCACCGGGCCGTTGCAGAGCAACTGGAGCGCCTCTTTGACATCCATGCCGCCCGGCCGCGCTTGAATCTGCCTCCCCATCCAGTCGTACCGCTGCCAGGTGTTTTCCCTCTTGAGCAGCGGTATCGCTATCTTCAGGTCATTTATCTCCATACCGATCCGCTGTGTATAGAGCTTTGCCAGCTTCATCAGTTGCGCTTCGCCAACAGGGTGATTGGTCCGTCGTACCGCGTCTTCCATCGCCCAGTGGCCGGTGTTCTCATTCTCTTTCGGATCCATCGGCGCATAGACCTCGCACGCCTTGGCGTCAACCTCGAGCGCACGTCCGTCCGGGATCTTCGCATCGCCGATGACGAAATTCCAGCCGGTGGTCGGAGGCCCCTCCTTGACAATGTCCACCGCTTCCTGCAGGTTATCCGCCTCCTCGAGCACGCGCCGCATGACCAAATGCAGCGGTAAACCGTCAAATGTCGCGTCCGGCGAGGTCGAAGTCATCTCACCGATAGTAATACCGCTGGCGTTCATCCCGCTGACACCGCCCGCGCTACCTGCCCATCCGACGATCATGAACGGTGTACCACCAGTCGGCCGCCTGACGAGAATTGCCGCGTCGTCCTGAGCGCCGCCTTTGATATTCCAGTCGAGATTTCGACCGTGAAGCAACCGACCGCCGGTCGTCCACTTGCCCCAGCAGGCGAAGTTGGAGCAGGCCGGCGGGGAGTCCGGTCCGTAATGCTGCAACTCCGACGACGTCACGCCCAACCGTATGTCCTCATACGTGATGTCATCAATACCTGCCGCATGCAACCCTTCGACGATACCTTTCATCTCCTCGATATGTTCGGGCGCGAAATGTTTCTCCATCCGGTCCGACTGCGCCGTTACGTACTCCCGGGTATAGCCTTGCTGCCACAGCGTGCGTGCCATATAACCTTCTTTGGCGATGTGATGGATCTTCTTCGCTAGCAGCCGTCCATGCTGAAACCCCATCTCTCTTGGCGTACCTTCCATGACGCAGACCAGGTGTTCGCCGACCTGGTACAGCTTGCCTGCACCTTCCGTGTCGAGCACCTTGATTTCGGGATCCTCGACGATTTGCGGCGTGACCAGTTCTTGTTCAGCGGGCAGGGCCGACAGCGAAAACGTACACGCAACCGACACGACCACAGATACCACAGCAAAAGTTGCCTTTTTCGTCATACCAATGTCCCTCCTCGTTGTGCCGCCACGCTGAGCGGCAACATGCACTCTGACCGAAACCTCTCGTCCGTCCTCCGTCATAGTGCGGATTCTATGGCAAATCTGCCACGACAGTCAAGGCGCCGGAAGCTTCTGGCCAAAGGCATTGCCTTCGACCACCCGGAAGCGTTATAATGGTGCGTGGTCAGCCACGGACACACTCTATGGGGAGCGTCGTGGAAAAATGAGAGCCAGGCCCGGCTTCAGTCTCGTCGAACTGCTCGTCGTCGTGGCTATCATCATGCTCCTGGCGAGCATGTACATGGTCGCGCTCGGCCGCGCACGATCCAAAGCCCTGCAGGTAGCCGCCGTCGAAGCCGTTCGCCAGAAGTATATCGGCGAACTTGCCGGCAATGTGAACGCCGCCCGACGGGGTCGTGTGGATGTCACCCGTGTCCGTGAGGGCGCCCGGAAGGCGTACCGGCAGACGTTGCAAACCGGTTCCGGCCCCACCCTTGTGACGGAACTTGACTACGTCGTGAAGAACGAAGCCGAGTTTCGCGCATACTGGCATACGCTCATAAACCCCGCCGCATCCGAACCGCTCGAGTTCAAAGGTCGGGGGCTCGTCGCTCGTGACGAGGAGGGTAACGAGTATGTGCTTCCTCGGGTGGACCTTAACTACCTGAAGGGAGAGGTCTTCCCGCTCGGATGGTTGTTCCTCTCAACGGACATGTCGGAGATGACGTCCGGCAGCATCGGGGCTAACGTTTACTACAGCGACGGTCATGTCGATTATATAGCGTATCCGGGCAAGTTTCCTATCTGCAAAACTGTGGCAGAACTCTCTCACCGCTTTGTTCAAGCGAGCTCGTCTTAACATATCTTTTAATATTAGAAAACGCGAGCCGGAGGGCAGCGCCACCTCGAAAATCAGAAATGAGCGGCGAGTAGCACCTCACCGCAAGGCGCATCCTGGGGCGGAGACTCGCACGAATACTCTCGATCCGCCGTAACACCTGTAGTAAGAAGGCCTTGCGGCAAGAGACGATCTCTAAGGATTCGGGGGGGGTTCTGGATGGAAGCTAAGCCTTCCCAATAACCAAGAAATTTGGCGTTGCGGCGAATATTCTTTCCATCATCGGTGTATATAGGGTCAGAAGGTTAGAAACGCCGGGCCGGATCCGGGTGCCCGGCGGGCAAGAGGCGGCCGATCAGACTCACTGGCTGCTCAAAGGGGACGAGCCATGGAACAGGTACTCAGCAGCATGACTGGACTCGAGAAGTTGTTCCTCACGTGTGCGCTATTCGGTGGCACCCTTTTTGTCATCAGAATCGTAATGCAGTTTATAGGCGGCTTTGGAGACGTTGACACGGAGATAGATGCGGGGGGTGTCGAAGCTGACTTCGATATAGATGCGGATGTAGGTGTGGACGTAGATATAGATGCTGAAGCGCAAATTGATGCGGGCGAGGGCGAAGCGGCGATCGAGGATTCTACGGCAAGTTTCAGGTTGCTCACGTTGCAGGGCATTACCGGGTTTTTCATGATGTTCGGCCTCGTGGGACTTGCGTTGCTCCGACAGACGAGACTCTCGGAAGGCTGGGCCATCTTTGGTGCTGTGCTGTGGGGCCTTTTCACGCTGTGGATCGTCGCCAAACTATTTCAGTTCATGAGAAACCTTCAATCCAGCGGGACCATCGACATCAGGAATGCTGTCGGAGAGGAGGGGACCGTATATCTCACGATCCCTGCAGATGGTACAGGGAAGGCGCAGGTCACAATACAGGATCGTCTGCGCGTGATGGACGCCGTCTGCCAGCAGGGAGAAGAGATCAAGACTGGCGAATCAATAAGAGTGGTCAGGGTGGTTGGGGACAGCACGCTCGTTGTTGAGAAGTCTGAGCGGTAGCAAGAAGGGAGGCCGACAATGGGGCCGCAACTGGGTTACTGGGGTGTGGTAATCGCCGCGTTCAGTATCCTGATCGTCTCCACACTGATGTTTCTGGCATCGCGATACAAGCGATGTCCATCAGACAGGATACTGGTGGTGTTCGGCAAGGTTGGTAAAGGACTGTCAGCGAAGTGCATACACGGCGGCGGGGTTCTGGTCTGGCCGTTGATACAGGACTGCTGTTTCCTGAGCTTGACACCAATGACGATCAACATTCCGTTGCAGAACGCCTTGTCTCAGCAGAACATCCGCATTAACGTCCCCAGCACCTTTACGGTGGGGATAAGCACAGACAAGGGGACCATGAACAACGCCGCGGAACGGCTTCTGAACTTAAAGCCCACGTCGATCGAGGAGATGGCCAAAGAGATTATCTTCGGACAGTTGAGGTTGACAGTCGCATCCCTCACGATTGAACAGATTAACCAGGATCGCGAAAGCTTCCTCGAATCGATACGCAAGAACGTCGAGCCTGAACTGAACAAGATCGGGCTGTACCTTATCAACGTGAATATCACCGACATCACCGACGAGTCGGACTACATCGAGAGTATCGGTAAGAAAGCGGCAGCTGAGGCCATCAACAAAGCCAAGGTGGACGTGGCAGATCAGGAAAAGATGGGTGCTATCGGTGAGGCGGCGGCTAACAGAGAGAAGACCATCCGCGTCGCCGAAAACGAGGCTGAGTCTGACAAAGGTCGGAAGAAGGCGGAGGCTGATCGACGCGTCTTTGTCCAGCAACAGGAAACTACGGCGTCGGTCGGCGAGGCTGAAGCCAATCGCGAGAAAGCAATCAAGGTTGCCGAAAATGAGGCCGAGGCGGTGAAGGGTAAGAAACACGCCGAGGCTGATAGACGCGTTTATGTGCACACGCAGGAAGCAGAAGCGGTCACCGGTGAGAACGTCGCCAAGGCTGACATCGCGAACGTAAACGCGGAACTGGCCATCAAAGAAGCTGCTGCCCTTCAGAAAGGCGAGGTGGCAAAACGTGAGGCGGTTGTCGAGATTCAAAAGGCGCAGTACAGGGCTGAGCAGGAACGGCTCAACGCCGAGGAGGTCGTGAAGAAGGAAGTCGAGAAACGCAAGATCGAGATTGCGGCCGAAGCCGAGGCTGAACGAATACGCAAAGAGGCCAAGGGCGAGGCGGACGCCATCCTGCTCAAGTATGAGGCGGAAGCAAAAGGTATTCGCCAGGTTCTGGACAGCAAGGCCGCAGGGTACCAGGCGTTGGTCGGAAGTTGTGCCGGCGATGCACGCTCGGCTGCCACCCTGCTTATGATCGAGAAGATCGAGGAGATCGTCTCGCGGCAGGTTGAGGCGATCAAGAACCTGAAGATCGACAAGATCACGGTATGGGACTCGGCGGGTGGCGATAGGGCAGGATCTTCGACCGCCAATTTCGTGTCGAGCCTCATAAAGAGTCTCCCCCCACTTCACGATATCGCTGAGATGGCGGGAGTCGAGTTGCCGAGTTACCTTGGCCAGATGGCGGACCAGGGGACGCGCGACACGCGTGTTGCCCGGACAAAATCGGCCGATACGAAGGCGCAGACCTAGATCTGCTCTGGTTTTACAATTGCGTGCCTCGGTGGCGGGTCATGCGTAAGGTTCTTGCCGAAGCGATGATCCGCCACCTGCATCATTTCGCTTCGGACAGTCACCGTATTCCGGTTTCGAGTGCGAAATTCGGCGGAGAACGTGAACTATGGAACACACAACGTGGAGAAACAGGCAATGAGCGCAACGATTCATCGAAGGAACTTTATCATCGGCACCGTAGGACTCGCGGCGGGCGCATCGGCCGCAGCTCAAGCCTTGGGCGACGTCCTGGATACTGGTCCCGGATGGGAGCAGACGTCGGACAGGAAGGTGCGTATAGGCATCGTCGGCGGCGGGTTCGGTCGCGCGTTCCACTGGCACGAACACCCCAACTGTATCGTCGAGGCGGTAAGCGACCTTATCCCGGAACGGCGCAACCTGCTCATGGAAACCTACGCGTGCGAGAAGCCCTACGAATCGCTCGAGAAGCTTATTCTCGACCCGGAGATCGACGCCGTGGCAGTGTTCACCGGCGCACCCGACCATGCCCGCCACGTTACTCTCTGCATGGAACACGGCAAACACGTGATCAGCGCCTGCCCGGCATGTCTCACGCTCGAAGAGGCTGCCCGACTGAAAGATATCAAGGAACGTACCGGACTCACCTACATGAACGCGGAGACGAGCTACTACCGGTGGGAGACGATCACGGCACGGCGGCTCATGCAGGAGGGCGCACTCGGCGAACTGGTCTATACCGAAGGCGAATATTACCATCCCCGCATTGGCCGTACGAACGATTCGCTCTCGATGCGCGACGGCAAACGCACGTGGCGGTATGGGTACCCGCCGATGCTTTATCCGACGCATTCGACGGCGTTTCTCGTCGGCGTCATCCGCGAACGGCTCCTTAAGGTCTCCTGTATCGGCACAGGTGACGAGAACGAGCCGTCCCTCAAGGACAACGCATACAACAACCCGTTCCTCAACGGCATCGGGCTGTTCCTCACGGACAAGGGGCATCCGTTCCGGTGCAACGTTTGCTGGGGCGTCACCGCGCACGGCGAACGGGCACAGTGGTTCGGTACGAAGGGCGCGATGTACATGCACGGTTCCGGCGGGCAACCGTTCGCGCTTCAGATCGAAGGGACAACCATCAACGCCCTGCCGGACTACTGGCACATGGTGCCGCCGAAGATGCGGCGCGACAGCGGTCACGGAAAATCGCACCCGTTCATCACGAACGAGTTCGTGATGGCGTTGGTCGAGGAGCGCGAGCCGGCTATCGACCTGTACGAATCGCTCGCGTTCTGCGTGCCGGGCATCGTCGCGCACCAATCGGCGCTCCGCGATGGCGAACAGCTCGACATCCCACAGTTCGATCCGGCGTGAGAAGGTAGCCGCGTCTCTGTGGCTGAATCGGTACGGGCGGTTCGCGAACCGCCCCTACGATCAGGCACGGCAGGCGGCGTAGCTTAAGAGGTCTTTGGAAGGGGCCTGCCGGGAGAACCTTTCTGCCGAGAAAGGTGTCCCTCAAGGGCACCCTCGCCCTTCTGGGAGAGGGATGGGGTGAGGGAGCGTTTGCCCGCAGCGCTCGTCGCCGTTTCGTGCTATAATACTGTCCAGGGATTGGGGACTTGCCACCAGAACGGATAAGGAAAGGGAGTGCCATGACTGAGAATTGCCAGAAAAACGGCCTGATAGATCGGAGAAGCTTCCTCAAACGCGCATCAGTTGGTACGGCGGCAGTGTCCGTCGCCGGTCTGGCGACGCCGGCACGCGTGCCAGCGCAGGAGAAACGTGCGCTGCCCACGGTCCGCCTGGGCACGCACATTATCACGCGTCTTATCACCGGCTACAACCCGGTCGGGGGGTTCTCGCACGCGACACCCTATCTGTCACGCCACATGCGCGAATATTTCACCGTCGAACGTACCGTCGAGTTCCTCCGGCACTGCGAAGAACTCGGTATCAACGCGTTCCAGTTCGATCTGTGCGAAAAGGGGAGAAAGGTGCTCGACATTCTCTGGTCGGGAGGGTCGAAACTGCAGTTCATCTGTCTCCACTCGACCCGGCCGGGTATCGCGCCGCTTGATGAGGCGATCAAGTACAAGCCGATCGCTCTCGCGCACCACGGGGGGATTACGGACGGTATGTTCCGGACCGGCAAGGCGCAGAAGGTGCACGATTTTCTCAAGGAAGTGCACGACCGCGGCCTTCTTGCCGGCGTCTCGTCACACTGTCCGGCGAACGTCGCCCGGATCGAGGACGAAGGATGGGAGACCGATTTCTACATGACATGTTTCCATTACCTGTCGCGCACACGCGAGGATATGATGAAAGAATTTGGCGCGGTGATCTTCCCGGAACCATACACCGAGTCCGACCCGGCGAAGATGACGGAGGTCATCCGTCAGGTTGACAAACCGTGTCTCGGGTTCAAGATTCTCGCTGCGGGACGCAAGTGCGGTAGTCAGGCTACGGTCAATCAGGCGTTCAAGTTCGCGTTCGACAATATCAAACCAGGCGACGCAGTGATCGTCGGGATGTTCCCGCGATATGAAGACGAAGTTCAGTATAACGTGCACCATACGCTGGAACATGGCGTGACGTAGAGGAGTGCCGAGCGGTCCATTGCCAAATCGGAGGTCAAGACGAAGGGAAACTTACCTATCAACATGTTCGTCATAGCGCCTGGCTGCTCGCCGAGACGTACCTAGCGCGGACCCTTTCCAGCGGGCCTCCCTTTTGGGCGTCATTCCCGCGAAAGCGGGAATCCAGGGGCATGGTGTTCGGAGTATTCCCTAGGACTGGATCCCCGCCTTCGCGGGGATGACAAGTGGTGACGGGGCTCATCCGGGTGTATCGGCGGAATGACGACAAGGAAGTGTCCGCGGACTGACCGGGCGGGTATGATGACCGACCCGGGATTGCCACAAGACTCGGGATTACTGACGGAAGGAGGAGAATCATGACTAAAGCAATCAGCATATCTATTGTGCTCGTTCTCGTCGCGTGCCTCGCCGCGCTGCCTGTCGCGCCGGCGACGGCTGCCGACGAGGCGCAGGAGAAGCCGTTCCTCAAAGCCAAACCGGAAGATATGGAGTGGTGGCGCGACGCCCGGTTCGGCCTGTTCATCCACTGGGGACCGGTGAGCCTCAAAGGGACGGAGATCGGCTGGTCGCGCGGCGGAGAACGCAGAGGCAGGGGTGGTACAGGCGAGATACCGGTCGATGTCTACGACAACCTGTACAAACAGTTCAACCCGGTCAAGTTCAACGCGCGCGAATGGGTCGATATCGCCAAAGCCGCCGGGATGAAGTATCTCGTGTTCACAACGAAACATCACGACGGGTTCGCGATGTTCGACAGCAAGCTGACCGACTACAAGATCACCAACTCGCCGTTCAAACGCGATATCGTCGCGGAGCTGGCCCACGCGTGCCACGAAGGCGGCATTCGGCTCGGGTTCTACTACTCGCCGCCCGACTGGCACCATCCGGACTACCGCACGGAGAACCATGCGCGGTACATCGAGTACCTGCACGGCCAGATCCGGGAACTCTGCACCAACTATGGCCGGCTCGATATCATGTGGTTCGACGGGCTCGGCGGCAAACCGGCAGATTGGGATTCGGAAAACCTTATCAAGATGGTCCGCGAGCTCCAACCGCATATCATCATCAACAACCGCGCGGGACTCCGGGCGGATTTCGGTACGCCGGAACAGAAGATCGGCGCGTTCCAGCGGGACCGGGCGTGGGAATCGTGTATCACTATCGGTACTCAGTGGGCGTGGAAACCGAACGATACGATCAAATCGCAAAGCGAATGTATCCATATGCTCATACGATGCGTCGGCGGTGACGGGAATCTGCTGCTCAACGTCGGCCCGATGCCGACCGGCGAGATCGAACCGCGCCAGGTCCAACGGCTCAAACAGATCGCTATGTGGCTCGACCGGTACGGTGAGACCATCTACGGTACGCGCGGCGGTCCGTTCAAACCGGGCGGGTGGGGTGCCAGCACGCACAAAGGCGAGACCATATACGTCCACGTGCTCCAGTGGCCGGACCGTGAACCGCTCAACCTGCCAGCTATTGAGAAGAAGATACTTACCGCACGGTTGCTCACCGGCGGTGCGCTCGAGATGGACCAGACCGAGGACGGGATAACTATCACCGTCGCACCGGACTACCGTCACGCGATCGATACGATCATCGAGCTCAGCCTCGACGGCCCTGCTGCTGACATCGACCCGCGTTCCCTGCCGGACTGAGATTGTCGGGGAGGGCTGCGCTCCCGCGCGGCCGATGCTTTAGACGAAACCAGCCACAGAGCACACAGAGAACTGCGTTCGAGCTTGGTTTGACCCTGATTTCTCGGTCCGCTCCGTGTCCTGTGCCACCTCTGCGGCTTAGCGTTAGATCGATTCACGGGGGAAACCTCCATACCACGGCACATCTTCGACCGGCTCCTTTGGGCGAGGCATGCCTCGCCCCTACGTGTTCGGCAAGCGCTGTTCTTTCCCCTGCTCTTTCCCCGCCACGGCGCGTCTTGGACAGGAACTCTTGTGTTTCTCCTGGAGCGTCTCGCGTGTTACCTTTCCCTACATACCACCTACCGACTACTGTCTGCGGCCTTTGGCTCGTTTTTCTTCCAGGGAGTGTGAGGGCACCCTGCGGTGGGCGTACTGTCATTTCTCATTAAAGAAGTGGCCCTAAGCGGGTTCTCGTGGCGTGCGCGTCTCGCGCATGGTATAATAGAGACGCAACGTTCCGGACGGAGGTGAACGAGAATGACGAGAAGAAGAAAGGTTGTCCTTCTAATCGTCGTGGTCGGGTTGGCGGCTTTCGCTGTGAACCTAGCTTTCGCCATAAACCGTGCCAGACGTGCCGCGCGACGGATCGGTTGCGTGCACAACCTCAAACTTATCGCATTGCAACTTCGTATGTACGCCGATGAGCACGATGGTGCCTTCCCGGACTCGTGGTCAACGTTGATTACGGATCTTGAGATCTCACCTGACTCGTTTGAGGTATTTGTCTGCCCGGAACAGCGTAGACGGTATACGGAAACGTATGGGGTGCCGGTTACAATGGCCGGACCGAAAGATATAGACCAACGCAGCAGTTATGTATTGGTGGCCGGTCTGCACATCACCGACGATAAGGATACGATCATAGCCTACGAGAAAGGTGATAACCACGGCGGTATCGGCCATAGCGTTCTCTACCTGGACGGTCGTGGCGGGTGGGATCCACCGTCGAACTGGCGCTGACCGCGGCGCGCAAGTGCTCCCTCACCCTACCCCCTTCCTCACCACCACGGCGTGTCTTCGACCAGCTCTTATGGGCGAGGGGCTTCTCGGGGAAAACCTTTTCTGGAAGAAACGGTTCTTCCCCGTGACCCCTTTCCAAAAGACTTCATCTCGGTGTTCCGCACCTTTTGCGTCGTCCTCGGGGGTGTTCCAGTAGTCGTCTTTCCCTCTCTACTGTCTACTACCTACTGTCTACCGCGTTTGGCTCGTTTTTCTTCCAGGGAGTGTGAGGGTGCTTCTTTTTGGCGAAAAAGAAGCAGCCCTCAGTGGTTCTCATGGCATGCGCGACTCGCGCATGATACAATAGAGACAGAACGTTTCGGACAGCGCTCCCGAATGGAGGTGAACGAACATGACCAGAAGAAGAAAGGTTGCGCTTGTAGTCGTCGCTCTGGGTTTCGCCTTCCTTTCCGTCAGTTTCGTTCGCGGTTTAAACCGTGCCAGACGGTCCGCGAGACAGACCATGTGCGTGCACAACCTTAAAGTCATCGGGTTGCAACTTCGTATGTATGCCGAGGCGCACGATGGTGCCTTCCCGGACACGTGGTCAACCTTGGTCGCGGACCCTGAGTTTGGTGCCTCTGACATACTTGACATATTTGTCTGTCCTAACTTATCCAGAGGGTATAAAAGGACGCATGGTGTCCCGTCAGGACCGGAGGATATAGACGAACTCAGCAGTTATGTGTTGGTGGGCGGTCTGCCCATGACGGACGATAAGGATACCATCATCGCCTACGAGAAAGGTGATAACCACGGCGGTATCGGCCATAGCGTGTTGTATCTGGACACCCGTGGCGGGTGGGATCCACCGTCGAACTGGCGCTGACCACGGCGGCCAATTGCTCCCTCAGCCTAACCCTCTCCCATATGGGCGAGGGCACTTCGCCGAGAAACCTTCAAGTCACGGCGTGTCTTCGACCGGCCCTTTTGGGCAAGGCATACCTCGCCCCTACGTGTTCGGCAAGCGCTGTTGTTTTTCCTGCTCTTTCCCCGCCAGGTCGGGTCTTCGAGAAGAACTTTCGCGCGTTTTCGTGGCTAAATGCCGGGTTCTTCTTCCCTATCTACTACCTACTCACTACTGTCTTCTGCCCTGCAGTCACTTCTTCCCTTCAGTGACACCCGGCCACGAATCCGTCCTGAACGGTGAAGCAGGCAGTCCTTCCTTGTTATACAGGTTACACACCGGGTTGATCGCCCAGGCGTACCGCACGGCTACCGGGTTGAGCACTTTGCTGCTTGAGACCACGACCGTATCACCATCGATCCGCGCGTCGGCCCACACGAACTTCTTGTCCGTACCGGCGATAGCGAACCCGGTAAGCGCTCCGTCTTTTGCCACAAGCCCGCTGCCAACATGGTCGAACCGGAGCCGTATCGTGTTCCGTTCCACCCTCATCGACCGGTATATCGGCCCCGAATAGACAAGCGTTTCGCCGTACGCGACGTGTCGCGCAGCCAGCCCGAGCCGTTTCCCGACATCCTGTTTGTTCTGCGGATGAATATTGTCCGCCTCACCAATATCGATGGTGACCGCCATACCGGTGTTCGGCAACGCGAGCGTCATGAGCTGCGCTTCACGCAGTTCCGCCCAATCGCTCTCGCCCGGTTCCGGCTCGACAGCCTTCCAGTTCGCCAACTGGACGAACAGGAACGGGAAATCTCCCTGACCCCACTTTGCCCGCCAATCGCGTATCATCGTCGGGAACAACGTCCGGTACTGGTACGCACGGGACGCGTTCGATTCGCCCTGGTACCAGATCGCCCCGCGGATACCGTCCGGGATCAACGGGTGGATCATCGCGTTATGCAGCACGGTC
>Ga0180434_10003226_pt1 | contig 20966 bp, 16 predicted proteins | sample SS_ome_7_FD_132453 | JGI IMG/M metagenome (GOLD analysis project Ga0180434, IMG submission 132453) | Hypersaline lake sediment archaeal communities from the Salton Sea, California, USA - SS_1_D_2 metaG | ecosystem: Environmental > Aquatic > Non-marine Saline and Alkaline > Hypersaline >...
TATATCCACGCTCCGGCCTGATTTCTGCCTTTATAACGAACCTTTACCTCAGTTTTCCCCTGTTTCTTGTCCCCTCCGTGTGACGCTCACGACGGGTCTCAGATCCGTCAGGTTTTGAGTTGGCCTTTATTGGCTGGATATATCTCCAACTTGGCCAGATCGATGATGGCTCCGACCTGGATAAGAAAATCCATCCCAATGATGCCGTCTATGTCGAAGCCGTACTCCATGGCTCCAACTTCAATTGGAAAGTTATTGACCTGGAGCTTGCCTACTGTGAGACGGTCAACTTGCTTCGTGAAAACGAATTCTGTGCCGCCAACGCCGCGAATCCTGTGAACCATATCGTCCGGCTCGTACGTCAGACCAATAGTTAGTACTCTGTCCGTCGAAAAGATTGTCCCGGCTGAGCCTGTATCGAGTAGAGCGTTTTCGAACGGCAATTGTCGGCCCTGATAGGTCAGAGAGGCCGTGATGTGTGGCAAACCATCTCGCAACTGTATGTTCATTCTACCCCTCGGATCCCCAGCCATTTCCGCTCAGTGACGTCTAGCGTCTCGCGGCTCGTGTGAAAAACGTACAATTCGCGTTCTGGAGCTTGGCGATGGAGTTTCTGATAGCTTTTCATGGCGGTCGCCGAATCGGGATACGCGCCGACGACAGCCAATTGTTCCAGAATGCGCTTGTCGGCCTCAGAGTGGGCTTTGATGGCTTCAAGTAAAAGCCATTGTTGAGGATAATGGGTTCGGATTTCTTGCCATTTCATCTTGGCTTCCCTCCAACTAACCACAAATCAACTGACGTAAATCGGACTGCTGAATATCCAGCCTCGGCGGCCCATCCGGTAGTTGCGGTACGCCTCGACGCGATAGACCCCCGCCAGGGCGCTGGTGAACTTGAGCCGTTTGCCCTGGGTGCGGGCTATTACTTTTCCGTTGAGTAGCAGGCGGATGTCGGCGTTTTGGGGCGTCTGAATGTCAAAGATGGTTGCGCCTGCGCGCGCCAGTTCTTCTCCCATCAGCGCGCTGTTAAAGCCGCTGCGGGCCTGGAAGCGAAAGCCCGTCGTCGAGGCCGGCAGGTCGTAGCCCGCCCAGGTGCGCCCGGACCGCAGCGCCTCGTAGACCAGCGCCTTGTCGTGCGCCAGGTTGCCATTGAACGGATGCTTGGTGAGGATGTGCGTGTTGACGCAGCGAAAGAGGTATTCGTAAGGAAAGAGCACCCGCTTGAACGGGCCGAGCGAATAGGTGTTGCCGTGCGCGTCGGCCCCGCCGATAGCGGCGACCTGATGTCCCTGGGCGAGCAGTTCGTCCCATTTGCGCAGTGCGTACTTGAACGGCCCTTTGATCCCCCGCGACGGGAAGTAAGCATAGTAGAGCGCCGCCAACTTGTTGCGCACAAGCCCCTTGAACTCGGACATATAGTTCCAGATCTCTAGCCCTTTATACCCTGTGATCTCCCAATCGGTCCACGAGAGCGCGGCCATATCCGGGCCGACCTTACTTTCGCGCTCGTAGGGGTGGGCCAGGTAGCAAAAACCGCCCCATTGGCTGGCCTCGTCGATCAATGCCTGCATGTCCGAGGCCAGAGGCGATAGCTCGGCCTCGGCATTGTAGACCAGGAGGTGATTTGCCTGGGGCTGGAGACGGACGTCGTGGATCTCCTCGCCCACCAGGAGCAGCACGTCGTCGTAATAGCCCTCAAAGCCGTCTACCCAGACGTTGTGGTCGGTGACGATGACGAAATCGAGCTCCGCCTGGGCCGCGGCGCGCGCGACCTCGGCGTGGAGAGCCTGCCCATCCGAGTAGGGCGTGTGCACGTGCGGGTTGCCGACGTATTCGTGTACGGCTGTAGGTCTTTCTTCCATAATACCTCTCGCTTCAAGAATCTGTCTCGTTCAATCTATACAGCAGCGCTTCCAGTTCGCCATATTCCTCAAAGAAGGCGTCGGCCAGCGATTTGCCATCCTGGCGATTGCTCACGCCCAGGAAGAGGATGGCCTTCATTCCCACGCCGCGCGCTCCGGCCATATCGGTCTCGGGTAGGTCGCCGATGTGGGCGGCCTGATCGGGCCGGGCCTCCAGGACGTTCAGGGTGTGCAGAAATGGCTTGGGCAGGGGCTTGGCCGCCTCGACTTCGTCGGAAAAGGTCTGGACGCGAAAATAGGTCAGCAGGCCGTCCCGTTCGAGTACCTTGCGCAGCACCCATCCGGGCGTCAGCCCCACGTCAGAGATGATGCCCAAACGGTAGTGTTGGGCCAGGCGTGGGAGGACTTCAGTCACGCCAGGGACGGGGCGGGGGTCGCTGCTGCTCAGGTAAATCTCCTCGAGGGGTTGGCGCAGGCCGAGCAGCGCGTCCTCGGGCAGCTCGGCCTCGAGAAAGACCAGCATCTCGCGCAGCCAGTGTTCGACGGTGATAAAGCTGTGCTCCTCCCTCCAGATATGGTCCAGCACGGACATGGAGTGCCGGTAGGCTGCTTCGAGCTCTGTCCAGGGACGTGTTTGGGAATGGCGGTCCAGCGCCTCTTCCAGCAGGCGCAGTCGTTCATCCTGGGCGGATATATCCTGATATAGAGTTTTCCAAAAGTCGAATGTCACGGCTTGTAGCATACTTCCTCCTGGTTTGCTATCTTATCGCACCAATGGGTCATTGTCAAGCCGCAAAGATCGAGTATAATCAGACGAAATATCTGGAGGGGAACCCATGAAAAATCGCCAAGTAGCCGAGATATTCGCGGCGATGGCCGACATCCTGGCCATCCAGGGAGAAAGCTATCATCGCATCCGGGCCTACCAGCGTGCCGCCGAGAACGTCGCCGCGCTGGGCCAGCCGCTGGAGGATCTCTGGCAGGCTGGCGAACTGGAATCCATCCCCGGCATCGGCAAGACGCTGGCGGCCAAGATCGACGAACTGATGCGCACGGGTCGCTTGAACGCCTACGAGAAACTACAGGCCCAGGTGCCGGAAGGCGTGGTGGCGATGCTCCAGATCCCCGACGTCGGCCCCAAGCGGGCGGCGCTGTTCTGGAAAGAACTGGACCTCGTCAGCGTCGAAGCGTTGGAGGAAGCCGCGCGGGCGGGTCGCCTCCGAACCATCCCCGGCATGGGGGCCAAAAGCGAGGAAAAGGTGCTGGCGGGCATCGAGGCGTTCCAGCGGCGCACCGACCGCACCTTGCTGGGCGTGGCCTGGCCTCTCGCTTACCAGATGCTGGAGCCGCTGCGCCAGATACCGGGCGTGGTGCAGGCCGTTCCCGCCGGCAGCCTGCGCCGCATGCGAGAGACCGTGGGCGATCTGGACCTCCTCGTAGCGTCCGCCGATCCCGAGCCAGTGATGGCCTGCTTCCGCGGGCTTCCCCAGGTGGATGAGGTGCTGTTGAGCGGTCCCACAAAAACGTCCATCCGCACCCACGATGGCCTCCAGGTAGATCTGCGCGTGCTGGAGCCGGCCCGCTGGGGGACGGCGCTGCAATATTTCACCGGCAGCCAGGCCCACAATATCCGCCTGCGAGGGCTGGCGCTCGAGCGGGGCCTTTCCCTGAGCGAGTACGCGCTCAAACAGGAGGACGGCGCAGAGAGCCTCTGCGCGACCGAGGAGGAGGTCTATGCCGCGCTGGGACTGCCGTTCATTCCGCCGGAGCTGCGCGAGGATCGGGGCGAGATCGAGGCGGCGTTGGCGGGCTGTCTGCCCGGCCTGATCGAAGTGAGCGATCTGAAGGGCGACCTGCAATTCCACACCACCTGGTCCGATGGACGCCAGAGCTTGCTGGATATGGCGCGGGCAGCGCGGGCGTACGGGCTGGAGTACGCATTGGTGACCGATCACTCGCATGGTCTGGGCATCGTCCGCGGCCTCACGGCTGAGGACTTGGGCCGCCAACGGGCCGAGATCGAGAAGGTCAACCGCGAGATGGGCGATACCTTCCGGCTGCTGGCCGGGATCGAGGTGGAGGTGCGGGCGGATGGCTGGCTCGACTTTCCCGACGAGGTGCTGGCCGAACTCGACCTGGTGGTGGCGGCGGTGCACACCGGGCTGCGGCAGGATCGAGAGCAGGTCACGGAGCGGATGCTGGCGGCGATCCGCAACCCCCACGTAGACATTATCGCCCACCCGACGGGGCGGCTGATCGGCGAGCGGGAGGGGGCCGATCTCGATATGGAAACGATTTTCCGCGCTGCCGCCGAGATGGGCGTCGCGTTGGAGGTCAACGCTTATCCCAAGCGGCTCGACCTCGGCGACGTGCACGTGCGGCGGGCGCTCGAGTTGGGCGTCAAGCTGGCGATCAGCTCGGATACCCACGATGTGGACGGCTTTGCCACGTTGCCTTTCGGGGTGGCGACGGCCCGACGGGGCTGGGCCACGGCTGACGATGTGATCAATACCTGGAGTTGGGAGAGAGTCCTGGCATGGAAAGCACAGAGAGCCGGCACTTGACAGCAGGTCTGAATATACTCGACGAGAAATTCAAGACGCACAAAACAAGATACGTGCTACAGTGTACTCTCGCGACCGGGGCGGTTTTCATCGTATTGATGATCCTCGACGCTTTGTCCGATACGGTCATCATCGCCGCGCTGGGCGCGAGTTCGTTTATCGCATTCACGATGCCAAGGGCGCAGGTTTCGAGGCCGCGCTTCTTGATCGGCGGGTATCTGGTCGGGACCGTTGCGGGGATTCTGTGCCATTATTTGTGCGATTGGCTGTTGCTTGCCCAGTGGCCCGTCGTTCGAGCGTGCTCGAATGTGCTGTTTGGCGCGCTGTCTGTGGGATTGGCCATCTTTTTGATGGTCATCACAGACACAGAGCATCCCCCTGCGGCGGGTTTGGCTTTGGGGTTTGTGCTGAATGATTGGGATTACTTGACGGTCCTGGTCGTCGTGGTCGGCATCGTCTCATTGTCGCTCATCAAGGTGCTTCTGAGGCCGGTGTTGATGGATTTGCTATAAATACCCATCGCCAGCGTGACCTTTGCCCTGCGACGGTGTTATTCCTTATTGAATCAGAACTAGATCCTGGACCTGGCCCCTGAGGGGGCGAACGTCCCAAGGGAGGTATGTTTATGAAACAGCGTGTGGTTGTGACCGGTCTCGGCGCGCTCACCCCGGTGGGGCACGACGTGCCGACGACGTGGGAGGCGCTCCTGGCCGGGCGCAGTGGCATCGGACGCATTAGCCGCTTCGATCCCTCGGAACTGAACGTGCAGATCGCTGCCGAAGTCAAAGATTTCGACCCGGCGGCGATCTTTGGCCACCGCGAGGCGCGTCGCAACGGTGAGTTTACGCTCTTTGCCCTCGAAGCCGCTCGCCAGGCCGTCGCCGATGCAGGGCTGGCGCTCGACGATGAACAAAAGCGATGTACCGGCGTGATCATCGGCACCGGCATTGGCGGTATATTGGCTTTGCTGGAAAATTACGACTTGTTCCTGGAACGCGGCGGGCGCCGTGTCAGCCCCTTTATGATACCGATGATGATGCCCAACGCGGCCTCTGGCGCCGTCGCCATCGACCATGGGTTGCAGGGACCGAATTTCTCCATATCTTCTGCCTGCGCCACCGGCTCCCACGCCATCGGCGAGGCGGCCACGGTGATCCGGCGAGGGCAGGCCGAGATCATGCTCTGCGGCGGGAGCGAAGTGGCCACGCATCCCCTGGCGGTAGCTGGCTTTGGGAACATGGGGGCGCATTCCACGCGCAACGACGATCCGCAGCACGCTTGTCGTCCCTTTGACGCCGAGCGAGACGGTTTTGTTATCGGCGAGGGGGCGGGGATCCTGGTGTTGGAGACGTTGGAGCACGCGCAGCAGCGTGGCGCTCGCATCCGCGCCGAACTGATGGGCTATGGTGCTTCTGCCGATGCGTTTCACATCACCGCCCCTGACGAGACGGGACAGGGGGCGGCGTTGGCGATGCAGGCAGCGCTCCGCGACGCGGGCCTGGCTCCCGAGGACGTGGATTACATCAATGCCCACGGCACCAGCACGCCGCTCAACGACCGCATCGAGACCCAGGCCATCCGCATCGTCTTTGGCCCCCACGCCGACCGGTTGGCGGTCAATTCCACCAAGTCGATGACGGGCCACTCGATGGGCGCGGCAGGGGCGATCGAGGCCATCGTCTGCGTCAGGAGCCTGGAGACCGGCTGGGTGCACCCCACCATCAACTATGAATATCCCGACCCCGAGTGCGACCTGGATTACGTGCCCAACCAGGCGCGGCGGCTGGACCCTCGCGTGGCGCTTTCAAATTCCTTCGGCTTTGGCGGGCACAATGGCTGTCTGATCTTTCGGCGTTGGGAGGAAGAATGACGACAAACGCTCATCTTGTCGGCTGGGGAAGGTATATACCCGAGCGTATCTTGACCAATGACGAACTGACGCAGATGGTGGATACGTCGGACGAGTGGATCCGCGCCCGCACCGGGATCGCCGAGCGACGCATCGCCAGCGACGGCGAGACGACGGCCAGCATGTCGATCCAGGCAGCGCGGCGGGCGCTGGAGGTGGCCAGACTCGAGCCCTCGCAACTTGACCTGATCATTGTCGCCACGGCCACGCCCGACTATTTGTTCCCGGCTACGGCCTGCCTGGTACAGGACGCATTGGGGGCCACTCACGCGGGGGCTTTTGATCTCGCGGCGGGTTGCACGGGCTTTGTCTATGGCCTCAATGTGGCCGCGAATCTCATCTCGGCTGGCGCTCACGAGACTGTCTTGATCGTTGGGGCCGAGACCCTGTCTCGCATCGTGGACTGGCACGACCGGGGTACCTGTATCCTTTTCAGCGACGGGGCGGGCGCCGTCATCCTCCAGGCGAATGGGGCCGACGGCGGCGTCCTGTCTACTCTCGTCGGCTCGGATGGTTCTGGAGGCGAACTGCTCTGCTTGCCGGGAGGAGGCAGTCGGCATCCGGCCTCTCACCGCACCGTGGCCGAGGGGCTGCACTATTTGAGGATGAGAGGGCGCGAGGTCTTTCGCTTCGCCGTGCGCACCATGCCCGACGCCACGCGCCAGGTGCTGAAACGGGCGGGCTTGAGCGTCGCTGATCTGAACCTCCTCATCCCTCACCAGGCGAACCAACGGATCACCGACGCCTCGGCCAAGTCGCTGGGCCTGCCGCCGGAGGCCATCATCAGTAACGTAGAGTGGTACGGCAATAACTCGGCGGCCTCCATCCCCATTGCCTTGTGCGAGGCAGTGGAGGAGGGACGCATCCAGCAGGACGACCTGTTGGTGCTGGTCGGGTTCGGCGCGGGGCTGACCTGGGCGGCGACCGCTCTGCGCTGGAGCAAACCCCTGCCGCTCGTCGAACCTTCGCCCAGAAAGAAAATCTGGACCTTTGGGCAAAAGCTGCGCTATCGTTACGCGGCGCTGCGCTCGCTGGTGCGCCGCTTCTTGCGCTGGCTGCTCTCCCTCGGGGTGAAGGAGTAACGTGAGTTCTCACATCGAACGTCTCGAAGAGAAGCGCGCCCAGGCTCATCTGGGGGGCGGTCCCGACCGCATCGAACGCCAACACGCCAAGGGCAAGCTGACCGCCCGCGAGCGGCTCGATCATCTGCTCGATTCCGGCACGTTCTACGAGCTGGACGAGTTCGTCACCGGACGGGACGCCCGCCACCGGGCGACCGACTTTGGCCTGGACGAGCAGCACGCGCTGGGCGACAGTGTCGTCACCGGCTGGGGCGAGATCGACGGGCGGCTCGTTTACGTCTTTGCCCAGGACTTTACCGTGTTGGGCGGGTCGGTGGGCGAGGCTCACGGCCAAAAGATCTGCAAGGTGCTCGATCTGGCGCTGAGAAACGGCGCGCCCGTCATCGGCATCAACGACTCGGGCGGGGCGCGCATCCAGGAGGGGGTAGACGCGCTGGCCGCCTACGGCGAGATATTCTACCGCAACGTCCTCGCCTCTGGCGTCGTCCCGCAGATATCCGTCATCGTGGGGCCGTGCGCCGGGGGCGCGGTCTATTCCCCCGCGCTCACCGACTTTACGTTCATGACCGAGGGGACGGGCCTTATGTTCATCACCGGGCCGGGCGTCATCAAGGCGGTGACTCACGAGGAAGTCGATTCCCAGAAACTGGGCGGCGCCGAGGTTCACAACCGGGTCAGCGGCGTGGCTCATTTCGCCGTCCCCGGCGAGGAAGAGACGCTCGACCTGGTGCGGCATCTCCTCTCGTACCTCCCCTCCAACAACGCCGACGACCCGCCCTACGTCTCGCCGACCGACTCGTCCGACCGGATGGACGCGGCGCTGGATACGCTGGTGCCGGAGGATCCGGCCCAGGGATACGATATGCAGGAGGTCATCCGGCGCATCGTGGACGAGGATTCTTTTCTGGAGGTGCAGGCCCGGTTTGCCCCCAACCTGATCGTGGGCTTTGCCCGCATGGGCGGGCGCGTGATGGGGATCGTGGCCCAACAGCCGCCGGTTCTGGCGGGCGTGCTCGACATCGACGCCGCCGACAAGGGCGCGCGCTTTATCCGTTTCTGTGATTGTTTCAACGTCCCGCTCCTCACGTTGACCGACACGCCGGGCTTTTTGCCGGGAGTGGAGCAGGAGCACGCCGGCATCATCCGTCACGGGGCCAAGATGATCTATGCCTACGCCGAGGCGAGCGTGCCCAAGATCTCGATCATCACCCGCAAGGCCTACGGCGGGGCCTACATCGTAATGAGTTCCAAGCACCTGCGCGGCGACGTCTGCCTGGCCTGGCCGGGCGCCGAGATCGCGGTGATGGGGCCGGAGGGGGCCGTCAACGTCGTCTTTCGCAAGGAATTGAAAGCGGCGGAGGACTCGGAGCGCCTGCGGGCGGAGTTGGTGCGCGACTATCGCGACAAGTTCGCCAACCCTTACGTCGCGGCGGCGCGGGGCTATCTGGACGGGGTGATCGCTCCCCGCGAGACCCGGCCGCGCGTCATCCGCGCGCTGGAGATGTTGCGCGACAAGCGGGTTCAGCGACCGCCGCGCAAGCATGGCAATATGCCTCTATAAATGAACAATGAGACAATGAACAATTTCCAATCCTTGCGAAGGTTACGAATGAGTTTTGCAGATGAGCGTTTACGATTGACAAGAGCGCTTTGGGTTTGAAAGTTGTTGATGAACCTTCGCAAGGGTCAATGATCAATGAACGGATGATGGGGGATGTGAATGCCGGGTAAAGTGTTGGTGGCGAATCGAGGCGAGATCGCGGTGCGCGTGTTGCGCACCTGCTGGGAGCTGGGGCTGGAGACGGTGGCCGTCTTTTCGGAGGCCGACCGGGAGGCCCCTCACGTGCGCTATGCCGACGAGGCGTACTGCATCGGCCCGCCGCCGGCCCAGGAGAGTTACCTGCGCGGCGATCGCATTATCGAGACGGCGCTGAAGGCAAAAGCGCGGGCCATTCATCCGGGTTACGGTTTCCTGGCCGAGTCGCCCGCCTTTGCCCGGAAATGTGTCGAGGCTGGGCTGATCTTTGTTGGGCCGCGTTCAGAGACGATGGAGTTGCTGGGCGACAAGCTCGCCGCCCGGAGCGTGGCCCGCGATCTGGGCATCCCCGTCATCGAAGGCTCGGCGCAGGCCCTGGACGACGAGGGGTTGCTCGAAGCCGCCGATGAGATTGGTTATCCGGTGATCGTCAAGGCGGCGGCGGGCGGCGGCGGAATGGGTATCCGCGTGGCCAACTCGCGGGCGGAGTTGGAGGCGATCATCCCGCGCGCCCGCCAGGAGGCCCAGGCCGCTTTCGACGACGACGCGATCTACCTGGAGCGGCTGGTGAAGGACGCCCGTCACATCGAGGTGCAACTGCTGGGCGATACCCAGGGCCACGTCATCCACCTGGGCGAGCGCGAGTGCTCCATCCAGCGCCGGCATCAGAAGTTGATCGAAGAGGCTCCCTCGCGGGCGCTGAACGACGATCTGCGGCGGCGCATCTGCCGGGCGGCGGTGCGCATTGGGGAGGCGGTGGGGTATGTCAGCGCAGGCACGGTCGAATTCCTCCTCCCTTCGGCAGACTCAATGCATAGCAATGATCAGAGTGATTTTTATTTTTTGGAGGTCAATCCCCGCTTGCAGGTGGAGCACACCGTCACCGAGGCGGTCACGGGCGTGGATGTGGTCAAGGAGCAGTTGCGCATCGCCGCCGGGCGGGAACTGCGCTACGCCCAGGAGGACATTCGTCCTCGAGGTTGGGCGCTGGAGTGCCGCATCCTGGCGGAGGACCCGGCCCGGGATTTCGCGCCCTGCGTGGGCCACATTTCCAGCCGCCGCGCGCCGGCCGGCCCGGGCATCCGTGTGGACAGCGGCATCTGCGAGGGACTCACGATCACGCCGCACTATGATTCGCTGCTGGCCAAGCTGATCGCCTGGGGTGAGACGCGGGGCGTGGCCATCGTGCGCATGCGGCGGGCGCTGGAGGAGTATCGCATCGTCGGCGTCACGACGAACCTGGAGTTGTATCGTGCCCTGTTGAACAGTCCCCGTTTTTTCATCGGTCAGTTTCACACCCGTTTCCTGGAGGAACAGTTCCGGTTGCCCGAACCAGAGCGGGAGGATCGGATGACGGCGGCATTGACGGCAGCGCTCCTCGAGCACCGGCGGCGCGAGGGGGATCGGGCGGCGGATGAGCCTCGCGTCAGCCGTTGGAAGATGCTGGGTCGTTGGGAGTTGATGAGAGGATGGGGTCGGTGACGTTTGAGAGGGGGAAATTATGAAATACTTTATCACCGTCGAGGACGAGACGTTTGAGATCGAAGTGGGACGAGAGGGACGGGTCTGGATCAACCGCCAGCCGTACAACGTCGACCTCCAGAGCGTGAACGGTCTGCCTCAATACTCGCTGCTGGTGGATCATCGTTCCCACGAGGCGCACATCGAGCACGCCGAGGAGGACGAGTGCCGGATGTTGGTGGCGGGGCGTTCTTATCAGGCGTATCTGCAACGGAAACGCAGCCGCCCTGGAGACGTTACTCGATCGGGCGCTTCGGTGCGACAGGGTTCGTTGCCGGTGGAGGTGTGCGCTCCGCTGCCGGGCCTGCTGGTCGAGATGTGTGTGGCGGAGGGAGAGCGGGTGCGGGAGAAGGACGTCGTGGCGGTGCTCGAATCGATGAAGATGAACCTGGAACTCCTCGCGCCGCAGGACGGCGTGATACAGGCGCTCCCCAAATCTCCAGGGGTGGAGATTGGCCAGGGGGAGGTGCTGGCGATCATTGGGCCGAGCGAATGCCTGTAGGTTTTATTCGAACATCGAATCCAGTCGCCGGGCCGATTCTGGATCTTCCTTCGTCTCAGATTTCCTTCTTTCCCCTGATTGCCCGTTCGTAAACTGAGTTCGTACTTCTCTTAACTCGTTCGTCAGCAAGGCCGCCAATTCTTCCCATTGCAGCAATCGCTGCTCCCCTTCGTTGGCGGCCTTGACCAGCCGCACCACGGCTTCAGCCGGGTCGTATTGGTTCGCCAACCAATTGGCAACCCGGCGGTGGTCGACGTCGTTCGGGTCAAAGTCCAGATAGAAACTGTATACCCTCTTCTGGCTGTTCCCCATAGCGGTCTCGTCTCTTACGGTACGGTCTCGAAAGTCGCTGGCCGCTGGCCAAAGCGATAGAATCCCTCGGCGTTGGCCCAGAATGCGTCGTCGAGTAAGCGCGCGTGGGGATATACGGCGTGAATGATGTCGAACAGGTGCGGTCCCCCTCCGCCGCTGACGAGGATCGTGTCCAGGCGAGCGCCCGCCCCCCATAGATCGCGGGCGCGAGCGATGACGGCCGTCTCGATCTCGGAGATGGCGGTTCGGGTAAAGGGTTCCAGAGGCAGCGATTCGCCGCGCAGCCGTATTTCCCCATCCTGGAGCACCTGGTCTACCTCGTGGGGCATCAGCTCCAGTCCGTGCATATCTCCCAGCGCCTGCTGCACCTGGCTGACGATCTTGCTCCATCCGATGCGGATCGAGCCGCTCAGTCGCTGCACGTAGCGCAATTCGTCGGCGACGACAAAGTCGGTGGTGTAGGTGCCGATGTCAATGACCCCCACGCGCCCTCTCTCGATCTCGCCGTTGACGATCTTGCCCTGGGTATTCAACAGCTCTCGGAACAGGGAGCCAAATGGCTGCGGCGTGACGACGACCGACTCGACCGTGACGTTCATCACGCGCTCGACCACGATCTGATAGACGCCCTGGAACGCATCGACGACCTGGGACCGGTCGCCAAAGAACCCCACCGGCAGCCCGGTAACCACCTTGACCCGTTTGACGTCGGGCATCAGGCGGGCCAGCTCGACCAGCGAGGCGATAAAGAGCATCTTGTAGGTATTGTCGTACACCCGGCTGCGGTCAAAGATGGCGGACTGCACCCGGCTCTGGAGCATGGCCTGTTTGCCGTAGTAGAAACGCCAGTCGCCAAAATTGACGGCTTGTTCTTCCTCGCCGCGGATCAGATCGGTGGCGAAACGAATGTCCTCGGCGGTCCCGATCACGCTGGGGAACGAGAAACGCAGGCCATCCAGCCCGACGCCTTTGGTGTACCCATATCCGATGTCCACCGAGAGGGTCATGGCCGCTTCTCTGCCTGGGGCCGGTTCGAGTTTGCGCCTGGTCGGGGTTTTGGGGCGAATTTCCAGCTTTTGTTCGGGAGCGGCTGGTTCCTGCGGCTCCTCCGTCGTCGGTACGGTGGGTGGGGTTTCTGGTTCTTCTACTGATGCCGGTTCGATAGCGGGTTGTTCTTCCAATTCTTCTGTCTCCTCTAGATCGGTTGGCTCTGGTGCAGGCTCGACGAGGGTGGGTTCTTCCAATTCCTCTTTCGCTGGCGCGACGGCCGGCTCTGGCGCGGCCTCGAGCGCCTTGGCCATCTCTTTCTCGATCGCCGGTTCCAGGGCGGGTTTCGCGATTTCCAGTGGCTCGCTCATACTTTCCTTCCAGCCGGGGAGATATTGCCAATAGTGTGGCCCATCCTCACATGATTGGGCCTGGATGTTTTCCTCCATCAGGGACACTTCGAGGTTCACCGCCTGCCCTCTGCTGTCGACCTGGTAGTAGTAGACGCGATAATTACGCCGCCCGTCGCTCAGGGTCCAGCACAATCGTTCCTTTCGCACCCCCAGACCCGACTGGTGCGCCAGGGTCTCGTCCAACTGGGCGGCCAGCTTGGCCAGGCCCTCGTTGGGAAAGACATAGTGGCTGGCATGGTCGTCCTCGTCGAGAAAATCGGAGCGATCGATCACGGGAAGGGGTTGGCCCTCGGTCACCACCGGGTAATTGCGCGCCAGAAGAGATCCCGGCACCAGCGCCACCGCGCTTTTGTCGCTGTTGAGCCGGCCGCGGGGCGGCCAGGGCCACGGCTCCGCTTTGCGGAATCCCGCGCTCCCGGCCATCACGACCTGGTAGATGACGCCGTCGGGGCTGACAAAGAGCGTTCCCTTGGGCAACGTCTTGGTATTAACGGTCTTGAGGGTACTTTCGGCCAATGGTATCTCCTCTCATGCGCACTAGATTGCTTGACAGGGATGGGGTGAGGTTGGAGTCTAGCAAGTATACCATAAATCGAAGCAAGGGGGAAATCCCGCCCCAGGCGCTATCATCTTTTGCAGGCTACCAATGTTGCGCCTTATCTTACAGGAATTTTGAGAGTGTGTCAAGAGGCTCGTCTCGATCCGGCGGCCGCTAACTGCTGTACAGCCGGGCGATCTCATCCCGCTCAAAGTGGGGCAGGGGGCGCTCGTCCGTTCCGCTGCGGAGCACGACGCCCCGTTCTCGTTCGATGACGCGGCCGATGCGCGCCGCTGCCAGACCGGCTTCCCCCAGCGCGGTTCGTATCGCGGCGGCGTCTCCAGGCGCGACCGCCAGCAGCAGCGCGCCGGAGGCGATCAGGCCCAAGGGATCCAACCCCAACTGCGCGCACAACGCCTGTGTCTCGGGGAAAATCGGGATGGCGTCCTCGTCCACCTCCAGCCCGACCTCTGCCGCTTCGACCAGCTCCCACAGTCCGGTGGCCAGCCCGCCCTCGGTGGGATCGTGCATCGCGTGCACCTCTCCCGCCGCCGTCGCCACAGCCGCGTCCCGCACGACGCTGATGCCGGGGTCGTACAGGAAATCTCGACCACGTTGCAGAGAGGCTTCATCCAGTCCCGCGTTCTTCTCCCGCGCGATGATGGCTGTCCCCTCCACCGCGATGCCCTTGGTGAGCAGCAGCGCGTCGCCCGGACGCGCGCCATCGGGCCGCACCAATTGATCTGGGGGCACTTCGCCCAGCATGCAGCCGACGACGATGGGGCGGTCGATGCCGTGGGTGATCTCGGTGTGCCCGCCCACCAGCGCCACGTCCAATTGCTGGCAGGTGGCGGCGATCTGCTCAAAGATGGCGTCTACCATCGCCGCGTCGGTGCGCGCCTCGGGCAGGAGCAGGGTGGCGAGGAACCAGCGCGCCGTCGCGCCGGTGCAGGCGACGTCATTGGCGTTGATGTGGACGGCGTACCAGCCGATCTCGTGGCTGGCGAAGGTGATGGGATCGGTCTTGGCGACCAGGTAGCGGTCGCCGAAAGAGATGACCGCCGCGTCTCGCCCGATCCCCGGCCCCAGGACGACGCGCTCGTCGGTGGGTGTGTAGTGGGCCAGCAGGCGGGCCAGGTGCTCGGCGGGCAATTTTCCCAGTGGGTATGGATTTCTCATGAGCTGTTGTTCATAGTCCTTTTCCTTTCAGTGGATCGTTTGTCCATGTTGGGTCTGTCTCTAATCCTTGCTCCCCGCTCTCTTTTCCAGGCCGGCGTGCTTTGGCAAATCCTGGTGCGTAGATGTTGACTGGCGCATCGTCAGCGGCAGGTACACGCGGTGCTCCTTCTCGCCCAGAAGGGCGAACTCGCTCAAGTGACACACGGGCACAGAGAGCCAGTTTTCGTCCGGGTTGCGGTCGTAGAGGCCGCAGGCAGCGTCCTCCCACACGCTGCCATTCCAATAGTCTAACGTCAGGCTGGCTTCATCTATCCCTTGCACGTCGTCGTCGCTGTAGTGGATGGTGATGGTGATGGGCCTGGAAAAGACAAAGCCCAGTTCAAGTTCTCCACCCAGGTATGCCTCCAGGTTGAAGGCGTGTCCGGAGAAGCGCAGTTCAGGGGAGATGGATTGCGTGGGCGAGGGAATCGGTGTATAGACCAGGGTGATGGTCTCGCTCACCGCGCCGGGCGGGACCTGGACGGTAGTGGTCAGTCCCTGGGTATCGGTGTAGACGATGGTGCCGCCGGTGGTGGGATCGATGGCCGCCCCGGGTGGAGTCTCGATGGTGATGGTGTGGGTGTCGCTGACCGCGCCAGCGCAGTTTTCCGCCGTCAATGTGATGGTGTAGACGCCGGGCGCGGCCCACTCGTAGCTGGCGCTGGCCAGCCCCTGCGCGCTGTCGGGCGGGGGCGACCAGGTGTAGACGGTGGGCGTGGTGGCGTCGGAGGGGGTGATGGCGGCGGTGAAGGTGTAGAGGACGTCGGTGAAGCCGCTGGCAAGGCCGTCGATGAACACGTGGCTCAGACCAATGCACGGAGGAGATTCAACGGTGATGATTTCCGAGGTTACATCCTCGCCGCACCCGTTCGTGGCTGTCATCACCACCGTGTAGGTGCCACTGACGTCGTAGGTGTGCGTCACGACTGAGCTTGTCCCTTGCGCGATCTTGCGCCTCGTCGAGGGCGTGCCGAAATTCCAGGCGTACGCGATGGGAGACGTGCTGGTCACGGCCACCGTGCCAGTGAAGGTCACCGTCGCGCCGGTCACGGGCGCCGCTGGCGAGAAGGCGATCGTAGCTCCACTGACGGGCGCGCACGCCGACACGACCGTCGCCGCGCTCAACACCTGCACGGTATCCGCATAGCCGCAGGCGTCGGTCACGACCAGCGTCACCGTGTACGCGCCGGTGGCGGCGTAGGTATGGCTGATCATCTGCCCGCTGCCTGTCTCACCATCGCCAAAGTCCCAGCTCCAGGCCACGATGGGGCTGCCGTCTGTATTGCTGGTGTCGGTAAAGTGGATCGATTCGCCAACGACCACGCTGAGCGGCGCGGGATCGAAGGATGCGGCGATGGTCGGCGGGTCGAGGGGGGCGACCAGCGGCGCGCCCCACGGGCTGCCGACGCCCTGCGCGCTGGTGGCGACGCGGTACTTGGCGTTGGTGATCGTCGCCTGGCAGGTGGTCACGGCGAAGGTGACCTGGGCCGAACCGCCATCAGCCGCCACCTCGTCCACCGTCCAACTGACCTCGCCGTCTGCAAAACTGCCACCCCACAGGTAACTGGCGTCCGCGGGCAGCGCGTCGGTGATGACCACCCCTGTCGCCTCGGCCAGCGGATCGCTGTTCGTCACCGTCAGTGTGAAGGTGAGCGGCGTCCCCACCACCGCTACTTGTGCTTGCTTGCCGATGCTCAGCGCGGGTTGGTGGACGGTCACCGCGTCAACGAGCGTCATCGTGTCTGCATAGCCACAGGCGTCGGTCACCACCAGCGTCACCGTGTAGGTTCCGGCTGCGGTGTAGGCGTGATCGACCACCTGGCCCGAACCGGTCTCGCCATCGCCAAAGTCCCACCCCCAGGCCACGATCCGGCTGCCATCCGTGGTACTGGTGTCGGTGAATGTGGCGGTTTCGTCGATGGGGATGGAGATAGAGGCGGGGGTGAAGGTTGCTGCCAGATTGGGAGCCTCCACAGTCGTCGTGATGGCTCCCTCTGACGTGCTGCTGACGCTCTCGGCTCGACTTCCTCCCCGAAGCTGCTTTGTACCTTCCGACCAGCTTGCCACGCCGTAGGCGCTGTTGACCAGCGGTCCGCTGCAAGCGGTGACGACGAAGGTGACGCTGATGGTACTGTGCGCGGGGATCGTCAACCCGCTCCAGGTGACCACCCCGCCGCTTTGGGAGCAGGCGCCTCCGCCGCACCGGACGTAGAACGCGCCGGTCGGCAGCGCGTCGGTGATGACCACGGAGGAGGTCGCCGTGCCGCCGGTGTTCGATACGATGATGGTGTACGTCAGCGGCTGACCGGACACGACGCTTGAGACCGCGGTCTTGGTGATCGAGAAGGGCGAGGGTGAGATGACCGTCACCGTGTCGGTGTAGGTGTTCGAGCAGCCTTCGTCGTTGTAAGCGATCAGGGTCACGACGTACATGCCGGTGCTGGTGTAGACATAAGTGGGGCTGACCGCCGTCGATGTGCCGATCCCGTCGCCAAAGTCCCAGTAGTAGGACGTGGCCCCCGACTCGCTGGTGTTGGTAAAGAGTGCCGTCGTGTTGGCGCGAACGGGCGAGTTGGAGGTGAATCCCGCCACCGGGGATGGATTGACCGTGATCCAAACCCAGTAGGGTTGGCCGGTGGGCATGCCCATGGCGTCGAGGGTTTGCAGTTCTGCTTTGAACATCCCCGGCAGCATGTAGTGATGCGTGGGATGGAGAAACGTGGTGGTGATCAGCGTGGTACCGTCGCCAAAGTCCCAACTGTACGTGATGGGCTTGGTGCCGGTTGTGGTGTTGGTGAAAACGACGGTGCTGCTCACACAGACGGTGGTCGTCGCTACCTGGAAGCTCGCCACCGGAGGGTGTATGAAGTAATAGTCCTCCGTCTCGCCGTAGGTGTACCCCTCTGGCGGTCCGCGACCGTCCGCCCGGCTCGTCAGGGTATCGGTGGGCGCTGGGCGCTCGCTGAGCGTGATGCGTACCCAGGCCGGATCGTACGGATCGGCGGGCTGATAGGGCAGGAAGGCAGGTGTGCTCATCGCGTGAATGCCCGGTGTGGTTGTGGTGATCAACTGATCCTGCACCGCCCATTCCGGTGCGTCGTTCGCCGTGGTGCAGGTGAAAACGTCGCCCCAGTCGCCGTCCCGGTTCCAGTCGAGCCAGACGTTGACGTAATGGGTGCCGACGGTCCCGGTGACGAGGTTCACGTGGTAGGTCAGCGTTTGGGGCACGCAATGGGTCATCACGCGGGCGGGCCACAGCCCAAGCCCATCGTCGGAGGGTGCCCAGGGCTGGGTGCCGGTCTCCCCGTTGGCGGTGTCGGTGGTGGGGTTGATGTTGTTGCCTGTTTCTTCGTCGAACCCCTGGTCGGCCTCTCCTTCGGCGGTGACCATCGAGCCCAGGCAGGAATCCACCGGACCTCCGGTAGCCAGGGAGCCGGCCTGCCAGTGTATCGGGCCGTGAGGCGTCAGCGGCGTGGTGCCGGTGTAGACGGTGGGAAAGTTCGCCTGCACGCCGGGATAGGCGTTCATACTGACGCTGTAGTGGTTGCTGCTGTCGGGCGCGTCGCCCAGATCGTGCATCATGTTCTGCAATGCTCCGTAGGCGTCCAGCTTGCCATAGCCCCAGATATCGTTGGGGGTGGCGCCGGTGTCGCCATCGGTGACCGCGCCCCGCTGGATGGCAGCCTCGATGTCGGCGGGAGCGGCGTCGTTGTCGGCGAATTGCACCAGCAGCGCCGCCACGCCCGCCACGTGCGGCGCGGCCGCGCTCGTGCCGCCGAACCACTGGTACTTGCCATAGCCGAACGTGCCGACGTTCTTGGATTCGGGGGAGATGATGTCATAGTGGCCCGGCGCGGCGACGTCCACGATCTGAGCGCCATCGAAAAAGCGAGGGCCTCGACCGCTGAATGGGCTGATGTCGCCTGGAGAGCCTACGGTGCGACCTCGCGTGGCGTAGGAGGCCACGCCGATGCAGGTATCGCAGGTGCTGGGCCAGGTGGCGGTGTGCTTCTCCTGCCCGAGCCCTCCCTGGTTGATCCAGGTCGCGCCGCCGCCCCAGGTGGTGACGTTGTCGGCGATGTAAAAGTTGGTCGGTTCGGCGCTGATGCCGGGATTGTTCACGGTCATGACCCATTGTCCTGTCGCGATGCCTGTGCCCCGGATGATCTGAATGTTATAGAGCGCCGTGCCGCGCGGAGAGTCGACCGCTCGCTCGCACTTGACCGTGTGGCCGTCGGTGGTGGTGATAGTTTGCCACCCACTGGGGGGAGTGGTACAGGACAGTACCCCGGTGGCCGACGCTCCTGGCGTGGTCAACTGAACGGTCATGTTGTTGCCAGGGTTCAGCCACAACATGGAGATAAAAACGTCGGTGATGCTCCCGCCGAGCACAGGCACATTGAAGGAATGATTAAAGTTCCCGCTGGGGATATTGTACTGCAAATGCCGTCCCTCGCCGTGGATATTGCCGGTCGGCACCACCTGAACCACGCCAGAGATCACCGATGCGGCGTCCATCAACTGCTCGTGGTTGGAGGAGCCGTCCATATATTCCTGGATCCACCAGCCGTACTCGTAGAGCATGACGTCGGCCCCCAGCCCGGCGGCCCAGGGGACGTAGACGTTGGCATTGGTGTCGAGTCCGAGGCGATCCGCCACCAGCAGGTCGGCGTTGGGGGCGACGCCGGTGTAGCGGCGTGTGTTGGAATAGACGTAGAGGCAATTGATGCCCCCAGGGGCGCAGTGAAGGGCGTTGCCTCCCACGAGGATGCCCGCGACGCTGGTACCGTGCCCGTTGGTGTCGGCGACTGTTTGTTCCAGGTCTGTGCCACGGGTGCGCTGTACGCTGCTGCCGTCGAGCGTGGCCGCGATCTTGCTGGCCGAGATGCCTGCGGAGAAATCTCCCTTGAGGATCAACTGCTCTCCGTCTCGCAGCGTTTTGTCGCCGTCGGCGTCCCAGGCCATGTAGATCAGCTCGTTGGTGTCGTAATTTCCGTTGTTGTTCGCGTCCTGATAGATCCAATCCTGGGTGAGGTCAAAGCCGGTATCGTTGGGATCTCCCTGAGCGTTCCAGTACCGCAGCACGCCGGATATGAGCGGTATCGAGTCGCAGCCAGGGGTAAAGACGTCGTCGTCAGGAGTGCAGGTGTCCCAGTCGGTGCGGCCCAGATTCTCGCTGCCGTCCAGGAACGCGGGATGGTAGACGTCCACGCCGGTGTCAAAGTTGGCGATGGTCACGCCCTTGCCCGTCAGGGGAGTGGCGATCGCACCGACCGTCTTTTGGACTTGCCACACGGCGGGCACGTTGCTGGTCGGGACGCTCACGTCCAGCGGCGCGGGCACGACCGGCCGCCAGACGGCCTCCAGCCACTCGACGAGCGGGTGCGCAGCCAGCCCGTCCACGGATTCCGCCGGAACCAGCAGGCTGTAGAATCGATCCAGGTGGGCCAGTTTCCCGGCCACTTGCTGGAATTCGACGCCCAATGCCTCGATCTCGGCGCGCTCGGCGGACGACAGTTCGCGCGTAAAGCGGGCGCTCACCTCGATAAAGCCCTCGTCCTGGATGCGCGCCAGTTCCTGGCCCACCACCGATCTGGAAGATACCGGGTCTCTATCCTGCCGATGGGAGAGCAGCAGGCCCAGGTTCGAGGCGATCTTGTGGTTAGGTGGGGTGGGGGGGCTGGCAACGGAGGAGGCTCTTTGGCCCAATCGTTCCCACGCGGACTGTGGAGATGCAGGGGCGGAGGCGGCAAGGAACGGAGGGTTTAGCCACTCGGCGGCGTTTGAGGTCTGTAGGGGAAGTAGGGCGACCAGCGTGATTGTCAGGCTCAGAGTTATGACGTCTGACCATTTCTTCATCGCAATCTCCTTATTCACTTGAGCGGCGATCAGGCAGCGGAGAAGGATGGCGTAGGATCGTTGTTTCCCAACGACGAGCAGAGAGGTAGAGGCAGATGTCGTCGTGATGCTATCATATCATAGGTGGTGGCGGAAGTCAACGTGTTGCCTTTGCCTGTAACGGCGTGACCGACATGCCCGCCATGCTTATTCCTGCAGGAAGCGCTTTAACGTCGCCATCACGGCCCGCAGCAATTCCTCGCCCAGCGGTACCATGTGGATATCGATGAACAGTTGCTCCTCTGGCATGCGCTCGTCGAGTCTCTCCATCTCTTCGCAAAAGATCTGTAGCAGGTGGTCTTCGTGGTCTTCGATGAACCGGAGCAGGTCATGTCGGGCCAGTCGAAATGCGGTCTCACGTACAAAGCGTCTCATTTGTTCTCTCCTTTTGTTCTATCCGGA
>Ga0180434_10003228_pt1 | contig 20959 bp, 18 predicted proteins | sample SS_ome_7_FD_132453 | JGI IMG/M metagenome (GOLD analysis project Ga0180434, IMG submission 132453) | Hypersaline lake sediment archaeal communities from the Salton Sea, California, USA - SS_1_D_2 metaG | ecosystem: Environmental > Aquatic > Non-marine Saline and Alkaline > Hypersaline >...
ACCAGGCGTTTGCCGGCCGGATGCTTTTCACCAACAAGATATGGGACAAGCGGATGCATGCCAGCGGAAATAAAAAGAGCCGTGGGATCATTCTCCGGAATCAAAGATGCCGAAGATATGACAGTGTGGCCCTTATCCTTGAAGAAATCCAGGTATTTTTGTCGTAAATCCTTAGCTTTAATCATGTGGCTAATTATAGCTAAAATTTTATCCACTGGCAAGAAGCATATAAGCGTGATAATATTTGAGAAATTGGAGGTAATGCTCCTTAAAAACCAGGAGGGTTGAAATGAGCAGGAATCGTGAGAAGATCAATATCCCGGTGAGGGGAAGATCGCGGGATGTTGATGTACACGAGTTTATTCCGATCATCAAACATCCTCACATGGAACGATTGAGAAATGTCTCACAGCTCGGAGGAGCAGCGCTTGTTTGGCCAGATGCCACTCACAGCCGCTATGTCCATTCGATCGGTACCGGTGAAGAAACGCGACTGCGTCTGCGCCAATGGCCAGACCTGTTTCCGGATGAGATCGTGAAATTGATTCGCTGTTTTGGCTTTGTTCATGACATCGGACATCCGCCTTTTTCTCATCCAACCGAAACTGTTCTTGGATACGATCATGAATCCGGGGCCCTTGAATTCATCTATGAGATGAAAAAGGAACTCAAGCAATGCGGGATTAACGTCGATGATCTCAAGAAGTTCTTTACAGGCGAGGATCCTTTGTCACGCATCGTCAACAGCCATCCGTTCGGCACGGATAAAATTGACTATACCGTACGTGACGCCAGATCGACTGAACTAACACCGCCTGACGTATCCTACTTTGATCTTCGTATTTCGTGGGCAAATGATCGTTTGGTTGTAGACAATGATCACCCAAGCATTTTACGGGCGCTCGACTTTAGGAATTTCTATTTTCGTGCTTATGGCGAGTGCTATTTGCATCCTAAGTCAGCAGTTATGCAAAGGCTGATTGAAAAACTTTGGGAGTTTGAAGTCCGCTCCGGTCGGAAACTAAAGGAAATCGCTCGCGCTACTGACATCGACGCGATCTATTGGTTCACGAACAGCAAGGATCCGGAGTGCCGTCGACTGGCACAATTTTTTAACAATCGGCATTTTGCGCAGCCGGTTGTCATCTTTCGGATGATTAATTGCGCCCGCAGCGAACCCTCGTACGCAAAAAAGGTCAAGGTCTATGAAGCGTCTCGTGAGCGGTTTCAGACATGGAACAAAATCTTCAATACCCCGCAGAAAATCAGCGCACTTGAAAAAGAGCTAGAAAAAGACCTTGCACTGCCGCCAAACAGTATCATGATTGTCCCGCAGTTCAATCTCTGGCGTTTTGATGAAAAACCGATCTGGACAATGTGGGACGGTTGCATTGTTTCGATTGACGAACTTCATCCAACAGACGCACACCACGCAATGCTTTTGGCTCAAAGCTACACTGCCTGGCGCATTTGCGTATTTGAGGAGAAGCACAGGAAGAAGGTTTACAAGAACGGCGGATTGATCAAGGAAAGACTGCTCAGCATCTAATAAAAAATACCCCGACCGCATGAAGGAAGGGGCTTTTTTTATTTTTAATTTATTGTACCGCCGCCAATACAAACTGAGCCTTTGTAGAATACAACTGATTGCCCTGGGGCAACAGCCCACTGAGGCTTTTTAAAAATCACGAAGTAATGATCCTTTTTATCGGTTGGCAGAATCTCACACGTTTCATCCGGTTGGCGATACCGTATTTTTGCTTTGCATTTCATAGACAGCTTTACTTTAGAGAGCCAGTTCACGTCATTGATAAGCACTTCTTTTTTGAGTAGCGCGGGATTTTTTCTTCCCTTCGCAACAATAAGGCTATTATTTTTAATATCTTTTTTAGCAATGTAATATTGCCCGCCGCCCCTGATGCCAAAGCCGTGGCGCTGGCCGACCGTGTAGTAGAAAATTCCTTTGTGCCGCCCTAATTTATTACCGTTTATATCAACAATGTCTCCCGGTTTTGGTTTTATCTTCTGTTTTAAAAAATCTTCCATATTTACTTTTCCAACAAAACAAATGCCCATGCTTTCCGGCTTTTTAGCAACCGGTAATTTTAATTCTTGAGCGATTTTTTTAACCTCGGATTTCTTTTTATTACCAACCGGAAAAATTATTTTTGGCAAGAGCTTTGGATCGATTGCGTAAAGAAAGTATGACTGATCCTTTTCCTTATCAATCCCCTTTTGCAGTTGATATCGGGTGTTATTTTTTTTAATCCGGCAGTAGTGGCCGGTGGCAATAAGATTGCATTTAAGTTTTCGTGCTTCTTTATAGAAAAGGCCAAACTTAATAAATTTATTGCAAAGTATATCCGGGTTTGGAGTGCGGCCGGCCCTATACTCGCGGAACATGTAATCAACAACCCACTTGCGATACTGTTTCTCAAAATTAAAGGTGTGAAGCGGTATATCAAGTTTTGCGGCAACGCGCATTGCATCTCGCCGCTCTTGACGCCAGGCGCATTCCCCTTTTGTGTTTTTTGTATCTGACCAATTTACAATAAAGGCGCCGATGACATCGTAGCCTTTCTTTTTTAATAAAGCGGCGCTGACTGATGAGTCAACGCCTCCGCTCATGGCAACGCAAACCTTTTTCTTTTTACCAGTCATAGTTATCCCACATCCAAAGCGCCAGGCTCTTAGCCTCGTTAAATGATTGTTGTCGAGTGTCCGCTCCCAGAACAATAACAATGAGCTCGGGCCTTGGTGCTTTCATGTGTTTTGTTGTGATTACAAGATTATATTGCGATTCTTCCAAATATCCCGTTTTGCCACCGGTGATATATAAATCCGGGTCGTAAATTAATAAATCATTTGTATTCTTAACACTTTTGGCAAGCTCGGGACTGATAACGTTAAATTTATACCAAAATGTTGTTGCGGCTTGCTTCATCCAGCCATTGCCAAAGGCGTAATCAGCCAGAATCGCCATATCGTCAACTGTTGTTTTGTTCCTTGGGTCCATGCCCGAAGGTTCATAAAACTCTGTATTTTTCATTCCCAAGATCCAGGCGCGGAAATTCATTACTTTTAAAAATTGATCATTTGTAAGCCCGGATAATCTCATTAAAGCAACAGCGCAATTATTTGCCGAGCCGGTTATTGCGGAAAAAAAGATATCTTTTACAGTCATTAATGAGCCGGAGCTAACGCGCAGGCGGCCGCCACCGACCTCATCTTGTGCTAGAATCTTTGCCGTTGATACCCAATTTGGATTCTGCTCAATAAATACAATGCCGGTCATTATTTTGGTTAAGCTTGCCGCGGTCCAGGGAAGATCGTGGTTATGTGAAAACAATACTTTTTTACTTGCCCGGTCAACAACAATCGCCGAATTCGCGGTCAGATTTTGCACGGGGTATTCTTTAAAATTATTGTCCTTCACCGGTTCTGCGGCAAACGCAATATTTGATGCAAGAATTCCTCCGATTACGAGTAGCGGTAAAAAATATTTTTTCATATTACCAAAATAATATTATCAGTAAGATACCGAGAATTATACGATAAATTACGAATACATTAAAGCTATGTTTTTGTAAAAATTTAAGTAGTAGTTTTATTGTTAGTATTCCCGCAGCAAATGCGCCAATAAACCCAATGGTAAGGTTGATGAGGCTCACACCCAGTTCAGGGCTAGTTACAAGATCATAAACCGATATTACACCGGCAATGGCAATGACAGGTATTCCGAGTAAAAAGGCAAATCTTGCCGCGGTTGGACGATCAAGTCCTTCAACAAGACCGACAACCATGGTAATACCGGAACGAGATGTGCCGGGAATCAAAGCGAGTGCCTGGGCAAGGCCAATATGCACGCCCTTTTTCAGGGTAACATCTTTTGGATCATGGATATTTCTTGGAATTTTCAAAACCTGATCAACAATAAACATTACTACCGACCAGCCGATCATGGCAACAACAATTACATTAATATTCCGAAATGGATTCTCCGGCGCAAATTTTAGCACGGCGCCAAGGACCAGCGCCGGAATCGTCGCGATGAGAATGACGAATCCAAGACGTCGGTAAGTTTTGTCTTTTGGGTCTCTTGTCAACGTCGCTTTGGTGATTTTAAAAATATCTGATCTGAAAAAAATTAATACCGCAAAAAGTGTTGCCAGGTGTATGGCGGCATCAAATTCCACCGGTTGCTCCACCCACTTAAATATATCAGACATTATAATTAAATGTGCGCTCGAGGAAATCGGTAAAAATTCCGTAATACCCTGAACAATGCCCAGTACCAATGCCTGAATCAAAGTCATAATTTATTCCTCCACTTTTTTACCGTTCAGTGTATCAAGGGATACTTCTTCATCGCCGTTTTCTTTTGTCACGAGTTCAGCGTGATTTATATCTTTTGCAATTGGTTTGGTTTTTCCACTACCTTTTGCTCCTTGTGGACGGTCGCTTCTTTTCTTGCCGGCTTTATCGCCTCTTGCCTTTCGTTTTTCAAGACAGTCCTGGCAATAGATAGGGCGCGACGGATCGAGCTCAACGGCAAGTTCCTGTATTTTGCCACATTCATTGCATTCATATTTGTATTGCGGTTTTTTCTTCTTTTTTTCCGGTGGCTTAAAAGCCGTGCCTTCGATTTCCGCCTTGGTTTTAATTTGCGTCGTACCGGAGTCACTTTTTATTACTTCAGCACCGCTCCATCTTAAAACTTTTTCTTCAATATTTTCTTTTTTTACGGCATATCTTTCACGTGAGACTTTAATTACTCTGTCGGCAGATGCGGTTGGATTTCCAATCGGTGGAAGTCCGGTGGCGCTAAATGCCTCTGAAGTAACACCGTCAATCGCAAGTTTTAAATAAATATGATACTTATTTAAATTCACCAAGTCTTGAACAGTAAATTTCGGCGCCATTTCATTTTCAAACACCTCGGCATCAGCGGCACCGATTCTGAATAATATAATGGTTCCGACATTACCAAAAACAGCGGCCCTCACTTCCTCTGTGAGCTGCTCGGTATATTGATGGGCCATAATAAGATTAAGATGATATTTTCTTGCCTCGGACAGAATATTGGCAAAACTTTCTGTGGCAAAATTTTGAAATTCATCAACATATAGATAAAAATCACGGCGATCCTCTTCCGGTATGTCAACGCGTTCCATGGCGGCGAGCTGAAATTTGGTTATGAGCATGCCGCCGAGCAATCGACTGGTGTCTTCACCGATTCGGCCCTTTGAAAGATTCATGATGAATATTTTTCCCTCATCCATGATCTGACGCGGATCAAAACTGGATTTAACCTGCGCAACAATGTTTCTGATGACAGAAGCGGATAAAAATTGACCGACCTTATTTTGAATCGGAGCGATTGCCTCGTTCCTAAAACGGTCTTCCCAACGGCCATACTCATCTATCCAGAACGTTTTAACAACCGGATCCTTAATCTGAGAAACGACTCGTTTGCGGTATTCAACGTCTATCAGGATACGGTTAATACCTAAAAGTGTGCTTCCCGGATATTCCAAAAGAGCTAAGATGCAGTTGTTCAGGATATATTCCATGCGGGCGCTCCAAACATCAGGCCAAATCTTTTTAAATACACCCATGAGTCCGTTGGCAATAAGATGGCGGTGATCGTCATCAACTGCCTCTAAGACATTAAAGCCAATTGGAAACGATGAATCGGCCGGATTGAAGTAGACCACATCATTGATTCTTTCCGGCGGGATATAGTCAATAATTTTTTCGGCTGTATCGCCATGAGGATCAACAATCGCCACGCCATGGCCGGCATAGATATCGGCGAGCATCATATTCTCAAGCATGGTCGTCTTGCCCATGCCGGTTTTACCAAGCAAATACATATGTCGACGCCGATCATCTGTTTTAATACCAAAACGCTTCATTTTATTTCTGAAGTTTGTGGCGGCAAACAATGTTACCTCGTTTTCGTGGTCATGGCCGTATTCAAGCATATAAACAGCTTGTTAGCTAATTAGCTTCTTAGCTTTTTAGGTTTTGATGTATTATTTTTCGAAGGGCAGATTGGTTGGGACGTCCTCGGGAATTTCTTCGGCATCTTCTTCAGTTTCGGAAATTTCATATTTTTCCTTTGGCTGCGGCGGGGGTTCGTACGGAAGAGTCATTGGCGGTTCCGATTTTTTCGCTTCTGTCTTTTTTACAAGCGGCGCTTTTATTTCAATTGTCGGGAAATGCCAAAGTGAAGCAAGCTCTTCGGTATTAAAAACATAAGGACTCATTGGCACGCTCGGATCACGATCCCGGTATGATTGCATTAAAACATTTTTACGATGATTGAGCCGTTTCTGCTTAAATAAAATAATCCCTCCTGATGTTCCTGTTTTTGATAGTTCGGGTTTAAGAGAATTCAGATTAACCGTATTGAATTGTTTAATCGCGCCAATGAATGGATGCGCGGCGCGCGTTTTTTTCATTACTTCTTTTTTCGCGACGTACATTGCCCGTAATTTGGATAAGTAGCCAATTTTTGTAAGTTTATTTTCAATTGCTTTAACGGCGTTTATTTCACCGGGTGACATATATAATATTTTGCTTGGCTCTTCTCTTTTGTCAGGCTTGGCCGGCGCAGCGGCTTCACCGCCAAATACTTCACTGCCAACCGCCTCAAGGGCTTTAAAGGGCGCGCCAACCAACTTATCTGTCGCGGTTTCTTTTTTCTTTTCCGGCGTACCAATAAGTTTTTTTACGACTTTATCGCCCTGCTCTTTCCAGGTTTTTTGTCCGATTGGCACAATCATTAGTTGAATCCAAAAATGTTCGCCCGGTCCAAGCAAGCCAAGATTTTCCAAGATTGACGAAAGAGGATCTTTAAATTCCTGGGTCAGACCGTGCTCAAATTCAGGATAGGTTCGAATCGGGTAGGCCTGATCTTTCACTTGCACAAAATCACATCCCCACATATCCCACTCCGGATCAGGGAATCTTTTAACCGGAACAAGATACGTATAGTCCTCCACTTCGGTAATTTCGGCTTCCGGATATTGGGCGTAAATCGCCGATTCAACAAGATCGCGGAATTTGGCCGGAGTGCGGATAAAATATTGGATGTACCCTTCAATGGACGCGATTTCCAAACTAAACCAGGGCTGAACGGTGCCAAACCAATATTGTTCACGACGCGTTGGTGAACTGTGTGCACCGGCTAAAACAGCAAAAATATTTTCAACCGCCTTTGGTGTCTGCTCACTATCTTTAGGCACATCAACAGCAAGTAAAATGTACTCATGAGATGCAACGTTCTTTGATTCACGATTTATGAGCAATATTTTATATGCACCCCAAATAAGCACAATAAGTAACAAAATCCAGCCTATTCTGAGAAATAGATATAAAAGAATTTCCGGACCAGACATGGTTAGGAATTGCTCAAAAAATTGAGTATCTAATTCAATTGTCATAACTTGTATTATTATACCATATTTTAGGCAAATTGTGTATCAAAAAATAGGAACACTTATTCCTATTTTTTCATTCAGTTCACTACTCGCGGACAATATTCGGCATATTGTCCGGAATTGGGATAACCATCTCAACAAAACCACGATATTCCCCTGCCTCAAACCACGGCGTGTGATATACGAAATGTTTGCCTTTTTTGGTCTCTGTTGTATAGCAACTTGGCTTCCTTTCCTTAATCAGTTTTGCAACTATAGGCTTGTATTTTTTTGGATGACAGTCAAGAAGCTTCGAACCTATTAAATCACCTTTTTTATCATAAACTTTTGACGCCTTATCATTGAGCTCAATGATGATTTCATTTTCATCGCACACGATTAGTGTTGAGTCGATCTCTTTTGCCCAGTTTGGTGTTTCCATATCTTAATTATTATTTTTTCTCCTATATTATACTTAATATTTTATAAATCACAAAATAATAAAAAAAGACCCGTACTGGGTCAGATGGTCATGCGCGTGTCAATGTCCTCGGCTGTGAGCGTGCAATGCTCCCTAATGAACTCCCGAACCCTGCCTTCGGCCTCTTGGCGACGAGCAACGCTATCCACTTTTTCAGCGATTTGCTCAGCAAGCTCTCTGAGTTCCTCATCGTCGAACGTACGTCTCTCCATTTTTGAACCTCCTTGTGTTGCTTTTAATAAGCCTTACTTTCTCAACCTAAACCTTTCCCAGGCAACCAGTAACGGACTTGCAAGGAAGATAGATGAATATGCACCAATGCCAATGCCGATAATGAGCACTCCGGTGAATAATCTGATTGTATCGCCGCCAAAAATGAATATCGCCAAAAGCGCAAGCATAGTAGTAATACTTGTGTTGATTGAACGCGTGAGCGTTTGTTTAACACTGCGACCGACAATTTCTTCAAAGCTGCCTTCTGTTTTTAAAAGATTTTCACGAATGCGGTCAAATACGACAATGGTATCATTTACAGAATAACCCATGATTGTCAAAAGCGCGGCGACAAAGGTGGCGTTGACTTCAAATTCAAAGAAATGACCGAGTACGGCAAAAATACCGATCGGAAGAATAATATCATGGAATGCGGCAACAATTGTTAAAAATCCATATTTCCAGGATGAAATTGGTTTTGAAACTTTTCTAAAGGCATATGCAACATATAGAATAATCGCGATAAGAACTCCGATAATCGCATAGAAAGTTTTAACGCGCAATTCTTCACCAATAATAGGTCCAATACTAGTAAACTGCAATGCCTCAACATCGCCATGCTGTTCGGTTAAAACCGTGATGACCTGATTTCTTTTTTCGTCGTCAAGAAACTGAAATCGGAAGATCACGACATTGTCTTCGGCTGTTTGAATATTTGTATCTCCAAGTTCAACTGTTGAAAGGGTTTCGTGCAGCGCTGATACGTCCGGAGCGCCATCATTAAATCTAATTTCAGCCAAGCTTCCACCTGTAAAGTCAATGCCAAAATTCAAACCCCAGAGTGAAGTAAATACAATACTGAGGATCACAAGTGTTCCTGATATCGCGAACCAAATTTTTCTTTGTTTAACAATCCACATATTTATTCTTCTTGGGGTTTAGCGCCAAAGAGCCAATAACGTTTTCTTATTGGCTTCCATCCGGCGACCAGTTTAAGCAATACACGGCTGACAGTGACGGCGGTAATCATACTGACAAGGACACCGATGCCAAGCGTAAGGGCGAAACCCTTAATCACACTTGAACTGAACCAGAAAAGAATTATACAGGCAATCAAAGTGGTAATATTTCCATCCCGAATTGAAGTCCAGGCACGTTTAAATCCTTCGTCAATTGCCGAGCCAAGCGTGCGGCCACTTTTAATTTCCTCTTTTAATCTTTCAAAAATCAATACATTCGCATCCACAGCCATACCAAGCGAAAGGATGAGACCGGCCAGTCCGGAAAGAGTCAGGGTAACCGGCAATAATTTGAATATTGCAAGAACAATTACAAGGTAAAACAATAATGAGATAACAGAGATAAGGCCCGGAAGGCGGTAATATATAATCATAAACAGCGCAATCAGAAGAAAGCCGATATACGCCGCATTGAGTGTTTTGCTTAAAGAAATTTCGCCAAGCGTCGGACCGATGGTTTGCTCTGAAACAAGCGCAATCGGAACCGGAAGGGCACCGGCGTTTAAGCGCTGCGCAAGTAGCTTGGCCTCGTTGATATCAAAATCACCGCTAATAACAGCGCGGCCGTCGCGAATTGGTTCGTTTACTCTTGGCGCGCTGATTACTTCGCCATCAAGCACAATCGCGATCTGCTCATTAATATTCTGCTCGGTAAGCTCTTTAAATAAATCTTTTCCTTCACTGTTAAATTCAATGCCAACCATGACTTCATTTGTATTTTGATCGAACTGTACCTGTGATTTACCAAGATGCTTACCCGAAAGACCGGTCGCTTTCCATTCTTCAGCTGGCGGAACAATATCGTTGGCGGTCATCTTTTTTACGGCAATTACGCGCGGACGAATTTCTTCGGTAAAGCGTTGATCGGTTTTATAAAGAATGTGGAAGCCGAAATCAGTTTCAACTACATCGGATATTGTTCCGGTTTCCATATTGTAGGCCATCTCTTCAAATGCCGGCACCATTTCACCGCGGCCAAAGTATCCAAGATCGCCGCCGGAATCCTCGGCTCCGGGTTCGGTTGAATTGTCACGCACCAACTGATCAAAATTCTCCGTAGTTGCCTGGCCTTTTATTTCTTCAATCTTTGTACGTGCATCATCTTTTGACAATGTGCTTTCACAATAAACCGCGCCTTCGTAGCAAACTAAAAGATGGCTTACTTTAACCTGTTCTTCACCGGCTCGCTTTTCTTCAATCCTGGTTACGTAATAATAATCAAACATATTTGCCGGCACCTCGAGTATTGTACCAACGTCATAATCTTTAATTGCGGCATAAAGTTCTTCGTACTGACCGCGATTACTGATAAAATCAAGGTCGCCGCCGCGGGCTTGTGAAATTTCATGTTCGGAAAATTCACGCGCCAATGATTCAAAATTTTCAGGATTGGCCTGCACTTTTTCCAGTATTTCATAAGAGCGCTTTTCGGCGTCAGCATTAAAATCGGCAATCTGCTGATATTCCTCGTCAGTAAGCTCACGGGCTGGCTCATCATTCTTAATTTTAAATTCCAGAATCGGAGTTTCACCAATCATGTTGATTGCCTCATTGACATCGCTGATTCCGGCAAGCTCTACAATGACACGGAATGAATCGCCAACACGCGCGGTCTGGATTAACGGTTCAGCGACACCGAAAGCATTAACGCGGCGTTCAATTACATCACGAACACCTTCAAGCGCGTCCTCGCGATCATCGTTTGGAATTTCGTCCATACTGGCGATATACACAAGATGAGTACCGCCCCGAAGATCAAGCCCAAGCTGAAACGGCAAATCCCAATAATGCGGTAATCCAATTGCCGCTGATTTATTAATCGTATCTACCGCCCTATTATATAAGGAAGGATAATCAAGAAAACCGGCAAATAAAAATACCACAATGAGCACAGCTATTGTGATTCTTATGGAAGTTCTGTTGGATCCACTGGCCTGTTTTTTCATAATTTTATGCTCATATATTACTATAACTGCAGATATTTGGCAAGGGGGTTAGTAGCACTTGACATGCGTCGCAAAATATGATAGACTTCTTTAGGTAATTTGGGGGCAAAAGGAGGCTGATGTGAGAAAGGTAGATGTTGACGAATTGATGCAGTTCTTTACTGAATTTTACCAATTACAGGGATTTGAGGTTGCTGTTCCACCACCGATCTTTCAGAAAGGCGACGTACTTGTTGCAATGAATGACAGCATGCTTGCAAAAGGGCTTTCAGAAAAAAAGGCTCTTTTCTATCGCCCGTCTTCCAAAGAAGTTCCCTTTGACCGGCTGATGCGTTCTTTGTACGGTTCAAGCGGATGGATAATTGATACAGATGATGAGCGCCGTCAGGAGACAAGCTGGGACTTTGCCGACGACGGCTATTGGTTTTGGGTGGACATGGATGATTCGCCATATTACCTCAAAACCGAGTCGGAAATTGGAGATGACGAACGTACGGCACTCATGTCGGTTGAAGAATATTTGATCGTGTTCTCGGCCTTGATCTGCCGCATTCCGTCATTCACAAAAGAACATCCCCAATGGCTTCCGGCGCCGGTCTGGCTTCGCACCATTAGTTCCGGCCGCCATCTCACCGGCTGTAACGGATACCGCTTCACATTGAATGGTTCAAAACCGGCCAGCGTGCGAACAAGGTCGCGGCTCGGTTAATCCCCTTCCCTTCTCACGTATTGACACCTGTCTTGCGTGGGATTTTTTTATAAAAAAATAAACCAAAAGGTTTAGATTGTGCTGAAAATTTATAAACCAAAACTTATGTGGGGTATTTCTATTTTTACGTCAAGATGAGATAAGGCAATATTCAATAAAATTATTCCAACAACAAGCGCGGCAGTTCCGCTAAAAATAAACCACTTCACAATACTGGCTTCGCACATACCACTGGCAATACGCATAGTTATAAAACCAGCTGCTAATATAATAGTTGTTAGGATGATAAGGAGGGTCATAATTTTTTAATCCAGCTATCTAATATCTTTTTTAATTCTTCTAAGTGTTTAAGCTCTCGAAAGGTGTGAGGGCTACCTTGTATAATATGTAATTCTTTTTGACCAGGAAGCTTATCAAGCAGTATTTTTTGATGCTCCGGGAGTGTGCCGATGTCTTCAGATCCAACAACTAACAAGACTGGCATTTTTAATTTATCAGCTCCTTGAAGGAGATCATATTTCAAACGATTCTCCATATGTGACCAAGGCAATTTCTTTATCCAACCCGGCCGTGAAGTGCTTTCCTTGATTAGCCAACCCGTTTCTTGCCATTTTTTAAATTCATCAGATTTATATTTCTCATGTGCTTCGCGGCTTAGCTCACCAGAAACAACCGTTGATATCGGCGCCAACGCCCTCACTTTATCAGGGTTTTCTTCGGCATACAGGGTAACTGCCATTGCCCCAAGACTGTGTCCTGCTAGACAAAATGGTTCTTGGTACCATTCTTGAGTCTTAGCCCAATCAATTACATCCAATAGACTTTGTAGATGCGTTGTCACTGTTGAATCTTCATAATTGCCATTGCTTTCACCAAGAGAATTAATTGCATCAAAATTTACAACCGTATAACCCGCATCCTTGAAAGCATCCGCCATTATCTGAACGTGCAGCTGCTCTTTAAAGCCACCAAGGCCATGCAAAACAAAAGCCAAACCCTTTTGAGGTTTAGCAATGTCTAAAAGTAAAAAAATATTCTGGCCTTCTTTATTTTTAATGCTTATCTTTGACATAGTATTGACAGCCACGCTTTGCAATGTTAAATTTAAAACCTCTCCGTGCCTGAGTGTAGTCCCGCGAACGGGATGAAAAACGAGGCGTACATGGGACGCCTACAAGGGCTTTATGCCTGGAGACTCAGTCCCACTTCCAGCCATCATTGATGGTTGTTTTTTTATGCGCCGCAGCACTTCTTGTATTTTTTGCCACTACCGCACGGGCAGGGATCATTGCGTCCGACTTTTTCCTGAGACTTGGACGGCGATGAGCTGCCTGGTTTTCTTGGCGCGGTTGTGGTTGTTGTTGTGCCCATTGTCTTTGCCGGAGCGCTCATTCTCATACCGGCACGTTCCATTACACTCTTTGGCAAACTCGCGGCAGTTGAAACTTTAAATATTGAATATACAATTTGTTTTTGGATGAGAGTCAGAAGTTCATTGAACATTCGATAAGCTTCGCGCTTATATTCAATGAGTGGATCACGCTGGCCGTAGCCGCGAAGACCAATGCCGGTTCTAAGATGATCGATGGAATCAAGATGTTCAACCCAAAGAGAATCAATTGACCGGACCATAACCGCTTTTACAACCGTATTCATTTTAGTGTCTTCGGGCAGGGTTTCCTGAATTTTATTATATTGCTCGTGCGCGAGATCCATTAGATGCTTAATAATTTTTTCACGTGCTTTTGGAATATCGGCTTTTGATTTTGCTTCAACGCCAATGTCAGAAAGTTTAATTCTAAGATCATTAGGGACAGGAAAGATTGTCTGGCTAACTTCGTATATTTCTTCAATATTCCAGTCTTTGGTATCTTCAGAATTAGTATGGAATAGAACCATCTGCTCAATTTCTGATTCAATATAATCAAATAAAATCTTTTCAAGCGCGTCTGGCTCGGCTTTGCCATTCCGAATATCATAATCCAGCTGAAGAATCTCACGGCGTTTTTTATATACGACTTCACGGTGTTTATTTAGCACATCGTCGTATTCAAGTAAATGTTTTCTAATATCAAAGTTATGACCTTCAACTTTTGTTTGAGCGGACTCAATTGATTTGGAAACCATGCCATGCTCAATCGGCATGTCCTCGGGAAGTTTGAGTGACGTCATCAGATTCTTCATTCGATCACCGGCAAAGATGCGCATTAAATCGTCTTCCATTGATGCATAAAATTGAGTTTCACCGGGATCGCCCTGGCGTCCGGAACGGCCGCGGAGCTGATTATCAATGCGCCGTGATTCATGACGTTCCGTACCGATGACAAGAAGGCCGCCGCTATTTTTAACTTTTTCGGTATCATCCGGATTTGGCGGATTTCCACCCAAGACAATGTCAACGCCGCGTCCGGCCATGTTTGTGGCGATGGTAACGCCGCCGGGACGGCCGGCTTGCGCAATAATCTCGGCTTCCTTTTCGTGATTCTTTGCGTTTAAAAGATTATGATCAATCCCCTCTTTGCCAAGCATTGCGCCAAGGAGTTCATTTTTTTCAATTGAAATCGTACCGACAAGCACGGGCTGGCCGTTTTTGTGGCGCTCGCGAATCTCATTGACTACTGCTTTGTATTTGCCTACTTCGGAACGATAGATTCGGTCCGACTTATCCTCGCGGGCCTGCGGTTTGTTAGTTGGGATTTCTGTTACTTCAAGATTATAAATCTTGGCAAATTCTTCAGCCTCGGTGATTGCAGTACCGGTCATGCCGGCAAGTTTTTCATAAAGCCGGAAAAAGTTTTGAAATGTGACCGTAGCCATGGTTGTTGATTCGCGCTGAACCTGAACACCTTCTTTTGCTTCAATTGCCTGATGGAGTCCCTCGCTAAAGCGGCGGCCCTGCATCAGCCGGCCGGTAAATTCATCAACAATTATTACCTCGCCTTCTTTAACGACATAATCGCGGTCTTTTTTATAAAGAGTATTGGCGCGCAAGGCCTGCTCAATATGGTGAACCATGCGCATCCCGCCTTCGGCGTAGATGTTGTCAACATTGAGAATCTTTTCAATTTTTTTGATTCCGTCTTCGGTAAGCGTTGCCGCGCGCATCTTTTCATCAATATTATAATCGGTGTCTTCGTGTAATTTTGTTACAACCTGGGCAAAGGTTTGATAAAGGTCGGTTGATTCCTGCGCCGGCGCCGAAATTATAAGCGGTGTCCGCGCTTCATCAATTAAAATTGAATCAACCTCATCTACAATCGCGTAATTTAATTCACGTTGAACCGTGTCTTCAATGCGCGGGGCCATGTTGTCGCGTAAAAAATCAAATCCAAATTCATTGTTGGTTCCGTAAGTGATGTCCGCGCCATAAGCCTCCTGCCGTGAAACCGGCCGCAGATAATCGACATTGACTTTGAACGAACCGACTTCGTCCCTTTCCTCATCAGCCGCCTCTTCGCTTTTAAAGTCGGGGTCATAAATAAAACCACTCTCGTGCTGGATACAGCCGACAGTGAGTCCGAGGAAATGATAAATTTGTCCCATCCAAACGGCGTCACGTTTTGCGAGATAATCATTAACCGTAACAACATGAACGCCTTTGCCCGTGAGGGCATTAAGATAAATTGGTGATGTTGCGGTTAAAGTCTTACCTTCACCGGTTTTCATTTCCGCAATCTGGCCGCGATGAAGAACAATACCGCCCATAAGCTGGACGTCATAATGGCGCTGACCAAGAACGCGTTTGGCGGTTTCACGAACAATTGCAAAGGCTTTGGTAAGCATCTCATCAAGACTGTCCCCGGCTTTTGCTTTTTTTTGTAATTCCAAACTTTGCTTTTTGAGATCTTCATCAGAAAGCTTTTCTATCTCTGGTTCGAGTTCGTTGATTTCTTCAACAATCGGCTCTAATTTTTTTAAGACCCTTTTATTCGGGTCACCGAAAATATTTTCAATAAATGACATAGGTTCTTACTCTTTCTTTGGCGTCCACTCCTCTTCTTCTGAAGGTTCGGGCGGAAGTTGGCCGCTCGCAAGCGGAGATTCGTTAATCATTTCTTTCATGTTTTGTTCACCCTTTTTAATTGCCGTACGGCGCTTGCTCTGTTCCTCTTCGATAATATTTTGCAGATGATCTTTTACTTTATCGATTGCTTTATATAAATCGGGTTCGGTTTTTTCAACCCGTAATATTTTGCCGGGGACGCGCATATTCACTTCACAGCGATAGATGTCTCCGGATTGTTGATTTGTCGTAATTATGCCGACTTCAACGTCAGCATCAATAATTTTGTCCCAATATTTTTCTAACCCGCCGATTTTTTCGTTAATATAATCTTTGATCGGTTCGGTGAGTTCCATGTTGGTACCTTTGATATGATTTATCCTCATAAATTATATTTTAATATTTTAAAATCCAACAAGTTGGATTTCTTCGTGTAATTGAATTCCTAACTCATCGCGAACTTTTGTCTTAAGCTCGCTTGTTAGCATTATAAATTGATCGGCACGGCCCTTGCCGCGATTCATAATCCAATTAGCGTGTTCTTCGGAAACCTGAAGATCGCCCATTTCCATCCCCTTGGCGCCGACCTGTTCCAAAAGCCAGCCGGCCGGTATAATCATATCTTTTAAAAACTCTTGCGGAATATTTTTTACTTTTTTCTTTAAATCCACGAGATCGGCTTCATCTTTAAATTTATAATTTTTAAATGTACTGCCGGCACATATACCCTTTGGCTGTGTTTTGGTGCGCCGGGCAATTAAGTCCTGAACGATTTTTTGGCCCTTAGCTTTTTCACCTTCCTCAAGGGTAAATTCGGCTGATAAAATCATATCTTTATTCTTTTTGAAAATGCTTTCACGATATGAGTACTGGCAATCTTTTTTGTTCAGTCGTTTCTTTTGGCCGTCGCGGTAAACATCAACCTTGCTGATGAATTCTTTGATTGAATGATCGTAGCAACCGGCGTTACCGTAAACAGCGCCACCGATCGTACCCGGAATTGTCGCGAGCCATTCAAGTCCGGTCAATCCGGCGTTTACGGTCTCCTTAACAACTTGTGAATTCAACGCGCCGGCTTCAACATAAATTTTTTGGCCCTGAATACGCATATTGTCATTTGTCGCGTGAATAACGAGCCCGTCAAAACCACTGTCGCTAACAAGAATATTACTGCCGCCGCCAAGCATCATATAATTGATGCCAAGTTCTTTCGCCGCATCGACTGCCTTGGTGATATCGTCCGAGCTCGAGGCATCAAAAAAATATTTGGCCGGACCACCAATTTTTAATGTTGTATATTTTGAAAGCGGAACGTTTTCCAGCACAGTTCCAAGCCTTTCGTTTAATTGTGACAATGCTTCAATACTCATTTTAGATTATTTTACGGGCAACATCATCAATATCACCGGCCCCCTGGAAGACAACAACATCGCCCGGCTTCATTTCGTAAATCACAGCGCGCTCGGTGTCATTGAGATCGCCGGTATACTTAACTTTGATGTTTGGACTAATATCTGAAATAGCATTAGCCAATTTTTGTGAATTAATGTCCTGATCTTCGGTTTCCTCACGGCCGGCGACATCGTAAATATCTGAAACTAAGAGCACGTCAACGCCGCCGAATGATTTTGTAAAATCCTCAAATAATTCTTTTGTACGGTTGTGGTGATGCGGCTGGAATACCCAGACAAGACGATTTTCGGGATAAAATTCCTTAATCGCTTCAGTGGACGCAATAATCTCGGTTGGATGATGGCCGTAATCGGAAATAATTGTTGCGCCCTCATATTCGCCTACGACTTCGATGCGGCGCCAAAGCCCTTTGAAATCTTGTAATGCTTTTTTAATCTTTTCTTTATCTGCACCAAGGTGATCGGCACATGCGATTGCGGCCAATGAATTTGCAACATTGAATTTACCCGGCACAACAAGTTCGCATTGTTTAATAAACTCTTCGCCGTCTTTTGCAACGTTATATTCCAATTTGCCCGGCTTGATATCAATATCCTTTGCTTCGAATGTCGCTTCTTTGCTAATGCTAAAATTCATTGACTCGGTTTGCGGCCGGATTATTTCGGTAGATGCGTAATCATCGGCGTTGTAAATTAAAAGTCCGTCTTTTGGCAATTTATCATTCAATCTTTGGAATGCGGCGGCAACGTCTTCAAGGTCTTTATAAAAATCAAGGTGTTCGGCTTCAATGTTCGTGATAATCAGAATATTCGGATCAAGATTTAAAAAGTTTGCCTTGTACTCGCATGCCTCGACAAGAAAATATTTTGAGTTGCCGTGATGATAATTTCCATGGGAAAAATCTTTCAGACTTGAACCGACGATAATTGTCGGGTCGAGTCCGGCTTCAATTAATATTTTTCCGAGCATTGCCGTGGTTGTGCTTTTGCCGTGCGTGCCGCTGACGGCGATTGTAAATTTATCACGGCTGACCGCGCCAAGAAATTCAAAGTAAGTCAGCTGATCAACATTCAATTCTTGCGCGCGCGCACGTTCGGGATTATCTTCCGGAACGGCTGAAGAATAAACAATAAGATCGACATCTTCGGGAACCTGCTCAAAAATCTGATCATTGTATATTGTCGCACCCATGTTGGCCAGTTCCTCGGTAAACTGATTTTCAACCAGGTCAGAGCCGCTCACCTCTTTGTCGCTTACAACCATCATCTTTGCCAGAGCCGACATGCCAATGCCGCCAATGCCGATAAAATGAATTTTTTTAATATCACCAATATCCATAATTATTATATTTTAGCCTAAAATCGCTATTTTTGCAAATATAAATAGCCGTCAAAAACGGCCAAAATTTATTAAAATACCTAATTTACTGCCCGCCTGAGGCGGATTGTCTGAATTTTTTAAACTAAATTGGCTACTTTTTCCAGACAGTTAAGATATTTTTACCGTGTAAAAAGTTGGTTTCTTTTCCGTCATATTCAACATATATATTCTTCACAGTCTCAAAACCGGCCTTTGCACCGAGCTCATCAAGCTCGATCTTGGTAAAAGCATGAACGTATCGATAGTTGCCGGTTTTGCCCCATTCGCGTAAGATGTCATTTTCATCCAGGTCAACTTTTTTCGTATGTCTCAACCAATTATATTTAATATGATATTGCAAAAATCTTGCTTGCCAAAGATTCCAGTTTGTCATCAGGACATAGCCGCCCGGCTTGAGAATGCGATACATATTATTAATTGCTTTTTCTCGAAGCTTTGCCGATGGAATATGATGAAGAACGGCGATGAGAAGAATGTCGTCAAAATAATTTTCAGGAAAATCTAAATTTAATATATTACCGACCTCAAATTTATAATCAGGAAAATTTTCCTTAGCAATATCAATCAATGGCGCGCTATAATCAATGCCACGATAATCAACTTTTTTATCTTTGATCAAATTAATGAGACGCCCATTGCCGCAACCAATGTCTAGAATCTTATCGTTTTCCTTGATATAATTCTTAAACAAATCAAGTGCCGGCCAAAGGCGTGCGCGGGTACGCGAAAAGTCCTCGGCAATTGCCGCATACGCGCCCCGAGTTTGCTCAATTAATTGTTCGGCTGTTTCTTCTTTCATATGGGTAAAGTTGAAGAAAAAATTATCATTACCGCTCTTAATAGAAAAATTTCTACTAAAGAAGAGCTGGATAAATTGAAGCGATCAATCGCCGGAAGTTTTAAGTTGCCTCCGCCGCCGACTTCTTCTCTAAACCAAGCTTACCATAAATTATTAAAAAGCAAAAAGATAAAATCAAACCCTGAATTCGAAGTACTGCTTACCCGCCGGGCGGTTCGAACACTCTCGGGAATTGCACCGGTTACTGTTTTAACAAAGCCGGCTCCCTGCCCCGGCCAGTGCGTTTATTGCCCAACCGAAGCAACGATGCCAAAAAGCTATATTTCCAATGAACCGGCGGCAATGCGCGCGCTATTACTTCGGTTTGATCCGTACAAGCAGGTTTATCGCCGTCTTAAGGCGTTTCAAGACAACGGCCACCCGACTGATAAGATTGAACTTATTGTAAAAGGAGGAACATGGTCGGCATATAATACTAAATATAAAAACAATTTTATAAAAAGATGCTTTGACGCGGCAAATGATTTCAACTCCAGAAAAAAGCAAAGTAAAAATCTTCATCAAAGCCAAAAGATTAACGAAAAAGCAAAAAACAGAATAATCGGCATAACCCTTGAAACTCGTCCGGACTGGATTAATCCAAAGGAACTCGTAAATTTACGTGAAGTGGGATGCACGCGCGTTGAGCTTGGCGTGCAATCGCTCGATGATAAGGTTCTTGAACTCGTTAAACGCGGTCATTACACCGACTATGTTATTTACGCGACCCATCTTCTAAAGGACGCGGGGTTTAAAGTTGATTATCACATGATGCCCGGCTTGCCCGGTTCCACACCCAAAAAAGATATCGCCATGTTTCACGAACTTTTTGACGACCCGCGCTTTCAGCCGGACATGATTAAAATTTATCCATGCGTTCTTTTACCGAACTCCGAACTTTATGATTGGTGGAAAAAGGGAAAATACAAACCCTACTCGGAAAAAACATTGGTTGATACTTTTGTAAAAATAAAAAGTTTTATTCCGCGCTATGTCCGTATCTCAAGATTGATTCGCGACTTCCCCGCCCCGGATATTGCCGCCGGTTCCAAGGTTTCAAACCTACGTGAGTTGGTACAAAAAGAAATGGCCGGGCAAGGCGTGAAGTGCAAGTGTTTGCGATGCAGGGAAATCGGCCACAACCCCCAGATTGATGTTTCAAAAATCAAACCTAAACTTTTTATTGATAAATACAAAGCTTCGGGCGGCACTGAATATTTTATTAGTTATGAAGATCCTAAGCGTCAGGTTGTTTTTGCATTCCTGCGCCTGCGCATCCCATCCATAACAAATGATGAAGTTATTAAAGTTTTACCTGAACTAAAAAGTTGTTCACTAATCCGTGAACTCCACACATACGGTCACTTGGTTCCATTAAATAAAAAACTTAAGGCAGCAACCCAACATAAAGGTTATGGCATGAAGCTTGTCAAAGAGGCTGAATCTATTGCTTTAAAGCATGATTATACAAAGATGGCCGTGATTTCAGGTGTTGGCGTGCGTGAATACTATAAAAAACTTGGGTATAAA